>Ga0114997_10002853_pt1 | contig 13793 bp, 28 predicted proteins | sample ArcticOcean_MG_C_2_FD_87045 | JGI IMG/M metagenome (GOLD analysis project Ga0114997, IMG submission 87045) | Marine microbial communities from western Arctic Ocean - ArcticOcean_MG_CB4_136 | ecosystem: Environmental > Aquatic > Marine > Oceanic | place: Arctic Ocean: Canada Basin | collected... | reverse complement strand
TGTCGGTGAGCTTCACAAGGTGTATGATGTCATGAAGGCATACGGCCTGGAGAGAGGTAAGGAAGATCTTCGTGTGTTCTTGATGGCAGAGCTACCTTCCAACGTGATCATGGCTACTGAGTTCGCTAAGCATGTGGACGGCTTCTCAATAGGCAGTAATGACCTTACTCAACTTATCCTGGGCTTAGACCGCGACTCTGAGCTTGTCCAGCATCTTTATGATGAGCGAGACCAAGCTGTGAAGACTATGCTTTCAATGGTGATCTGTCAAGGCAAAGCTTCTGGAATAAAAGTTGGGATATGCGGTCAAGGTCCATCAGATTTCCCAGATTTAGCACAGTTCTTAGTTGAGCAGGGAATAGATTCTATCTCAGTGACACCTGACAGCGTGCTGAAAACAACACGCGCAATATATGAAATAGAAAACAATGAAATAATCCAACGGAACGACAGCTGAGTATAATGCTGTAGTCTAAGACATAGTTATTAATAACTGTGAGGTCTAATGAAAAAGTTTCGTCTCGGTAAAATACCCCCGCAAACTCTTGCAATCTGGGCGATGGCAGTCGGCTTGATTTTTGTCCTTCTCTCGCTTCCTGGCGCGCCACCTTTCCAGCGGCACGCCATTAGCTACACAGAGATGATCCAATATATTAAGGAGCTCCCTTCTGAAAAAGACGGCTCTGCAACTCTCGTCGTCCGCGGCGAAAAGTGGGAGTTACGACAGGAGAAAGACGATCGCGTACTAACTACTGCCGGGCCTATCACGGAGGGATTCCTAGAGTTAGCACAGAATCAGCATCCGGGTTTGCGCCTAGTGATAAAGCCTGCTGAGCAACCGTCAGTTTTCTGGTCGCTGCTAGCAGGTATCTTACCCTTCCTTCTACTTGGTTTTCTCTTCTGGTTTGTCCTGCGAGGAATGATGAAGAACCAGGGTAGAGCAATGGACTTCAACAAGAGCAAGCACACACTGCTGGAACCAGGAGAGAACGATAAAAAGTTTACTGATGTTGCAGGTTGTGATGAAGCTAAGCAAGATCTGGAAGAGATCGTTGAGTATCTTAAGCATCCTGCTAAGTTCTACAAGATCGGCGCCAAGCTACCCAAAGGATTGCTGTTAGTCGGTCCTCCGGGCACAGGCAAGACTCTGTTAGCCAAGGCGCTAGCAGGCGAAGCAGGCGTGCACTTCCTCACCATCTCAGGCTCTGACTTCGTAGAGATGTTTGTAGGCGTCGGAGCTTCGCGCGTACGTGATCTATTTAAAGATGCGGCTTCCTTCGCGCCGGCCATTGTCTTCATCGATGAGATTGATGCTGTTGGGCGCCAACGCGGAGCAGGCATGGGCGGAGGCCACGATGAGCGTGAGCAGACACTCAACCAGATGCTGGTCGAAATGGATGGTTTCTCTGAGAACAGTGGCATCATCGTCCTCGCGGCAACTAACCGACCTGACGTCCTCGATCCAGCCCTACTCAGGCCCGGACGCTTCGACCGGCGCGTAACTGTTGGCCGCCCTGACATTAAAGGCCGCGCAGAGATCCTGAGAATACACCTGAGAGACATTCCTCTATCACCGTTAGTGGATATTCAAGTCGTGGCTCGTTCCACTCCGGGAATGACAGGGGCAGATTTAGCTAACCTGTGCAACGAGGCAGCATTAATGGCAGCTCGTAAAGAACAAGAAAAGGTGGAGCCGCAAGACTTTGAGCTAGCTCGAGACAAAGTGACGATGGGTTCTCCTCGCAAGTCGATGGTGATGTCTGGGGATCAGAAGCTGGCAACTGCTCGTCACGAGGCTGGCCACACAGTAGTAGCATTCCACACCAAGACCTCAGATCCCCTTCACAAAGTGACCATTATTCCGCACGGAGGTGCCCTGGGATTAACGATGCAGTTACCTGAGGAAGACAAATACTGTTCTACACAAGAGGAGTATGAGGATCGAATTAAGGTTCTGCTTGGCGGATATCTTGCTGAGAAGCTATACTACGGTGACAAAGGTTCTACTACGGGAGTAAAGAACGACTTGCAGCGTGCCAAGGCGATCGCAGCTGCAATGGTCAAGGAGTTTGGCATGTCTGAGCTCGGCCCAATCTATAACTCCTCAGGAAATGACAATGTATTTCTTGGGAGAGAAATGGCAATGACCCGACGAGGTGATATCAGCGAAGAGGTATCGTCTTCTATAGATCGCGAAATTCGCGGAATTATCCAGGCATGCCTTGATGAGGCAAAGGGTATTCTTGTACACCACAAGGAAGCTATGGATATCCTTGTGGCTCAGCTTATGGAACACGAGACGTTAAACGCTAGTCAGATCGACGAAGTATTATCTAGCTAACATTTGGAGAGTTGACCGAGCGGTCGAAGGTGGTCGCCTGGAACGCGGCTGTAGAGTAATCTACCGAGGGTTCGAATCCCTCACTCTCCTCCATATACAATCCAGGCAGCTTTGTGTATTTTTAAAAGCTGCCATTATAATAGTAATTGGAGATACAATGAAGAAACTTGCGTGCTGTTTATTGCTGGCAACTAGCTGCGCTGAACAAACAGAGGTTAGCGATCAAGTTCCTCCGGCCACCGCATTTGAAAAGAAGATGGCGGCTGAGTATGACGGGACTGTGGTTCCAGCTGCAAAGCTTAATCGTGCTGAAAGACGAGGTCGCCGAGGCGCCGTAAAAGTTTTTACGCCAGGAATGGGACGCGGCAGCGGCTGCTACGTCACGTACAAAGGAGCTCACTTGGTGATCACGGCAGCACACGTGATCGATGACGCTACAACCAATTGGCTGTGGGTCGTTCGAGGTGAGAAGAAGGTTAAAGCTCACCCAGTCTATTTTGATGGTAAAGAAGACATAGCCATCCTTGCCACACCCCCAATGGAGATGGCAACCCCCACCCGACTAGTAATCAGAACCCCCTACCCTAAGCTAGGTGAAGAACTGACCTACTCTGGATACCCAGGGCACCACGATCTTCTCACCATCCGAGGAGAAGTTGTAGGCTATGAGAAGATCTCTAGCGATCGAGAGAAGCTAGTTGTGCACACTTACGGTTGGCCCGGCGCATCAGGATCATGTTTCTTTGACAAGATCGGCCGGATGGTTGGAGTTCTGGTGGCGATCCCAGTTGGCCGTGGGTATGTGGCCCAGCTTCTGGAGAGCATGGTCTTTGCGACTCCTATCAAAGTTCTAGATCTTGACAGGCTGGATAAGCATCTTTGCATGCTTCCCACTGATGTTCGCCCACATTTTTGTATGAAGAGATAATGTTCAAGGTTGTACTTCTTATTCTAGGCCTTCCTTTCTTTCATCCTGAAAGTGAGATTAAGTGTCCGAAGTATATGCCCGGGTCTAACACGCTTGTCCCGAACGGCGTAGTATTTCAATATTCTCCCCGCCAGTGGCGTGATAATCAGATGCGCTGTTATTGTGAAACCGTAAAGAATTCTGAAGACCTCTGCATCCAAGCTGGTTATAGCAGGGTACGCTGCATCGCAAAGACCAGAGCTTGGATTCAAGAAAATTTTCCTATAATTGCTAACCCTAATGGAAATGGAGCAGGTAATGAGAGAGATGGAAGTGCGAACTTTATCCTCAATATCCGGAGAGCACCGTAAGCGCGGGATGATTTTAGCCGTCACCATGATGATGCTTGTGATAATTAGCATGAGTGCTGTGATGCTGATGAATACTGTGTATCTTGACACTTTAATTGCCGGAAATAAGCGCCGTGAGACGATGGCCAAGATCAGCGCACAGTCAGGCATCAGCCATTTCATGGCGATGAACTTTTATGCTCAAGATGTCGCAGAAATGCTTGAAGATCGCCATCGTGCTACTTTGATTGAATTAATCCGCATTCCCGATAGTAAGCAGTCATATAAAGTTGAAGTTGGCAACTGCTGTGACATAAACGGAAATAATTTGCCGCCAGATATGTTCAAAGTCATTTCGACTGGATATTATGGCAACACATCGAACAGCGCCTCCGAATTCACACTCGAAGCTTCTGTTCAAACAAGATAAGGAATTACAGAATGTCAAAACTCGAAGTCAAGCTCAAGCCCTGGCACCAGGATCTTTGTGAGTATTATGGCGTATCCCCAGAACAAGCCTTAAAGCTTGGTACTAGAGCTAAGGGAAGAAAACCTGATTTGCCCGGGTCTTCTACTTGCGAAGCCGTAGGGAATATGACCCTGGAGGATATCTGGGAGAGTAGAGATAGAAACAACATTCAAGATGTTTTTGACTTCTACAAGGATCAAGGCGCCTGGAGTGCTTTTAGGCAATGTGTGAGGCACAAGGATCTAGTCCAGCTTCATATTAACTTTGTTCTTCCACACATTGCGGCCGGCAGTCACGTTTGTGAATACGGCGCCGGCGTGGCACCTTACATGAGTACTTTAATACAGTGTCTCACACCATCTGCACCCTTAGATATTTCCATTGCTGATGTTGACTGTGAGCACTTTACTTTCGCAAAATGGCGCCTCAGTAAGATGAAAGAAGAAAAGCAGATGGATGACCTCAGCATCACGCCGTATACTATTCAAGTTGATGAGCTGCCTAAGTTTCACAAGCCCTTAGATCTTGTAACTATATTTGAGGTCCTTGAGCACACGCCCGATCCGGTCGCTGTAGTTGAAAATATTCACGACCAAATGAATGAAAATGCTATTTTAATTGAGAACTTCATTCTCGCCCCTGATGTCTTAGAAGCACCTGAGTTTGACGGCCCTGATCTAAGATCTGCAGCGCTCCTCAGAGATGACTATCTTGCATATGTTAATGACAACTTTGACCTTGTTAGCGATCAAGACGGTAATCCTAATGCCACGCGAATGTGGAGAAAGAAGCCGCAAACGCAGTCATCTAGTTTTTTCGAGATGAGATTGAGCTAATTGAACATCTTCGTTCTTGATAGAAATCCTGAGCTAGCAGCAAAGTATCACTGCAACAAGCATGTTGTAAAGATGATCTTGGAGAGTGCACAGATGATGTGCGGCGCTCACTGGCTTTCTTTCTTGCACGAAAACGGCAAGGATCTAAAATCTTTTAAGAGAGTAAGAGACGCCCAGGCGTGGCTGTGGGAAAACATGCCAAACCACAAGCAGCCGCCCTGGAAGCTGTCACATGCCAACCATCCCTGCTCAGTCTGGACGAGAGATTCGAAGGATAACTACCGATGGCACTCTAAGCTGGGGTTGGCACTGTGCGCTGAGTACACATGTCGTTACGGAAAGATCCACAAGTCAGAAGCACTTCATAACTGGTTAGCTGACAACGTGCCTGATATCCCTGATATCGGTCGAACTGAGCACCCAGCCTGCATGCCCGATGACTGTAAATCTGATAGTGTAATAGAGTCATACAAGAACTACTACCGTGAATACAAAAGGCGCCTGGCAGTTTGGGAACCCAGAGCAACCACCCCCTCGTGGTTTGTGTAAATCACGGGCAGGGTGATATAATAGTTCCGGAGGTACAATGCGACTAGGTTACGTTTGCATCAATATGGAACTACAGGCTTCTAAGCCAAAGATCACTTGCAACCGCGGAATGATTCGCCGAACTTTTCTTGCCAAGGGGCTACCCTACGCTTCTGAGCTAGCACTGCAGAATGTTAAAGATCTGTCTGAGATTATCAGGTGGAATCATGCACATGATGTTGAGGTGTTTCGGATGACATCTTGCTTGTTTCCGTGGGCTAGTGAATACCAGCTGGAACAACTTCCAGACTACGAGGAGATCTGCAAGGCCCTTAAGGTTGCAGGTGATCTAGCCAAGAAGTTTGGACAACGCCTCAGCTTCCACCCTGGACCTTTTAATGTCTTATCCTCACCTCGCGAGCACGTGGTCAACAACTGTATCAAGGATCTGGAGCATCACGGAGAGGTGATGGACCTGCTCGGCATGCCCCGCAGTCGATGGGCCAAGATTAACATTCATGTAGGTGCATCCTATGGTGACAAGGAAACTGCGCTAGATCGATGGTGCCGGAATTATGAAAGACTGTCTGACACTGTGACCACACGTCTTACGCTAGAGAATGATGACAAGGCAAGCATGTACTCTGTCGTGGATCTCGCGGGTGTGCCTTACGAGCGCCACGGCATTCCGATCGTTTTTGACTTTCATCACCACCGCTTCTGTGACGGTGGGCTTTCTGAGGCGGATGCGCTGCAACTAGCAGCTTGCACCTGGCCGGCCGGGGTTCGCCCTACGTGCCACTACTCAGACTCTAAGCGCATTGAGTATAATGACGACACTATTCGTCCTCAAGCGCACTCTGACTACATTTTCAATCGCATTGACTCGCACGGCTTAGACCTCGATATCGTGTTGGAGGCAAAAGCCAAAGAACGAGCGCTCATGCGGTATCGGGAGGAATACCTTGCCACGGGAACCTAAGTTCAAGACAGGTGACACTGTCACCGCACGCTATGGAAAGAAAGTAATTAGATCAGCTGAGATCATGGCTTATAACAAGAATAACAACTACTACTGGCTCAAGACTAATGAAGAGTTTATGTGGTTGCCTGAATGCACCCTAGCACTCAACAAGGTCTAAGTGGATATTCCGCATCTAATGCCTGGCATGCTTGTCCGGACCAATATTGTAGAGCTTGAGACTGTGTGCGGAACTCCGGGCAAGGTTATTGGCTATGCTGGAAAAGGCTTCTATAAGATTGATTTTTCGGGAATGATTAGAACTATTCACTACAAGGGTTTGATAAGTTGGTAAAGCCTCCGGGCAGAAAAATCCAGTTTCGTCCGCTGAATCTCAATGCGGGAGATCTTGTAAGATATGTTTCTGTAAAGGGATTTAACAGCGTGTCAGGCAAGAAGGGCTTTGTCATCAAGAAGACGCAGTCCCGCTCGCCCCACCGGACGGATGTGTATCTAGTGAAGTTTCAGAACGAGGGTCCAAGTGAAGTTGATGAGAGATGGTTGCAGAGAATATTTAGTAACGAGGATGTGAGTGATGATAATCTGCATATGCAACGTGATCAGCGACAAGGACATCCGAAAAGTGATTGATGACGGAGTCTCTGATTTTGATGAGTTCGCTAAGAAGTCAGGCATAGGAGATGACTGCGGAAGTTGTCACAAGTTTGCTCGCACATTTTTTGAAAAGTACTATGATAAACAAGTTCAACCCCAGCGATCTCGTTAGAATAAAAAAGCACTGTAAAATAGCCGACCAAGTTGGTATAATCATTAAGAGTTATTATCGCATGGAACATGATCTCCTGATGTCGTCAGGACAGAAGATCCGCGCCCTTGAAATGAATATTGAGCCTGTTAATGAAAGCTAGCGGATGGAAGTATGCGATGATCTTAGTAGACATCGATGAGTTCGACCAAGAAGTGTGCCAGCTTACAGAGCTTTACAATATAGAGGGCGACCCTGCATTCTGTAAGACTGATCTCCTCTCTTCATGGGAGTTAATGCAAGCCGCTAAAGACGTCCAGCGAGACGGAGTCAATCGGTGGTTTTATGAGAATGGAACTTTCTCGTGGGAGAAAGAAGAGGGAATGAGCAAGTATTCTTGGGACTGGGCTCCCAATGAAACGGGTAATAATGAGTAAAGTTTTTGTCAAGGATCTGGTCCGCGGCGCGGTATACACCTTTAACTATTGGATTCTCCCTTATGGCGGTCTCGTGCAATATATCGGGCCGTACCAAGAAGAGTTTACTAATGGGAAGACGTGGAAAGCACACAGGTTTCTGTGGATCAAGAAGCCTAAGAACTATGGGAAAGATCAGCCAGTTGTGTCACTTTACGGTGACAATATTCGAGGAACAATCGGGAAATACAATGAAAAAGGGTGACCTTGTCAGAGCTAAAGCATCTGAGTTTGATGAATGGAATAGACTCCCGAAGGGCTTTCGCTCAACCACAGAAGAAGAGCAGGAACGGTGGCACGCAGAGCTAAGAAGTGATATCGACGCCGGCCTTTCTGAGTGGCATGATTCTGCAGGCGAACCTAAGCTCGCTCCACGAACACACTGGGTCCATCTCGGCATGGGCGACGCATACTTAGTGCTCAAAGCTCGAGCACATGCCCGAGTCGGATGGGGGAACGGTGTTCCCAAGTGCGTTTATCTTGCCTGCCCGAAAACCGGTGAGCAGTTCTACATGCACCGACACGAGGTTGAGGTTGTTAGTGAGCGCTGATTGGCTCATGTACGTGGCGGAATGTTCAGACGGTTCTTACTACACAGGTATTACTACTGATATGACTCGCAGGTTGAACGAGCATAACCGCACCAAGCGAGGTGCAAAGTACACGAGGTCTCGGCGCCCTGTTAGACTAATTTACTTCGAAAGTCATGAAAATCGATCTGAGGCTTCAAGAGCTGAAGCTGCTTTCAAGAAGCTGACCCGAAAGAAGAAGGAAGCTTACATTGACTGGAATTAAAGTTGGTGACCTGGTTCGGGTGAAAGAAAATACTCGACTCGCACCTACAGATCCGCTTGCAATTCCACCAAGTGCAGGTATCGTCATAGATTTGATCGAAGATGACTTAGGCTCCACCCATGCTTACGTGCTCTTCCAGGAACAAAAGTGGTGGATCTTCTCAAACTTACTGGAGGTGGTAGATGACGTATGACTTTCGGCACTACATGCTCAGTCTAAAGTCTGGAAGGACCAACACTCACCTACCTCTTCGAGGCGGAATGATTCTTTCAATCCAGACCGGAAAGCGCAACTATTCAGAACCTCGTCTTGACGGATTATCGCCCTATGACTACGAGTCGTTTGAGGTTGGCATCTTCTCAAAAGACGGATCGTGGCTCAACCCGTTCATGGAGCCCGACATGAAAAACAAGTCGTGGAGCTCACACTGGTCAGAGTATGAGGATGTCGCCGGCTGGGTTCCAGCTGATGTTGTACAGGAGATCTACGACGATCTACGAGAGCCAGATGAAACCGGGTGACCTCGTCAGAATAATCGCAAGGGATGGAGAATGCACTGGTCATGGCATGTATATATGCGATGAGGACTACCCAATCCTATCGAGGTCGTGCCCACTAATATTTTATCGCGATAAGCTGGCCGAAAGGTGGACCTTCGGTCATTTTGACCCGCCCTGGTGGGCGCTGGAGGTAATCAGTGAAGCTAAGTGACTGGGAGAAAACATTCTGGGAAGATGAAAAAGGAAACAGGGTAACAATCCAAGATGTCCTCTCAGCACTGCAAGATGAACCGATTGTTTCGCTGGAAGTCGAACCATTGACCCAGCTATCTAATGTGATTATTGAACAGCATCGGAAGGAAAGTGCAGACTTATCTTTTCCGATAATCGTAGTAGAAAAAGATGGAGAGATCCAGTTCATTCTTGATGGGCACCACAGACTACAAAAAACAGTAGATGAAAACAGAACACACATTCTTGCAAAGGTTCTGGCAGTCTCGTGAAAGCCGGCGACCTTGTCTATGACTCCTCCATTAACAAGCATGGAATGATTATCGAGGTAGGCATTGACTGGACTGATTCAAACGGCGTGACCTACGCGTGGGATTACGAAGTGCTGTACTCAGATGGCCGCCGTGCGTATGCTGATGTGATTGAGATAAGCCCTGCTGAAGAAGCCTACAAATAGCTGCTTTTCCAAAAAAAATAAAAAAAAGTGAAAAAAAGAGGAAACTCTTCCGTAAAACTACCGGTAATAGACATAGGAAATCCATTAATGTGGGAGAAGTCAAACAGTAATGGTGATTGGATTTATTAGCTGATGGATATTCCCGGCATAAACATACAGTTCCCTCAGGCTAATCAAGCGGTTAAGCCCCAGAATGCCACCAAGAGTTTCCAGGATGTTCTAGAACAAACTTCCTCCCCAGCAGGGATGGATAACATAAGTTCAACACAGAAAACCGCAGAGGTCAAACAGGATCTCCCGGTGGAAAAGACAAGAGACACACAGTTGACCAAGATACTCAGCAGCTTGATCACAGGCCAAGACAAGATGAGCAAGATCATCAAGTTGGCAACCTCAGGTCGATCATTCACTCCTACAGAGTTGCTTGCAGTCCAAGCAGGTGTGTATAAGTTTAGCCAAGAGCTAGAACTCACTTCCAAGGTGGTCGAGAAAGCCACTGACGGTGTGAAGCAGACTCTGCAAACGCAGGTTTAAATCTTTACTATTTAAGATATACTTATAGATGCTCACGCTAGGGGTGCATAAATGAAGATATCAACATCAAAATTACGTCAGATCATTCGCGAAGAAGTAAGCCGAATCCGCGAAGAAGACGATCATGAGCATGAACATGTCATGATTTATGACCAAGCATATGAGATGCTTAAAGCAGATTTATCTCCTGATGAAATGAAGAAATTTTTAGGCTTAACGTGGCTTTTCACAGTCGATCTCAACGATGAGAATCTAAAGAAGGTTAAGAAGTGGCGCCTCATGCGGTCACAAGTAAAAAGGCTTTTAGTGTCTGCAGCGCTAGGAAAAAAAGTCAAGTCAATTAAAGCCCGCCACATACCTCGACTTTCGCCCTATTTGGATGAATATCTTAAGCTAACTAATAAGTCAATCGATGATATCCAAAACGACGGCAAGGCTTCTTTTATAGACATATCTGAAGATATCATGAGCAATGCCCTGAGCGCCAGCATTTTAAAAAGGCGTTGGCCAAAGCCAAAGCCCTCCTAAAACAAACCCTACAAACCCAGGTATAATAGAACGTTCGGAGTTCTACTTGTGTCTGGCAAAGATCGTGTCTTTGAAGTAGGTGATCTCGTGCGCTTCGCCGAGAGGGCAGACAAGTACGGCGGCCCTATACACTGGACAGGTAATGATGCTAGCGGTGAGCTCGTGAGCATTCCTGAGCTTACACCTGCAGTTGTCACAAAAGTTTACGCCGATGAGGAGGGTAATCCCATCATCGAAGTCCTGGTCATGAACAAGATTGTTCCAGGTTGGTATGATACATCGTTCGAGGAGTGGTGGGATGCACATGAAAAAGACACCAAGCGAGTGGAATAAGAGCTTCAGTCCCGGCGATCTCGTTCTTGTTACAGCCCGGTTCTCGGACGGAAAATATCACCAGGGCCTAATATTAAAAGAGATAAAACATAGCACCGCTCCGGGATATCAGATCCTGATTGACGGTAAGAGGAAGTACTTTCCACCCCACCTGCTTAAAGCGATATCTGGTAGAAAAGAGGAGATCGACAGATGAAGATGGGTGACATGGTACGATTTCGAGATATCATCAATCATCGAACTCAAGAGCTAACTGGCTGGAAGTACGGAGTCGTTGTGGAAGAGTACAAGCCTTATATGAAGATTGTCACTATCTTGCATGAGGGCGATCTAAGAAGAATAAGAGCCCAATATGTCCAGATCCACCAGCGAGGTCACAGTGATCGTTGACATTCTGATCTGGGGCTACATCATCACTCAGGCACTTAACTTCGTCATGTACTATCCGGTGATCAAAGCGATCGTCGACTCTCCAACAGCAGATGCGATCAACGTCCCTGCTTGCTTTTGGTATTTCAGCACAGGAGCTGTTGCTGCTGTCTATATGGTTGTTCTTCACGATGACTGGCTTGCGTGCGGCATTATTTGTGGTCACATATTTATCGGCAATCTTTCTCAGGGCATCATCGCGCTTTACAAACAGCGAAGGCACAAGAGCATGATACTTATTAATAGCTATGAAACGCGGGGATCTCTTAAAACACCGAATGACAGGAAAAGTGGTTCTTCTATTGAAGATCGAATCCCGCCTGTATAATGATGACGGAACGATGATATCCAGCAATCTTGTCGGATTAGTGCTTGAAGACGGTGAACCTCACTACGAAGAGCTTAAGTATTTTGAACCTGTGTGAATATTTATTACAGCTCCGGAGCAACAATATATGAAGATTACAGAAGCAAAGCTAAGACAGATCATTCGTGAGGAGCTGTTAAATGAAATCGGTACCGACAAGCTAGACATGTACCTTGATCTAGTAAATCCTTTCAAGGTGATCAAGACGGCCACTGAGTACTATGCAGGACTCGCAGGCGAGGCGTCAGTAGATCCTGCTGCAGCACGGAGGCGGTTTGCAAGAGATTCTGTAGATTCTGGCGTCCAGGATGTACTGGGGTTCCTAGAATACATTCCGGTCATCGGTGCTGGTGCTGGTGTCGTTAACGCAGGTATGTATGCTTTGCAAGGCAACGATCAGCGCGCCCTGTTCTCTTTGGCTGCAGGCCTAATGGCAGGTGCGTCAGGGGCCGGAATAGCAAAAGCACTTAAAACTGGCAGCGGCCAGAAGTTTGTTTCAAATCTTGATCTACTATATAAAACATTCAAGGCCAAGTTAATGTCTGAACCATTTGCGATCGGAATGAAACCGAGCCTGGATGCGGTAGAAAAGCTCCTTATAAGAGGGGCACTTGCTCTTACCCCGGTGCTTGCCGGCGCTGAAGATGCGTACGCCGAAGATATTGAAGATACTAAGAAGGAAAATGAAGACCTTAGGTCAATGGCGAAAAAAGCTGTAGAAAAGAAGAGGGCGTTTGAGAACATGATGGCGGAATATGAAGGCGGAGTATCGGACCCAGATTTCGGGCCAGGAACTGTCGACCCCGAATCTATTACAGAAGCTGTAATCAAGCGACTTCGCAGCACCAAAAACACTTAGTATTTAAACAGTGTAAAATGATACTTATTAGCGGAGTACAGTCATGCGTATAAATTTGTTTGATCTCAAGCGTATTATCAACGAAGAGATCCAGCACATCATGGAGCAGAAGGATAACAGTTGTCCTGCTCCTACGCAAGACCTTGAGCTGAACACCAAGAACCGAAACTCCGCCATCAAAGCAGAGTATATTCAGTACGGCCCCTTAAACTTGGCTGATACAGAGTATTGGGATCGTGCAGCAGAGCACTGGAACACCGAGCCGGCAGTCGCTAAGGCATCTCGCTGCAGCAACTGCGTGGCTTTTGATATCTCGCCTCGTATGCTGGAATGCATGCCCGGTCCGGTATCTGAGCCCCCTGCTGATGACGAGGGCTACTTGGGTTACTGCTGGATGCACAACTTCAAGTGCCACTCCGCTAGAACGTGTTACACGTGGGCTGCAGGCGGCCCAATCTCAGAAGACAAAGTATCGATGGAATGGCAACAGCGCCAATCCGCATCGGAAGAACAATAATGAAGATCACAAAATCAAAACTTAGGCAGATCATCCAAGAGGAACTCAAGCTCCTCAGCGAGCAACACATTCCTCAAGATATGCTCGAGCGACTCGACAGTGCTATGACGTCCATCGGCGAGTTCGTGATGGATAAATATGACGAGGAGTCTGCAGAAGGTATCGCAGAAACCGAAGCAATCTTGCAAGATTCATTAAATGGCTTCATGGAGTCGCTTGAAGACATGGCTATGTCCCGCCCACCAGGCGACGATCTTAAGCCGGCACCTGACAACGACATGGACACCGACAATGACGGCATGATCTCAGCTGACGAGCTCAGTGCTGAGATCGAAGACATCAGAGACGACCTATAAGGAAAACACATGAAGATCAAAAAGGGTAGATTACAACAGATCATACGCGAGGAGCTCACGCAAGTTCTCAGCGAGCAAGCCGATAACGACCTTGACACTAACGACGACGGCATGATCTCAACGGATGAGCTTGAGGCTGAGCTAAAAGATATCAAGGACGACCTGAACACAGTTGACTTTGTTGATGTAGAAACCGGCGAGGTGCTTTTCATCGGAGCAGGCACTCGAAGAGGTATACCTGCTGCCAAAGCTG
>Ga0114997_10002852_pt1 | contig 13797 bp, 10 predicted proteins | sample ArcticOcean_MG_C_2_FD_87045 | JGI IMG/M metagenome (GOLD analysis project Ga0114997, IMG submission 87045) | Marine microbial communities from western Arctic Ocean - ArcticOcean_MG_CB4_136 | ecosystem: Environmental > Aquatic > Marine > Oceanic | place: Arctic Ocean: Canada Basin | collected... | reverse complement strand
ATTTTTATTTTTTTTAATTGCTCTAATCAAAAATTCTATTAAATCAAAAATATGAATATAATCCCGTGAACTTTTTTCATTAACATTAATTGTTTCATTTTTAAGAGCTTTATTAACACAAATAGGAATAATTTGATTTGATCTGTTCCTTTCACCAACAACAGCTGCAATTCTAAGAATTGTTAAAGGAATTTTATTTTTTGAAGCAAATGATTGCAAAATTTTTTCAGCTCCAAATTTTCCTACCCCGTAAAAATGATTTGGATTAACAGAACAGTCTTCATCTACTGGTAAATATTCTGGTTTTCCATAAATTGAAATACTACTTGCAAATATAATGCCCTCTAAATTTTTAAACTCTTTCAAAATCTTTATTGTACCTTTCAAATCATGTTCAATTGTATGGTGATTACTTGTCATTGAATTTGATAAATCAAATCTATAACCCGAGCTTAAATGAACAAAAAAATCAATATCATTCAAAAATTTTGAATTTTTTTTAATACTTTTTTCATTTGTTATATCACATTCTAAAAATTTAATTTTTTGAGATTCAACAAAAGGTTGAATCTCTCTTAATTCATTTTTACTTCTACCAACTGCAAAAATTTCTGCATTTTCCTTTACAAGTCTTTCAATTAAAAAAGAGCCTATTTGTCCAGTTGCTCCAGTAATTAGAATTTTTTTTTTAGAAATTTTATATACCATCTTTTAAAATTTTTCCACTGTTTTATTAATACCATCTTTAATTTTTATTCTAGGTGTAAATTTTAAGATCTTTTTCATGTTTGATATATCCGCAATAAAATCATGTTGTTCTTGTTTAACAAAAATAGGCTGAACTTTTTTACCCATTTTTTTATTTATTAATGAAATTAACTCCAAATTTGTAGGAGTATCTGCTCCTCCTATATTGAAAATTCCTGCTTTTTTATTTTTTAACCAAGTAATTATTGCATCGATTGCATCATCTACATAAAGATGATTCCTTTTTTGATTCCCGTTTCCAAAAATAGTTGGTTTTTCATTATTTTTAATTTTATTAATAAAAATTGGTATTGCTTGAGAAGTATAATTTTTAGAAAATCCATAAATTCCCATAAACCTAAAGATTGCAAGTTCAATTTTTTTTCTTTTACAAAAAACCTGAAGATATTTTTCTGTAATTGCTTTACTAATTCCATAAACATTTTGTGGTTCTAATTTATGATTCTCTTTAATGGGATTTTGTAAAGGAATTCCATAAACCATATAACTACTTGCAAATAACATATTTTTTAAATTTGGGAGACTGTTAAGTAAATTTATTGTACCCTTGATGTTTACATCAATACTTTCTAAACCAATTTTGGTTACATCATTTTCATAATTGATTTTACTTGCTAAATGAATTAAAGTATCTATTTTCTTGAGTTTTTTTTCTTGTAAAAGATTTTTCAATTTAGTAATATCATTAGAAATAATTTTCTTTGAATTCATTTTATTATTTACTATGTCTAAACCTATAAAATCAATTTTTTCTTCTTCTAGTTTTTTAGATAATTTATTCCCTACATTTCCTGAAATTCCTGTAATAAGTAATCTCATATTACTTATAATTTTGATTGTTTGGTTATTATATATTCTTCATGACGCCATTTATTTTTCACAACTATGATCTATTGATTCTTGTAAAGAGAATTTTATTATAAATTAATTTCCATATTGAGAAAATTTAGTTAATATCTTTTATTAGTAAAAAATTAAATCTGAATAAATGATATTATCTATACGAAGATCTAAATTCTTACTTAAATGAGAATTAATTGAGATGATAAAACAAACATATCAATTCTTACATTTTCTATAACAGTATTAGCATAACTATATAGTTCTGGAATTTTTTAAAACTAGATTTGAAATTAATTTGCTAATTTTTGATTAAATTTTTGTTTTTTATTTGATATTTATACAAAAAACGACTATTTGTAAATAAAATCTATATAATTAAACATTCTTCCATATTTTTGTGTTAAAAGTTTATTCCTCAGAATTTAACTACCAATATGGTGATCAAATTCATTTTCCATATCGAATATCATCTTTAGTTGCCTACATACGGTCCAAAGAAGTTTTAAACAAAAATTTTGATTTTCAAAAGACAGGTGTTCTAAGAGAAAACGTTGATGAATATATTCAGGAGTGTAAGGATGCTGATATTCTTTTATGTTCTTGTTATGTTTGGAACTGGGAAATAACAAATTTCCTTGCAAGCGAAGTTCGTAAAATTAATCCTAATTGTACAATAGTTTTTGGTGGTGCACATGTACCTGATTTTTCAGAAGATTTTTTTAAAAATCATCCTTATGTTGATTTTATTGTTCATGGTGAAGGAGAAATTGTTTTGGGAGAATTTCTTACTGCGTACATGGGAGACAAAAATTATTCTGATGTTAAAGGTTTAGAAACCAAAGAATTTAGAAATCCACCACAAAATCGTATAAATGATTTAGATTCTTTACCATCAGCCTATCTTACAAATACCGTCTGGGATTTAGTTGATAAAATTGACGGTTTAAAATGGATTGCTGCTTGGGAAACTAATAGAGGATGCCCGTATCAATGTACGTTTTGTGATTGGGGTAGTGCAACTTTTACTAAAGTACGTAAATGGGAAGAATCTAAAATTTTTAAAGAGATCGAATGGTTTGGAGAAAATAAAATCCCCTATATTGATTGCTGTGATGCAAATTTTGGTATTTTTCAGGAAAGAGATTTTCGAATTGCTGGAAAATTAAAAGAAGTTGCATTGAAAACACATTATCCAGAAAGAATACGTCCAGCATGGGCAAAAAATTCATCTGAAAAAATTCTCCCCATTGCAAAACAATTACAAGAAGGAGGAATACTAGGTGCAGTTACTTTAGCAGTGCAGTCACTTGATACAAATACATTAGATATTATGAAACGTGCAAATATTAAATTTGATTCATTTGGAGATTTAACATCAACTTTCAGAGAAAACAACATTCCCACATATACTGAACTAATTATGGGATTACCTGGTGAAACATTGGAGACGTTTAAACAAGGATTAGAAAATATTGCACATACAAAGATCGATGCAATTTTTATTTATCATTGTAGTGTTTTGCCAAATGCACCCATGAATATTCCTGAATATAGAAAAAAATACGGAATAAAAGTAGTTAAATCTCCAATTATGTTGGTTCATTCTTCAATTCACAATAGAGGAATTCAAGAATTTGAATATCTGGTTACTGAAAATAACACATGCTCATTAGATGAATTAAAAGAAATTTATCTTTACTCGTGGTTATTTTTAACATTACAAAGTCTTGGTATTCTAGAATATGTAACAACCTATTTTAATAAAACACATAATTTGGAATTTGTTAAATTTTATGAAAAATTTTTAGAATATGCAAGAAGTAATGATTCAATTTTGAAGGATGAATTGGACAAAGTAATCAAATTTAGAGATAATGGATATTCAGGAGAAGGATGGGACCACCACGATCCGGAATTAGGAGACATAATTTGGCCTATTGAGGAGGCAAGTTGGTTAAGATTAACAAGAGATAAAACATTACTAGAAAATACAATTTTCAATCTTCTAATTTACATTAATGATGAATGTAAATTGAATGAATCAGATATAATATTGCGAGATCTAGCAAAATTTCAAGTTTTCATTCTTACTACTCGAGATTATAAAGATGAAATAAAATCATCCAAATTTGAATGTGATTGGAAAGAATTTTTCATTGAAAATAATTCTATTTTATCCAAAAAAGAATGTACATACAGTTATAAAAATCCAATAAATGAAAGTGATTTTGTGAAATGGGGATACAAAACAATTTGGTATGGTAGACGTCCACGTGATTATAAATGCGTCCCTGAAAACCTCAGTATAACAGAATTAAAAATTGAACAAGTTTCAAATAATAAAGATCAAAAGATTATTGAGTCTACCCATCAATAATAGGGATATAATATTTTAAAAAAATTAATTATAGATTAAGATGTATGAAAATAAAAATATTCTAGTAACAGTAGAGTCAGTTTAAATTAGTTTCATTCATTTCTTTACTCTCGTTGTTTTGCCCATCCATCAAAAGGAGTTTCAAAATTTATGGGGTTTTCTTTTGCCCACGTTATGGTTTGTTCTAATCCTTCTCTAAAACTCACTTCTGGTTTCCACGATAATAATTTTCGAGCTTTTTTGTTATCACAAATTAGTAAATTTACATCAAATGGTCTAATTCGCTTTTTATCCATCTTGATAGATACTTTCGTATCAAGTATTGAGCTAGCAACATTTACAATGTCTTTTATTTTATACGTTTTTCCACTTCCAAGATTTATTGTTTCTCCAATTGCTTTATCTACAAAGAGTGAACTAATAATTCCACGTGCTGTATCAGATACAAAAGTAAAATCTCTACTGGCCTCTATATTTCCCAATTTTAGTATTTTATTACCATGCAGTAACTGTAAAATTATTTCAGGAATAATATATGGTTGTGTAATTTTTGGCCCATAGGAATTAAATGGTCTAATAATAACCGCAGGAAAATTATGTTCTTTATGGATAGTGAAAATAGCTCTATCAGCTGCTAATTTACTTACAGCATATGTAGAATGGGGTAAAGTAGGATGATCTTCATTCATCGGATTTATTTTTGAGGTTCCATAAACTTCACTTGTAGAAATATGCACAAAATTTTTAATTTTTTTGTGATTTTTTGCTTCAAGTATTACATTTAATGAACCATTAGTATTTACATCAAAAAATTCTTGTGGGTAGTGATATGAATCTGGAATAAATGGATATGCTGCTAAATTAATTATATACTGACAATTTTTCATACTTTTTGATAAAAGTGATTTATTTTTGAGATCACCATTAATTATTTTTACATTGGGAATATTTTTTAAATATGTCTTTTTTCCAGATGAAAAATTATCATAAACAATAACATTGCCTCCAGAATTAGATATTTGCTTTGTTACTTCTGAACCAATGAAACCTGCACCACCAGTTACCAAGAATGTATTATTTTTACATTCTAACAACTTTCTCATGAAACATAGAAAATTATAGTTAATTAAAAGATTTAGGATTTAATGCGTATTTTATGATCCAATTGAATTTTAAATTAAGTAAAATTCAAATATTTAATACCTATTTTTCAATTATGGATTGGGATTCTAAAAATGTTTTAGTTACTGGTTCTTCAGGTTTTTTAGGTTCACATTTAATTTCATTATTAAAAAAGAAAAATACAAAGAAAATTATTACTCCGCGATCAAAAGAATGTGATTTACGTAAAAATTTAGATTGTAAAAAAATCTTAGGAGATGTAGATATTGTATTTCATTTAGCTGGAATGGGTAATGGAATTGGATTCATAAAAGAACATCCAGGTACAATTTTCTACAATACAATCCTTATGGATTCTACAATAATTGAAGAATCAAGAAAAGCCAATGTTGAAAAAATTATTTCAGCTAGTACTGTAAACATATACCCCCATAATTTGATACCTCCTTTCAATGAATCAGATATTTGGTTAGGATTTCCAGAAGAAATTAGTGCATCATTTGGAATTGCAAAACGTCTACAAATTATGCAATCAATAACATATAGAAAAGAATATGATTTTAATTCTACATCATTAATTTTATCCAATCTTTATGGGTCCGGAGATAATTTTAATTTAGATTCTTCTAATGTTATCCCTTCATTAATATCAAAAATTTTTAATGCTAAAATTAATCATTATAAAAAAATTGAATTATGGGGAAATCCAACAACCACTAGAGATTTTCTTCATGTTCAAGATGCGGTAGATGCATTTATTTTAACTGCAGAAAATTCCAATAAATCTGAATCTCTAAATATTGCTACTGGGATTGAAACCTCAATTCTTGAGTTAGTAAATACTCTAATGGATCTAATGGATTTTAAAGCAGAAATAATTTGGAATAAAGACAAACCCATTGGGGCATCAAGGCGAGCGTTGAATATAGATAAAGCTAAATCTGAATTAAAATTCACTCCGAAAATAGATTTACTATCAGGATTAAAGGAAACTATTGATTCATATGAAAAACAAATTGAGTAATTAAAAATTTATAGATCTAGAAATACCATAATTATAATATAGATTATCATGATTTTAAAACCTCGTACAACATGTAGAATTTGTAACTCAACTCAACTTTCTACGATAATGTCTTTAGGTCAGCAACATATTGCAGCATATACTCCAAGAGACTCTGATCCCAATCCATCTTTGGACAAGTTTCCATTAGAATTAATTAGATGTACTGAACCTGATTGTGGTTTAGTACAACTTCGTCATTCTACACCTTCGGATATTTTGTATGAGCGCTATTTTTACAGATCTGGAATTAACAAAACTATGACTGAAAATCTTAAAGAAATCGCTATACAAGCAATATCAAAAGTTGAATTACATGATAATGACATTGTTTTGGACATTGGTTGTAATGATGGAACTTTACTAAAAAATTATCAAGGAAAAAATTTACGAGCTGTTGGTATTGATCCAGCAAAAAATATGGCTGAATTTTCAAAAGAATGTGGAGCTGATATTATTGTTGATTATTTTAATTCAAAATTGTTTACTAATCATTACAGTGATGAAAAAGCAAAAATCATTACTAGCATTTCAATGTTTTATGACTTAGAAGATCCAAATCAATTTGTATCTGACATTGTAAATATATTGGCAAAAGATGGTGTCTGGGTAATTGAATTAAAATATTTACCAACTATGATTTTTCAAAATGCATTTGATAATATTGTACATGAACATATTGAATACTATCATTTTTCAGTACTAGAATACATGCTAAAAAAACATGGTTTAAAAGCTGTAGATGTATCTCTTAATGATTCTAATGGAGGAAGTATCAGAGTTTTTGTTAAACATGCAAATCAATTAGTAGATGAAAATTCAGAAAAACATTTGTTAGATTTAAGATCTTCTGAAAAAAAATTACATCTAAATACAGAACAACCTTATCAAGAATTCCTTCAAAGATGTAATGAATTAAAAAATAAAACAATGTCTTTTATTAAAAATGAAGTAAAAAATGGTAAAAAAATTCATGCATATGGTGCTTCAACAAAGGGTAATACAATTTTACAATATTATGAGTTAGATGATAATCTAATTGATGCAATAGCTGATAGAAATCCAGATAAATGGAATAGAAAAACTATAGGTACTAATTTAGAAATAATGTCAGAAGAAAAATCACGTTCATTAAAACCTGATTATTTTTTGATTTTACCTTGGCATTTTCTAGAAGAGTTTAGAGAAAGAGAGCAAGAATTTTTCAAAAATGGTGGAAAATTTATTATCCCTCTACCTGATTTTAAAATAATTGAGAAATAACCCTATGTTTGAAAACAAAAATATCTTAATAACTGGAGGAACAGGAATGATTGGTTCTCATCTTACAGAATTATTACTAGATTCAGCAAATATTAGATTAATTTCACATAAAAGAAAAATTCCAACTGAATTTAATTCAAAAAAAATTGAAATTCTTAATGGCGATTTAACAAATAAAGAATTTGCTATCAAGGCAGTTAAAGGAATGGATTATGTTTTTCATTTAGCTGCATATACTGGAGGATTAGGGAGAACTGCTATATATCCTGCTAGTACATTAACTCCAAATTTAATTTTAGATGCTAATGTCATTGATGCTGCAAAAAATGAAAATGTTGAAAAATTTTTGTATGCAAGCTGTTCATGTGTATATCCTGATTTAGAAAAAGATTTTTCAGAAGATGATGCATGGATTGCAAATCCTCCTAAAATGCATGCCTCATATTCTTGGTCAAAGAGAATAGGTGAATTGCAAGCAATTTCATATTCTAAAGAATATGGAATGAAAATTGCTATAGTAAGACCTGCAAATTCATATGGTCCTAGAGAAATTATTGATCCACAAAATTCTCACGTAATTGGAGCATTAATCTTAAAATCATTATCTAAAACAAACCCATTCGTTATTTGGGGTGACGGACGTCCTATTCGTGAATATCTTTTTGCAAAAGATGCTGCAAGAGGTATGATTTTAGCACTTGAAAAATATTGTAAAGCTGATCCTGTAAATTTATCTAGCGGTGAATATGTAACTATAAGTGAATTAGCTCAAAAAATTCTGAAAATTTGTAATTATGATCCTAATATTACATTTGACAAATCAAAACCTAGAGGGCAATCTAGGCGAGTACTAACAAATGATAAAGCAGAACAAGTTCTTGGTTTTAAAGCTCAAACTCCATTAAATGAAGGACTAAAAACTACTATTGATTGGATTAGAAGTAATATGACCATATGACGTTAATCGACTAATCTGTAATAATAAAAAAGCAAAAACCATCCTTAATTGGACTCCTAAAATTACTATGGATCAAGGATTGAAAAAAATATTTCAATGGGCTACAGCAAATCGAATTACTTTTCAAGCACCATTTAAAAGATTTTATTATAAAAACTCACATTAATTTTCTTCATTTAAGGAAAAACCGCCAGAAAATTTTAGTGCAATAAATCCCACAATTACTGTATACCATGAAGTAAATATTCTAATTATCACACCTGCAATTAATGCAAAACTAAATTCGATTCCTTGAAGGGCCAAAAGACCTCCCATACTTCCTTCAGTAACTCCAAGTCCTCCTGGTACAAACGATAATGCTCCTATTAAAACAGAAATCGCATTAGCTGATGTTGCTATAAGAAAATTTAGTTCATTCATTCCTAATGCTAATAATACAAAATATACTGCTAAACCTTGAATGACCCAAAAAATAAAAGAAAGAATACCTGATTTTAAGCCAATTTTTGTTTTTAAAGAATTACGTAATACATTATATGATTCAAGAAAATTTTTTTGATATTTTGAAAAAAACTTTATTTTACAAATTAATAATAAAACTCTTTCAAAAATACTTCGTGATAAGATTAGCACAAAAATTAATGCTAGTAAAACTATTCCAATACTAATCAAGTATAACCCACCTTCAAAATACCACACTCCAATTATTGATGCAATTAAAGCTCCCATTAGATCATAAAATTTTTCTATGAAAATAATTGGTAAAGTTTTTGAACGTGGAATTTTGAATTGTTTTTTAAGAAATTCTGATTTAATTACCTCCCCAATTTGACCCGGAGTAATAGATAATGATAAACTCGCTAGATATATTATAAAATTATTTTTAATTGGAACATGAATATTTGAATTTTTTAACAAAAGATGCCATCTGTAGAATCTTACTACCCAATTAACACTAACTAGAGATAGAATAATTGGTATAAACATAATTTTAAAATTAGTTATTTTCTCATATACTAAATTGAAATCTGAGATAAAGAGGAAAACAGCATAAATTATTACTGTTATAATTATGACTATGAGAAATTTATCAAATTTCATATTATAGTAATTACCTAATACATTCTTGTTTATTCTTTACTAGATTTTATTGAAAAACTACCAATTTAGCATAAAATTACATCAATTTTTTCCAGAAATCTTGGTATTTATATATCGAAAATATTTTTGTGAATTCATGTCTACGGTTGTCATAATTACAACATTAAATGAAATAATTGGTGTAAAATCTATTGTACCAAAAATTAAGAAAGAATGGGTTGAAGAAATTGTTTTTGTTGATGGTGGTTCAACAGATGGAACTATAGAAGAAGCAAAAAAAATGGGTTTTAGAGTTATCATGCAACAACAAAAAGGTGAAAATGCTGGTGGTCATGGAGCTGCAGTTCTTGAAGGAGTGGATGCAACAACTTCAGACAATATTATTCTTTTTGGTCCAGATGGGAATGATGATCCAGAAAAAATTCCAGAGTTAATTGAGAAGCTTAAAGAGGGTTATGATCAAGTTCTTGTTACAAGATTTGGAAAAGGTTCAGTAAATCTTGATGCTGGAATTATTGATGGATTTGGAAATAAAATGTTTGCATTTTTAGTAAATGTATTTTTTGGAGGTCATTGGACTGACACCCTTAATGAAAGTCGAATTATTTCTAGAAATGCCTTTAATGAATTAAATTATGATGCTATGGGTATGTCATCTACCCAACAAATGAGTATTAGAGGATTAAAAAGAAAACAAAAAATTTGTGAAATTATTGGAAATGAAGGAAAAAGAATTGGGGGAAAAAGAAAAATGAAACCACTATCAACTGGTGCAGAATTAAGTTTAGCAATAATTAAAGAATTTATTTTTTGGAATAGGTAATTTTTTTGAATAAATCTACTATCATTATTTGTCTAATAATAATTTCTGTAATATCTTTAGGTCTAAAGTTATCTGTTACAAACTTTTCAACTTTTCCAGATGAAGATGCAATAGGTTACACCCTTGATGCAATAGGACATACTAGAGGTGACTTTTCACCTAATTCTGCTAAAACATTAGGCTGGTCTCTTTTTTTAAGCCCATTTTTTGAATTATTAAGTTCAGAAAATTTTCTTGATTATTCTGATACTGCAAGAACAATAAGCATTACTATTTCACTATTTAGTATTTTTATAATGTATAAATTATCTCGAAAGTTTTTTCCAGAAAAATATTCTTTAGTTGCAGCTTGTTTATTTGCATTTGAACCTCACTTAAACTATAATTCAGGACAGGCTCTATCTGAACCACTTTATATTTTAATTTTCATGATTTCATTTTATTTTATTTTAAATCAAAATTCAAAATTATTTTATTTATCCTTCTTATTTACTGGATTATTAGTATGGGTAAGATTACCAGGAGTAATTATGCTTTTAGCTATATCTATAATCTTTTTTTACCATTCTAAACTTTCATCAAAAACATTTTTAAAATTTATTTTGGGTCTAAGTATTTTCTTTTTAATAATTACGCCAATCTTAGTTAATAGATATGATACATATGGTGATCCGTTATATTTTGATCTAGGATCCACAATTTTTACAGGAGAATTTGGTACACTTCAATCTATAAATACAAACGATTTAGAATATTCTGCAATTGATTATATTGATGATCATAGTGTACCCGAATTTATTGATAGATTCATTTTAACTGGAATTTTCAATATTGTTGAACAATTAATCAAAATCTCTTTCCCATATCTAATAATTTTAATTCCTATTGGTATTTTATTTTCGTTTAGAGCATTTGATCAAAATCAAAAATCTATTAATGCCAATTGGATACTAATTTTAACTACAATTAGTTTAATGATAATTACTTTTTCAGTAATTCCAGAAAGAAGATTTCTATATTATCTATTACCATTCTTGATAATTTTTGCTACCATTCCAATTCAAAGATTAATAGAATATGGATTAAGCACATTTTCGTTTACCAAAAAGCAAAAACATTATTCATTAATTCTTATTTTAGGCGTAATAATTGTGCTTTCATCTTTATTTATGATGCGATATGATGTTATGGATAAATTTGAAGAACAAGAACAAATTAAATTAGCTCAATTATTAGAAAATAAAATTTCAGGTAATATTCTTGATGCTGGAAATGCATTACGGGGAATAAGTTTTCTAGAATTATCTGAATTTAATATGAAATTGAATTTAATTGAACAACATTATACAAGTTCACCTATATCCATAACCGAAGATATTAAAATCATTAGTATTTTTGGAACATCATTAAATGACTTTATTTTAAATAGTGAAAAAGAAAATTTGAAGTATATAGCAATTAATCAAGATGGTGTCACTGAAATTTGGTACCCTTTCTTGTCTGATATTTATTATAATGAACAACAATATAGTTATTTGAAGAAAATTATTGATACAAATGAATTAGGATTTACAAAATTTAAGGTTAAAGTTTTTGAAATTGATTATGATAAATTTAGGAATCCATAGTTCCTTTTAATTTATAAAATTCATTATAATCTATTACAAAAATTTTAGCATGATAATCTTTGTATCCGTTATCAAACGTATCAAATATTTTTGTTAAATACGTATACTTTTTTTCGTTTAGAAAAATATCATCAAAAATACCTGTTCTTGAATCTCCTTTATCTACAATTATGTGTGTTAAACCATTAATTCTATGTTTTTCTATAAATTCTTCTACATCGTCATACTGTATATTTGGGAATATCTGATCATGGATTGGAAATGGTATATCTGTATAAAATATGGGTATACCTGTTGGCAAATCGTTTCGTAAAATTGGGAATTCTTCTAAAGATTCTATTCTCATACTATCTAGATATTCTGCATGTGAAAAGTAATTTGTTATTGAAACTGTTGAATACACTACCTTTGAAAATTCATAAACTTCAACTTGATTTACATCATCTACATTTTTGTATTCTATGAATCCTATTGTGGAGAAAATGATTATACTAATAAATAGAATTAGGAATGATTTTTTATTTTTTATTTTTTCAATAATGTTTCTAATGAAAAATGATGAAAATATGCAAAATATGGGAAAAATAACAAGTAAATATTTTACATCTTGAAAACCTCTTGAATATGCATAAAATGCAGGTATTAGCAAGACAAGAACAATACTAAACAAAATAAGAAAATTTGATAATTTCCCTTTTGAAATCATTGTGTATATTCCAAGTGGTATCAAAAAAGTTAGTAATGGTAGTGTCGCTAATCCTAAAAATTTAAACATATTGGTAATACCAGTTTTTAAGAAATTAATTATTGCTTCATTAGGATCTTCTTTCGCATCTATTACATTACTATAATAAATTGGCCCAGCTGATACATGACTTATTATTCCATCACTACCTGTCAAATCAATTTTCATCGTACCCCAAGAAATTATAATTAAAAGAAAGATTGTGATGGCAATAAAATATTTTAGAATTATTTTTTTTGAAAATTTGAATCTATAAAAATATAATAATGAAATTGGGATAAATAATAACACTCCTTCATATCTTATTGTTGAAATAATTCCTATAATTCCAAATGTGATGTATGGATAATTTTTACCATGTTGAAAAAATGTATACAGCATTAATACTGTGGCAAAAATATACATTGGTTCTGGATTTCCTGAAATTGAATTTTCAATAATTCTTGGATTGAAAGCAAAAAGTATAGTTGCAATTATTGCATATTTTTTCTCAATGAAAACCTTGGAAAGATAATACATTGGAATGATTGTAATAACTGACATAATTACTCCCAAATATTTTTGTAAATTCATATAATCTAGATAATTATCAGATGAAAAAATCATGAAAAATATTGAAAGAAAAGATGACCATCCAGTGTTTGGAAAAGTACATCTCCACCCACATTCTGAATTGGGAAAACTACCTGTAATTGAAGTTTCAATTGCATACCAAAAATATCCCGTACTATCTGCTGTCAATGGTAATTCATGTTGAACCAAAACTATTCTTAGAAGAAAACCAATTGTACAAATTACTCCTAAAATAATCCAGATATTATTAAAATAACTTGAAATATTTTGTTTAGATCTTTTTGTATTATCTTGATTCAATTTACACTCCTTTCATACTTTTTTACTGTTAATCCCAAATAGGTTGCTTTTGAAATAGTTGATAAAACAAAAGACATGGCTATTCCCATAGTTCCATACATTGAGCCTAAAGTGAGAATTCCTAATATTATGATGATTAAACCTATCATATTTCCTACAAGAACTAATTTACTTTTCTCTTTTGATAAAAGCCTTGAAGTACAAATTGTACTTATGGTTATTGGAATAATACT
>Ga0114997_10002851_pt1 | contig 13798 bp, 13 predicted proteins | sample ArcticOcean_MG_C_2_FD_87045 | JGI IMG/M metagenome (GOLD analysis project Ga0114997, IMG submission 87045) | Marine microbial communities from western Arctic Ocean - ArcticOcean_MG_CB4_136 | ecosystem: Environmental > Aquatic > Marine > Oceanic | place: Arctic Ocean: Canada Basin | collected... | reverse complement strand
CCATCAATTCCTGAAAATAATAATTAATACTTTTCAATTCACTAATTAATCGCTATAAGATAATTCCATGGCGCGATATATCTTTGTTACCGGCGGCGTGGTTTCATCTTTAGGAAAAGGTCTTTCCTCAGCTTCTCTGGCATATTTACTTCAATCAAGAGGTTTTAAAGTTCGTTTAAGAAAATTAGATCCTTATTTGAATGTTGATCCAGGAACAATGAGTCCATTTCAACATGGAGAAGTTTTTGTGACAGATGATGGAGCGGAAACGGACTTAGATTTAGGACATTACGAAAGATTTTCAGGAATATCTGCAAAAAAATCAGATAACATTACAACAGGAAAAATTTATAGTGATGTTTTAAAGAAAGAACGTAAAGGAGAGTATCTTGGAAAAACAGTTCAGGTTATTCCTCATATTACAGATCGCATTAAAGAATTTATAAAAAATGATACCTCAAAAGAAGATTTTGTAATTTGTGAAATTGGAGGAATCGTGGGGGATATTGAAAGCCTTCCTTTTGTGGAAGCTATCAGACAATTTTCAAACGATGTAGGTAAAAAAAATGCTTTATTTGTTCATTTAACTTTAGTTCCTTACCTTAAGGCATCAGATGAGATTAAAACAAAACCTACCCAGCACTCAGTAAAAGAACTTAGAAGCTTAGGTATTCAACCAGACATTATTATTTGTAGATCGGAAAGACCAATACCACTAGAACATAGAAAAAAAATATCTTTATTTTGTAACGTAGATATTAAAAATGTAATTCAAACAGTCGATGTCAAAACTATTTATGAAGCACCAATTAGTTTTAATAGGGAAAATTTAGATACACAAGTTCTTGAATACTTTAAAATTAAATCAAAGACAAAAGTAAATTTAAACCCTTGGAAAAAAATTACTAAAATTATCCTGCGTACAAAAAAAACAATCAATATTGCTATTATTGGAAAATATGTTGACCTTAAAGATGCTTATAAATCATTAGATGAAGCTTTAACTCACGGTGGTATTGATAATAATTTAAAAGTAAATTTAGTTAGAATTGATTCTGATAATTTAAAAATATCTGAGATTACAAAGAAGCTAAAGGGTGTATCTGGAATTTTAATACCAGGTGGGTTTGGAAAAAGAGGAACAGAGGGAAAAATTGAAGCAATTAAATATGCTAGACAAAAAAAAATTCCTTTCCTTGGAATTTGTTTTGGAATGCAAATGGCAATTATTGAATTTGCTAGAAATGTACTTGATATTAAAAAAGCTACTTCAAGTGAATTTAGCACAAGCGGTGTTCCAATTATTGGTCTAATCACTGAGTGGAATAAGGATGGTAAGCTAATTAAAGGAACTGATAAAGATCTTGGTGGCACAATGAGACTTGGTCTTTACACTGCTAATTTAAAGGAAAATTCTCTAATAAAAAAGATCTATAAATCAAAATCTATTCAAGAAAGACATAGACATAGATATGAGGTTAATATTAGTTACAAAGATGAGTTTGAAAAAAATGGTATGATTTTCTCAGGATTATCTCCTGATAATAAATTACCTGAGATAATAGAGTTAAAAAATCACCCTTGGTATATAGCAGTTCAGTTTCACCCAGAATTTAAATCTAGACCTTTGGCACCACATCCTTTATTCTCTTCATTTATCAAAGCAGCTAAAAATCATAAATGACAAATATAAAAGTAAATTGTGGTAACATAGAAATTTCAAATAATAATAAAATTTGTATTATAGCAGGACCATGTCAGCTTGAAACAGAGCAACACGCAATAGATATGGCGGGTAAGATTAAAGAAATTACCTCTAAGTTTAATATGGGCTTTATTTATAAAACTTCTTTTGATAAAGCTAACAGAACAAGTTTAAAAGGAAAAAGAGGAGCTGGTATTGACCAATCATTACCAATTTTTGACAAAATAAAAAAAGAATTAAATATTCCAATATTAACTGATATTCATAATGCCGAACAATGCTCGATTGTAGCTAATCATGTAGATGTATTACAAATTCCAGCATTTTTATGCAGACAAACAGATTTACTAATAGCCGCTGCTAAAACAGGAAAAATCATTAATGTTAAAAAAGGACAATTTCTTGCTCCTTGGGACATGGTAAATGTTACAAAAAAAATTGCAGACTCGGGGAATAATAATATTTTAGTTACAGAAAGAGGAGCAAGTTTTGGATATAACACTTTAGTCTCTGACATGAGATCATTGCCAATAATGGCAAAAAATGGTTATCCAGTTATTTTTGACGCAACACATTCTGTGCAACAACCTGGTGGATTAGGTGAAACTAGTGGAGGACAAAGAGAGTTTGTTGAATATTTAGCAAGAGCTGCTGTTGCAGTTGGTGTTGCGGGTGTTTTTATTGAAACGCATCAAGACCCTGACAATGCACCATCTGATGGGCCCAATATGGTTCCATTGGATAAGCTGGAAAAATTGTTGTCTCAACTATTTGAAATTGATAATTTAATTAAAAAATAAATGAGTAAAATTTTAGAGATAAGAGCTCGTCAGGTTTTTGACAGCAGAGGAAATCCTACTATTGAAGCTGAAGTGTATTCAAAAAATATAAGTGCCTCAGCCATTTGCCCGTCAGGAGCATCAACTGGTACGTATGAAGCTTTTGAGAAAAGAGACACAAATAATAAAAAATATTTAGGCAAAAGTGTTCTAAGTGCTATTAACATAGTTAACACAAAAATTTCAAAAAAACTTAGAGGCTTGAGTATTCATGACCAAGAACGTATTGATACAACTTTAATTAACCTTGATGGCACAAGACAAAAGATAAACCTTGGTGCAAACGCCATGTTGGCAGTATCGATGGCAGCAAAAAAACTTTCTGCAAAAGTTAAAAAAGTACCTCTTTACAAAACCTTTTTAGCAAAAAATAATTTTAAATTACCTTATCCGTTGATGAATATTATCAATGGTGGAGCTCATGCTAATAACGGATTAAGAATTCAAGAATTCATGATTAGACCCGACTTAGCCAATAGTTTTTCAGAAGCTATGAGAATTTGCTTTATTGTAATTAGCAACTTAAGAGAGCTTATCAAAAAAAAGGGGTTATCAACATCGGTTGGTGATGAAGGTGGGTTTGCACCTATGATTAATAATAATGAACAAGCATTAGATTTAGTAGTTGCGGCTATTAAAAAATCAGGTTTTAGAAATGGCAAAGATATATCAATTTGCTTAGATGTTGCTGCAAATGAACTACATAAAAATAACAATTATTCAATTCATTCAAAAAAATTAATCTCTATTGATCAATCAATTAAAAAATATCAAAAAATGATTAACAAATATAAAATCAAATCCATCGAAGACCCCTTTGCAGAAAACGATTGGCCAGCTTGGAGCAAGATGATGAAATCTCTAAAAAATGTTCAAATAATTGGAGACGATCTTTACGTAACAAACTTAGAAAGACTAAAAAAAGGTTTTTTAAACAACTCATCCAATTCAATATTGATTAAACTCAATCAAATTGGAACTGTTTCTGAAACATTAGAAGTGATTAAATTTGCTCAAATTATAGGTTACAAAACAATTATTTCTCATAGATCTGGTGACAGTGAAGATACGTTTATAGCTGACTTTGCTGTTGGAACAAATTCAAATCAAATTAAGACTGGCTCTCTTGCTAGATCTGAAAGAGTTGCTAAATATAATCAATTATTACGTATAGAAGAAGAGCTTGGAAAAAAAGCCAAAATGAATAAAATTCTTTGATGTTTAATAAAATAAAAAAAAATTATTTTTTATTAATTTCCACTTTCTTGATACTTTATTTTTTCTTTAACCTTTTGGATGGTGAAAGAGGTCTTTTTTCATATTTTAAAAAAAAAGATATTTTAATATCATTACAAAACGATGAAGTTGACTTAACAAGTAAAATTAAAGACCTTGAGTTTAAAAACTCTTTATTAAGTGATAAGTTAGATCTTGATTATGTTGAAACACTCATTAGAGAAAAGTTTTTATTTGGCAAAGAAGGTGAGACCCTTTATATAATCAAAAAGAATGACAATTAGACATCCAGAAAAAATCAACAAACCTACTAGTCCAATTAAAAAAAAACCAGATTGGATTCGATCTAAATTAATCAATAGTAAAGAATTTTTTTTAACAAAGACTATTGTTAATAATAATAACTTAATAACCGTTTGCCAGGAAGCAAACTGTCCAAATATTACCGAATGTTGGAGTAAGAGACACGCAACTTTCATGATCATGGGAGACACATGTACAAGAGCATGTGCATTTTGCGATGTTAAAACTGGTAAACCTGCAAAATTAGATCAATTAGAACCAATGAAGATTGCAGAAGCAGTGCACAAACTAAACCTTAAACATGTGGTGATAACATCTGTTGATAGAGATGATCTTTATGACGGTGGATCAAACCATTTTTATGAAGTTATTGAGCAAACTAGAAAACTAAACCCTAATACATCAATTGAAGTTTTAACTCCAGATTTTCTTAGAAAAGGAGAGGCTTATAAAAAAGTTTTAGAAGCCAACCCAGATGTTTTTAATCATAATATTGAAACAGTACCTAGACTTTATTTAAAAGTAAGACCTGGTTCTAGATATTTTTCATCTTTAGAACTTTTAAAAAATGCCAAACATATTAATAAAAATGTTTTTACTAAATCAGGCTTAATGGTTGGGTTGGGAGAAACAAAAGAAGAAATTGTACAAGTGATGGACGATCTAAAGGCAGCAGATGTTGATTTTTTAACCATAGGACAATACTTGCAACCATCTGTAAAACATCATCCATTAGATCGTTATTATCATCCAAGTGAATTTAAAGAATTAGAAACTATTGCAAAATCAAAAAGTTTTTTATTAGTTTCTTCAACACCATTAACCAGATCATCATATCACGCAGATGAAGATTTTGCACAATTACAAAAAAATCGATTAAATAATTAATGCCCAGAGCTTCAGTTAAGCGTTTAATTCAATGTGAAAAAAATCAACTCATTAATTTAGTTTTAGATATAGAAAAGTATCCAGCTTTTGTGCCATATTGTATTGATGCAAAAGTACATGAAAAGAATGATACTAGTGATTTTATTTGTATCATTGCTGACTTAACAATTGGAAAAGGTCCCTTTAAAGATACCTATAAAAGTGATGTAAAATTTAATAAAAAACTTAATTCTATTTATGTTACAAATATTGAAGGTCCTCTTAAGCATCTGGATAACAAGTGGACGTTCAAAGATCATAAAGAAGGAACAGAAATTTATTTTGATGTAGATTTTGAAATTAAAAATAAATTTTTAAATATTTTGATGACAACTTCATTTCAATATGGACTAGATAAAATTGCCGACGCTTTTCAAAAAAGAGCTAATCAATTATTTAAGAGTTAATACAGTCTTTAAAACTTTAAGTGTAGTAGCTTTTTGAATTGAAATTCGGTTTTTACTTTTAAATAAATTTTTTTGGACACTAACCTTGTTTCCTTTTTTAATCCCAATATAAACTAACCCAATTGGTTTTAATTTAGTTCCTCCATTGGGGCCAGCAACACCAGTGATTGATACAGATATGTTCGCCTTACTAATTTTACTTAAGTTTTTAACCATCGATAAACAACATTCATTGCTTACAGAGCCATATGTACTGATGATTTTCTTTGGAACTTTAAGAATATCTATTTTTGCTTTATTAGAATATGTAACCAATCCTAAATTGAACACTTTAGAAGAACCACTTACAGATGTAATTGTGCTAGATAACATTCCACCCGTGCAGGATTCGGCAAATGAAATTTTAAGTTTTTTTTGTATTAGTTTTTTAACAAGTTTATTAGCTAAATTTTTCATTATAAAACATAACTTTTAATAACCATGAAACAAACGAGTGTTAGAACAACATATAGTCCGGCGCAAACATCATCCATAATTACACCAAAGCTATTTTTAAAGTTTTTATCAAAGAAGCTAACTGGAAAAGGTTTCATTATATCAAAATATCTAAACAGTATAAAAAATAAAGTATAATAGATGATTGCTTCACTATTCTCCTTTGTTGTTCCATGGGATATTTCATAAAGATAAACGGGTATAGATTGACCTAAAAATTCATCAATAATAATTTCTCCTGGATCCTTATCTTTATTATATTTGGTATGTGCTGAAACGGCATAAAAAGAATAAATAAAGATTATCATCCATCCAATTAAGATAATATTTGATGGAATGTTTAGTGAGTGAAATAAATAAAAAAGGATAATTATTGTAGCGAGCGATCCAAATGTTCCAGGCATAAACTTGATCTTACCTAGACCAAACATTGTTACTAAAAGAGAGTTAAAGGTTTTAAGCATATTTAATTACGGAAGCTATTACTTCGCACGCTATAGCTTTTTCTTTACCAATTACACCTAATTTTTCTGTTGTTTTACCTTTTATATTAATCTGTGAAGAGTGAATGTGACAAATTTTTGCTATGCATTTTATGATTTTTTTTTTGAATTTTTTTATTTTAGGTTTTTGAGTAATAATATTAATATCAATATTATTAATTGAAAAGTTTCTAATTCTTATTTGGTCAATAATTTTTGATAGTAAAATAGTAGATCTAATATTTTTAAACATTTTGTTTTTATCTGAAAATTTTTCACCAATATCACCCATTTTACAAGCACCAAGAATTGCATCTGTTATAGCATGTAAAACTGGGTCACCATCTGAATGACCCAATGTACCAATTGGTGAAGGTATTTTAATTCCACCTAAATATAATTTTTTATTTGGTACTAATTTATGAACATCAAAACCTAATCCATATTTAATCAAGTTTTTAGTTTTAATATCTGCTTTTATAGTAATTTTATTATTACCAATTTCACCTTTAATAATCTTTATTTTTTTATTTTTTTTGATAAATAAATTTGAATCATCAGTAACTGTAGAACTTTTGTCATTTTGTAATTGATATAATTCTTTATAATTAAACGCTTGAGGTGTTTGAATTAAATAAATATTTTCTCTTTTTAAGTTTGTGACTTTATTTAAAGATTTTAACTTAATGGAATCTGTAGTTTGAATTGCAGGTATTATACAATTATTTAATTTGAGCTCTTTATTTAATTTATCTAAAAGTTTTAAAGAAAAATTAGGTCTTGCAGCATCATGAATCATTACATTTTTAATATTATAATTTTTTATACTTCTTAACGCCCTATAAGCCGACTCAGCTCTAGTTTTTCCACCTTCAATAATTTTAATATCTTTAATTTTTAGTTTTTTAATTAAATTTTTATGTTTTTTATTAATAACCAAGACTATCTTGTCAAATTTTTTATAATCTTTAGCTTTATCAATGGAATGGAGTATCAATGGTTTCCCTCTATATAAATGGTATGGTTTAGGAGTTTTTGAATTAAATCTTTTACTTTCTCCACCAGCTAGTATTATAAAACAGTTATTCATGACAAAAATATTTATTACCTTGTTTATCTCATAATGTTCGATTTTATCAAAAAAAATATATTAATAGTCTTAGTATTTATAGTTTCATTATCTCTAGGTTTTTTAACATTTTTAACATTTATTGATAAAAGTTTTATTAAATTAAGTGATGAAAATCTTCAAATACTTTTAATTGTTAACATTGTTTTATTATTACTTCTTTTTTTGACAATATACATAGAGGTTAAAAACTCTTTAAAAATAGATGTTGATGTAAGTGGATCCAAGGCAAATATAAAATATATAACATTCTTTGCTCTATTTACTTTAATACCATCAATATTAATTTCTTTATTTTCACTATTTTTATTATCGTTTGCACTAGATAAGTATTTAGACAAAAAAGTAACATCGGCAGTTAATAATTCATATGAAATTGCAATAAGCTACACCGAAGAAGTAAAAAAAAAAACACAGTCTGAAATTATACTAATTGCATATGATTTGAATAAAAGTGCTAATTTTTTAAAAACTAATAAAAATCAATTTAAAAGTTTTCTAAATACTCAAAAATTAATCAGAGGTATGGATGAAGTTCATGTCATAGATGGAGAGGGAAACCTTTATTTAACAACTTTAAAAAAAATATCTTTATATCAACCCCCATTGTCAGAGGCTCTTGAAATGGTGTCAAATGATAAAAGGCCACTTAAAATTATTAATGCTTATGAAAATCAATCTGCTTCAATTATTAAACTTGAAAATTTTGATGGTAAATATTTATATATCGTTAAATATTTAGATGAGAAAATTTCTAAATATTTAATAGATTCAGAGGAAGCTGTAAATTTTTATTATACAGTTCTGAATAAGCAAACAGGTATTAAAATTTCATTTGTTCTTATTTATTTGGTTATAGTATCGTTATTATTATTTTTATCAATCTCTATAGCAATAAAATTTTCATCAAGATTTTTTAGATCAATTAATAATTTGATTATTGCCTCATCGAATATTGGTAGAGGCAATCTAAATATTACAGTTCCTGAAATTAAAACTGATAAAGATATGGAAGTTTTAAATAAGAACTTTAATTTAATGATAGAACAATTAAAGGCTCAACAAGAAAAATTGATAATTAACGAAAGGCATGAAGCTTGGGAAAATTTAGCAAGAAAATTAGCTCATGAAATTAAGAATCCTTTAACACCAATTCAACTGACAATAGATAGATTGAAAAACAAATATTCTAAAAAATTAGAAAATAATGAAACAGAAGATTTTACAAAAAATTTAAAAATTATAGGAAAACAAATTAATCAAATAGAAAACTTGGTAAATGAATTCTCCGATTTTGCAAGAATGCCGAAACCTATTTTAAATGATAATAATCTTGTTGTGATAATCAAAGATGATATAAAATTACTAAAAGAACTTGATAGGAATATTGATATCAAGTTTAGTTATAATAAAGAAAAAATTATACTTAATTCAGACAACGAGCAATTAAGTAGAGCTTTTCTTAATTTAATTAAAAATTCAATTGAAAGTATTCAAGAAAAAGTTCAGGATAACTCCAATTTTAATAAAAAAATTGATATAGAAATAAACGAAAATCATGATTATATAGAGTTTATCATTATTGATAACGGCAAAGGTTTTGGAGATTTTGATGGAAATATTAAGGATATTTTAAATCCTTATTTTACAACCAAGAAAAAGGGCACTGGTTTAGGTTTGGCGATTGTTAATAAAATAATAAATGATCATAATGGTTCAATAAATTTTATACCTCTTGAAGATGGTGCAAAAATACATATTAAATTTATAAAAGAATGAGTACTGAAATATTAATTATTGACGATAATGCGGACATAAGAAATATTATTAATGATCTTATTATTGATGCTGGTTATAAAACAAGATTAGCAGCAAACTATAATCAAGCCTTAAATGAAATAGATAAAAAACTTCCTGATGTTGCAATTATAGATGTTAAATTAGACAAGGGAGATAATGATGGTTTAGAATTATTATCTCACATTAAAACTAAGGATAAAAATATCCCTGTAATTATTATAACCGGGCATGCCAATGTTGAAATGGCAATCACAGCGTTAAAATCAGGAGCTTTTGAATTTATTGAAAAACCGTTTAATCAAGAAAGATTGTTGAATTTTGTAAATCGTGCAATTGAAAATATAAATCTTAAAAACAAAAATAAAGAATTTGAAGATAAACTTTTTTACTCTTATGATTTGATTGGTGATAGTTCAAATATTCAAAACATTAAAGAAGAAGTAAAGAAAATTTCAATTACTGAAAGTAGAATTTTCATTAATGGTCCTACTGGCTCAGGTAAAGAGCTGATTGCAAGAAAAATACACAAAAAATCAAAGCGTCAAAATGGATCTTTTATAGTTATTAATGGTGCTCTGCTTGATATAGAAAAATATGAACTTGAATTATTTGGTGAAGAAAAAGATAATGGTTCAATCTCTTATGGAGCTCTTGAAAAAGCTACTCGAGGAACTCTTTTGATTGATGAAGTTTCAGAAATTCCACTTGAAACACAATCTAAAATCTTACGTGTCTTAATAGATCAAAAGTTTAAGCGAATTAATGGCAATCATGATATTAATGTTGACGTTAGAATCATTTGTTCATCTAGCAAGAATATAAAAAAAGAAGTGGAATTTGGAAATTTTAGAGAAGATCTTTTTCATAGGCTTAATGTTTTTGAAATTAATATAGAGCCCCTGAAAAATAGAGTCTCTGATATCCCTCTTTTAGTGGAATATTTCTCAGAAAAAATTTCTTCAAATTACAACCTTAAAAAATTAGATATAGACATTAATAACTCTTATTTACTTAATTATGGTTGGCCAGGAAATGTTAGGGAGTTAAGAAATTTAATTGATCGTATTGCAATATTGTCTCCAGATACCAAAGATAAGATCTCTAATATCATTAAAGAATCTTTAAAAACACCTGATATTAACAAAGCACCCTCAGAAAACTCTTTATCAGTGCCATTAAAAGAAGCTAGAGAAAATTTTGAAAAGGAGTATTTAACTACACAGTTAAAAAAGTTTAATGGCAATATATCAAAAACAGCTAGTTTTATTGGGATGGAAAGATCTGCCTTACACAGAAAACTCAAAGGGTTAGGAATCAAGGAGTTAAATTAAATGAATATTATTATTTGTGGAGCTGGTAGAGTAGGCTTTACCATAGCAAAAATACTTAGTGAGCAAGGTCATTCAATTACAGTGATCGATCAATCAAGTGAAGATATTCAAAAAATTGACGACACACTTGATGTAAAAGCTATTGTTGGCAAAGCTACATATCCTTCAATCCTTGAAAAAGCCAATGCATCTGAAGCAGATATGATTATTGCAGTTACTAGAAATGATGAAATTAATATGCTAATATGTCAAATTGCATTTTCAATTTTTAATGTTCAAAAAAAAATAGCAAGAATAAGGTCTCAAGATTATTTAAATCCAAAATTTACAAAAGTTTATAATAAAGAAAATCTACCTATTGATGTAATTATTTCTCCTGAAATTGAAATAGCAAAATCTTTACAGAGAAAATTAGAAGCACCTGGCGCGTTAGACAATGTTCCATTTGCTAATAATAAAATTAGATTACTTGAAATATTAATTAACGATAAATGTCCCTTAATAGGAATTAAGCTTAATGAATTAACAAAAAAATTTCCCAAACTTGATGCTAACATTATAGGAGTTATTAGAAATGATAAATTTGTTACTCTAAAAAAGAATGACGTAATGTTAAAAGATGACAAGGCTTATGTTGCAATTAATGCATCACAAATGCAAGAAACTTTAAATTCATTTGGTCATCATGAAAAAATTTCAAATAAAATCCTTATAATTGGTGGTGGAAATATTGGGTTTAATTTAGCTAAAAGTCTTGAAGAAACATTTGATTCAGCGAGAGTTAAAATTATAGAAAAAGATAAAGAAAGAGCAGAATTTATTGCAAGCGAACTTAACAATACAATTATTATAAATGGAAACGGACTTGATGAAGAGGTTTTATTAGAAGCTAATTTAAATGAAGTTGAAACAGTATTAGCACTTACAAATGATGATGAAGATAATTTGATGGTAAGTGTATTGGTAGAAAAATTTACAAAAGATAAAGATGGATTAAACGATAAAAGAACGATGGCCTTAATAAATAAGCCCAACTATTCTCTACTACAATCTTCATTGAAAATTGATGACTTAATTGACCCAAGAATGAACACAGTCTCAAGTATTTTAAAACATGTTCACAAAGGATCAATTGAAAATGCTTATAGTATATTAAATGGTGAGTATGAAATTATTGAAGCTGAAATAATTGAAACTTCTGAATTAATCAATAAAGAGTTAAAAAACTCAAACTTACCAGATGAAATAAGAATTGGAGCTATCTTAAGAGGTGAAGAGGTTATAATTCCAAGATCAAATTTTGTATTTAAAAAAGAAGATATAGTAGTGTTTTTAGCAAAAAAAGATTTTTTACAAGTAGTTGAAAACATGTTTCGTATAAGTTCAATTTAATTTAATGAACTATCTTAAGCTCATTTATTTAAGTGTTTTTTGTGGAGTAATTTCGATTCTTTCTTTTTTTAATATTATCTATTCTTATTATTTAAATCTTTATTTGAATTTAAATACATATGTTTACACTTTCTTTGTTTCACTTTTTTTAACAATACTTTTTTATAATATAAAAAGTAACGCTGAAAGAAAAACTAATATTTATGAAAAAATTTTAACTATATTTTTGGGATATTTTTTACTACCACTTATAATTTCAATACCATTTTATTTTAGTATATATAATTTAACATTTACCGATTCTTATTTTGAGGCAATTTCTGGATTTACTTCAACAGGATTTACTATTTTTGAAAACATTAAACATATTGATCAAAGCTTGATTTTATGGAGATCTTCATCTCAATGGATTGGGGGTCTTTATTTTCTATTTTCTATAATTTTATTAATAGATATTTTTGATAATAGTTTTAAAAAATCATTAACAAATTTTATATCTTTTAATAAAGCTGAAACTTTAAAGCAGTCATTTAAAATTTTTTTACTGTATTCAACTATAACCTTTTCTATTTTTATAATCCTTAATTCGCTTGATATTAGAACCTTCAATTCGTTAAATTTAGCAATGACAGTTATTTCTTCTGGAGGGTTTTTACCGACAAACAGTCTTTCAAATATTTTACTAAACAATACTCAAATAATAATTTTTTCACTATTAATGCTTACATCATTTTTTAGTATTTTTTTAAGTTATAATTTAATTTTTATCAAAAACCGTAATTTAAATTTTTTTAATGAAGATCTTCATTTAGTGTTTTATTTTTTATTCTTATTAACTATCTTTTTTATTTTTTTTAATTTTGATAATAATTTCAGTGAATTATTTTTATCTTTAACGAGCAGTGTATCTAATATAGGTTTCTCACTTAATAATAACTCAACAAATTTATCTTTTATTTTTTTAATTTTAGTAATTATTGGTGGTTCTTTTTTTTCTACAAGCTCGGGAATTAGATTTTTAAAAATCTATTCACTTTTTAAATATTCAATTAATGAAATATTATCTTACAGTAAACCAAAAAATATTTACATAAATAAACATTTATTTTCAAAAAATTTTTTTCAATTAAATGAAATTTATAAATATTTTTTATCCATAATAATTTTTATAATATCTCTACTTTTTTTAAGTAGCTTATTAACAATGAGTGGCATTGATTTTGAAAGTTCTTTTAAATTGTCTATTTTGACATTAATGAACACGGTAAATTCATCAATGTATGGTTTGGGTGACTTTAGTTTCCACGATTTACATTTTCTTACCAAATATTATCTCATTATATTTATGATTATTGGCAGAGTTGAGCTATTAACGTTGTTAATAATTAGTAAAAAATTTCTTTTTAAAAATTAAATTCATACTATAAATATATCTTAAAAAGGATTTTTGCGCTCTTAGCTCAGCTGGATAGAGCATCGGTTTTCTAAACCGAGGGTCGGTGGTTCGAGTCCACCAGAGCGCACCATTATTTACAACATGTATAAATAATTGGAATATATACACTACATCTAGATAGAACAATTCTAATATAATTAATTTTCTTTGATCAATTTTAGATACTGGTAGATAGTTTAAGTAATTCAAATTTATTTGAATTATTTGTTAACAAATAAATAAATAAAACAGAGGAATAAAATATGTTTAAATACGTAAAACAATTAACTTCTCTAGTTGCTATGGTTGCAGTTTTG
>Ga0114997_10002850_pt1 | contig 13799 bp, 12 predicted proteins | sample ArcticOcean_MG_C_2_FD_87045 | JGI IMG/M metagenome (GOLD analysis project Ga0114997, IMG submission 87045) | Marine microbial communities from western Arctic Ocean - ArcticOcean_MG_CB4_136 | ecosystem: Environmental > Aquatic > Marine > Oceanic | place: Arctic Ocean: Canada Basin | collected... | reverse complement strand
TTTCATTGCAATAGACATATCACCATCAACTTTTAATTGTCCTTGCATAAAAGCACTTGTACCATCTAGTTCACCAGATGACATTTTTTCAAATGTTTCAACAGACATTGTAAGAGTGCAATCTGCCTCTTGATCATCACCACTTACAGTATTTGGACTTGCTTTCCCATCAAGAAAAACACATCCAGCGCCTTCAAAATCAAATTTTACAGTTGCTCCAAGACCAGTGTCTTTTCCAGCAATGCCTGCTTCAAATTGTGCTAGTATACTTGCTACATCAGCCATATTTATTATCTCCATTTGTTAATTATCAGTGCGTAATTAAACATTAAATGCAAAATATGACAATATGTTTATTTAGGTATATTTTATAAAAAAAGCCATTATAACAATAAGTTAATGAATAAAAAAATAAATAAACCGCCAATCTTTTGGCAAAAAGCTAAAAAAGCTCTATCAGCAAAAGATATAAAACTCTCAAAGATAATTGAATCATACCCACATGATTTTTTATTTAGTAAATCAGATCCTTTTTTTACCTTAGCTAGATCAATTGTTGGTCAACAAATATCGGTAAAAGCTGCACAGTCAGTTTGGGATAGATTAGAAATTAAAATTAACAAAATTAATCCAAATATTATTTTAGAAACACATACCAGTACTTTAAAATCTGTTGGCTTATCTCGTCAAAAGGTTAAATACCTAAAAAATCTTGCAGATGCCTTTATAGAAAAAAAAATTAAGATAAATTTATGGAACAAAATGAGCGATGAGGAAATAGTTCAAGATCTAATTCAAATAAAAGGTATAGGAAGATGGACAGCTGAAATGTTTTTGATATTTAATTTATGTAGAGCCGATATTTTTCCACTTGATGATATAGGTATGATCAAAGCTTTGTGTAAATTAAATAACATTCCGTACCCAACAAAAAGAGAGATAGTAATTCAAGTAGGTGAAAAATGGAAACCTTACAGATCAGTAGCTACATGGTATTTATGGAGATCCTTAGATCCAATACCAGTAGAATATTAATATGATTCAAGATAATATATACATATATACATTTTATAGATTTAAAAACTTAATAGAGATTAAGTCCATAAAGATAAAATTAGATAAGTATTTAAAAAATAAATTAATTCTTGGAACTGTTTTATTAGCTAAAGAAGGAGTTAATGGAACGATTTCTGGAACAAAAAAAGATTTAAATGAATTTATACATTTTATTAGGCAAAATTTAAAAATAAGAAAATTATCAATTAAAATCTCACAAAATAAATTCATACCTTTCTATAGATTAAAAATTCGCCTTAAAAAAGAAATTGTAACAATAGGTGACAAAACAATAAAACCAGAAAAAATTACTGGTAAACATATTGATCCTAAAAATTGGGATAAAATAATAGACAATAAAAAGTATATGATTATCGATACTAGGAATAATTACGAAGTAAGCATAGGATCTTTTAAAAACGCTATTAATCCAAAAACTAAATCTTTTAGAGAGTTCCCTAAATTTATAGAAAAATTAAATATACAAAAAAATCAACCTATTGCTATGTTTTGTACCGGAGGAATTAGATGTGAAAAAGCTTCATCTTTTTTGCTAAAAAAAGGTTACAAAAATGTATCACAACTTGATGGTGGAATATTAAATTATTTAGAGGTAAAAAAAAATGATCGAATTAATTCTTGGGAAGGTGAATGTTTTGTGTTTGATAATAGGGTTGCAGTGAACAATAAGTTAGGCAAAGGTACATATGAGCAATGTTATGGGTGTAGGCACCCTATTAATAAGCGAGATATGAAATTAAAATCATATAAAAAAGGGGCTACTTGTAAATATTGTATAGATTTAAAAACAAAAACAAAAATTCAATCTTCTAACATTCGTCAGAGACAAATTGATATTGCTGAGAAGAGGAATGAAAAACACTCTTTTAAAAAAATTTATTCATCTAAATAATTTTAAACAATCTCTAATTTTTTGACAAATTGTAGAAGATCTCCCCCTTTGAATAAATGTCCCTTGATTCCATAGTTTGTTGCACATTCTATATCAGTAATTTTGTCTCCTACTAAAAAACTCTTTGCTTTATTAATTTCCCATTTTGATTCTGCTAATTCTAACATTCCAATATTAGGTTTTCTCAAATCAATTAAGTCTTGATATTTCTCTGGTATATCAGGATGGTATGGAGACATAAAGAATTCGTCAACTTTAGCCTTTAATTTATTTAATTCTAAATTAATATAATTATGCAACTTTATTACATCATTTTCAGTATAAAGACTTCTCGCAATTCCAGATTGATTTGTAATAATAAAAACATGATAATTATTTTCATTTAAATATTTAATGCATTCTTTTGAACCTTTAATCCATTCAAAATCACCAATTCTATAAACATACCCTTTATCAACATTAATTACACCATCTCTGTCAAAAAATACGGCTGGTTTTAACATAATTACTTTTTAATTATTAAATTTTTATTTTTTTTCTTTATTTTTTTAAATAATTTCCAATCATCTTTAGATATTATATATCCAATACAATTTTTAGTTCCACACCTACATATATGATCCTTATAATCGTCTTCATCAAAAGAATAGCCATAGTCATAATTCAGCTCTTCACTTTTATGAATTTTTTTTATTGCAACTATCCAAATTTCACCTTTGAAAATTTGAACTTCGCAGTTTGGATCACAAGAATGATTAATATATCTAGCCTTATTGTAATATGGAGATCCATCTATGTCATACTTTTTATTTAATTCAAATATATATACTGATCCATAACTTTTTTTATGAAGAAATTTTTTTATTCTTTCTTCAGATCTTCTATCACCCTCTTTTTTTGTAACTTTCTCACCGATATACTTAATAATTCTCGTATTCTTTTTAATTAATTCTTTAGCTACAATTCCTTTTCCATGAACTTTTGATTTTTTTATTTCCCACATATTATTATATTAATTGAATATTATATTTGATTAAATTATACCTTTAAAGATGCACTAGTTTTTTTTTAAATCAATAAAAAATATTTCATACATTATCTAAAGTTTTAGAATGAAAGTAAAAACCAACAGGTAAGAAATAAATAATGCTAACCCAATTATTAAAAAAATTTTGACTTGGCAAAAAAGGGATGGTTGTGAGTATAAAACATGTTAAAAGGCAAAGCTGATAATTATAAATTTTACTATTAGAAGAATTTATTGATTTATTATATGTTAATAAAAACTTTTTAAAAATTAATACCACAAAACTCAAAAATATGATTATGCCTATTAATCCTGTTTCGCTAATTAATTGAATATATGTATTGTGTGTGTGTGTTGAACAGTAAATATTCTTTTTATCATTTTTTAATTCATTACAAAATTTTCTAAAGTTATTTGGTCCTATTCCGATTATTGGTTTATCAAGAAATAGATCCCAACTAGTTCTAATTAAGATATCATGATTTCGTGAAAAAATATTTAGTTTTCCATCTTCCGCTGTAATTCCTATTTGACTTAATGTATAGCCGATGTTCCTTCTTTTAATTTCCTCATTATAGGAGGATATAATAAAAATTATTACTAGTGAAACTACAAATGTAAATATTCTAAGAATTTTTAACTCTTTAATAAAAATTATAAATAAAATTACACTAATTAACATTAATGCAAGTGCAGTTCTTTCACCAGTTAGAAAAATTAATGTGTCTGTTCCTATTATTAATAAAAAAATTAATGAATACTTAAATTTGTTATTTTTAAATGTATAAATAATTAATCCAATTAATAATGGAAATAATCTTGATAAAAATCCACCAAGTATTAGATCATCATTTAAAAGAAGTGTGAGCCTATTTGGTGATTGTGGTACATATCCGAATATATTGCTTCCATAAAAATATTGCAGATATCCTGTTGTCAATGAAATAACATACGTAAAGATTAATGCATAACAAAAATATTTTAATAAATACTCATTTTTTTTCAGCAAATAGAATGTTGCAATAGTAAATAGTGCAAAACGTACATAAGGAAGTGAAGATTTTAAAGAATGTATAGGGTAATTTGAAAATAATGAATTTAAAATAATATAGAGTATAAAAAAAAATAATAAATAAATAAAATAATTCTTAAAATACTTAAATTCTTTATCTTTAATTAAGCTAAAGACGATAATGAACGAGATTGATGTTACTATTAAATCAGGGAAAAATGGGCCTGTAATTAGTGCAAATGGTATTAGGCAGAAGAAAAAACTTAAAATATTAATTCTAGTAAAGTTTATTCTTTTAACATTTATCACAAAATAATTAATTATTAGATTTATAATTATATGCTTCAATAAATATTCGATAAAGAATTGAAATTAAAATTCCAATAAACAATGAGAAAAATATTAATATAATTGTGCTTGGCAACGAGCTTTGATATTCAATGGATGATGGATTATAAGAAACATAATTAAAATCCATCTCATTAATTCTACTATTTAAATTTTTAAGAATTTCTATTTCTATTTTAGCGTTAATTATTAACTCATCATTTTTTAATGAATTATTTAAATTATCTTCTAATCGTTGTTTAAGTAATATATTAGATGCCCTGTCATCATTTAATGACTTGTAATCACCTTGTGATAAAATTTTAATTTCTTCTTCTAATAATTTTGAGCCTAATAAGAAAATTGGATTATTTAAAGAATTAACTAGTATCATTTGATCAAATTTATTAAATGTATTAGTTAATTTATTTTCAAATGAATTAATATAACCTTCTGTAATTGAGGCAACATTATTACTATTTTTCTTCTTATCAAAATTTTCTGCATTCCAATTTTTGGGAGAGACCGTTTCAAACACAGAACTTGGTTCAGTTAATACAGTTTGTTCATATGAATTTCTTTGTATTTCAACTAAGTTTAATTTATTGGCGATAATTAAATTATTCTTTAACACACCGATTGATCTTTCTACATTTATTTTGAAAAGATCATCTGCAAAATTACTATTAATTTCTAATATTGCTAATTTTTGATTAAAATTTCTTTTAATTTCCATTTCTTTTAATTTTATTTTATTCTGTAAGCTTGATATTTTAATATTTATTAAGGATTCATTGTTGTTTTTGACCTCATCACTTGCTATTTCTGTTAAACTTTTAATAAATAAGCGTGCTTCTGGATCACTTAAGTATGTACGAAATGTTTTAATATATTCGATTTTATCATAAACTTTGTATGTCTCACGATCTATGACATTATCAAAAGTCTGATTAAGTAATTCTAAATTTATATCTTTATCAAAATTTAATGAGTCTAGTGCTTTAGATTGAATTTTTTCTGAAAATAGATTTTCTATTTCTTTTTCATAGTTTGTATATGATCCATTTATTTCATCAATTAAAATTATATCTTCTTGTGAAAATTCATACATTATTTTTGGGTTTTCAAATGTTTTAAAATTAACAATCTTATAACTAGAAGAAGATAGATACTGAAAAAAGAACAATAATGCACTGCTTGTTAAAACTATTAATATAAGATTGATTTTTGTATATCTTAAATATAAATGTAGTGGGTATAAAAGAGAATTTTCCATAAAAATTTTATATATTATTTCTAATATTCATCAATGTTATAGTATTATTTTTGTATTACAAATTGATTTCATTATCATATGACCAATTTGTAAATGTAGGTCTTCAACTAGTTGCATGTCAAAAGACTTAATTAAGACATTTTTTTTTGCAATTTTTATAGCTTTGCCTCCATCATATCCTAGAATACCAAGTGTATCAGCATTTGCTAAATTTGCATATTCTAAAGCATTTACAACATTCATTGAATTTCCACTTCCACTTATACCTATTACTAGATCACCTTCAGACAAAATAGATTTTAATTGACCAGTAAAAATTTCATCATAACTTAAATCGTTAGCAAATGCAGTTATTAGACCAATATTGTCAGTTAATGAATATGCATGAATTTTGTTTCCTGTAGATAAATTGTAAATTTTTTGCCAATCAGTTACATAATGCGAAGCTGTGCTTGCACTACCTCCATTTCCACAAGTGATAATCTTATTTCCAGAATTAATCTTACTTTGAACTAGCTCTATAGCATCATAAATTTCATCTACAACTATAAGATTTTGCAATTCTATGTGTGCACGTAAATAATTTTCTACTGTAAAATCTATTTCATTGACCATTTACTTTAATTATTAAGTTTTTTTTATTTTATTGTCTAAAATTTCTTCTACCATCTCCATAGCATGAGTTTCATTGCCTTCTTTAGAACAAGCAATTAAAGTATCAATTAAATTCATGATAATTTTATAAGGAATATATTCTTCATGAGCAACATAAATATTTTTATTATTAGATAACTTATAATTATTTCCAATTATCAACTGTTCGCTAAGTTTTTCACCTTTTCGTAGACCAATAAATTTAATTTTTATATCTCCTACGTTATCTTTATCTTCTAGTTTTAAGTTACTAAGTTTTATCATCTGCTTAGCTAAATCTAGTATCTTTATCGGCTCGCCCATATTTAATACAAATACTTCTCCACCTTTAGACATGGCAACCGTGCTTAATATTAAATTTACAGCTTCTGGTATTAACATAAAATATCTCGTTACCTCTGGGTGAGTTATTGTAATAGGTGATCTTGATTTTATTAAATCTCTAAATAATGGAATTACTGAACCTGAACTATCGAGAACGTTACCAAATCTAACAATTGACATAGTCATTTTTGATTGATTTTTTTCTGCAAATGCTTGAACTAATAATTCTGATACTCTTTTTGTCTTCCCCATTACGCTTGTTGGATTAACAGCCTTATCAGTTGAAACTAGTGTAAAGTTTTTTACGGGATATTGATTAGTCAAATCTAATAAATTATATGTACCAGTAATATTATTTCTTATAGCTTGAAGTATATTATTCTCAACAATGTTAACATGCTTGTAAGCAGCTGCATGAAATATGTATTTAGGTGAATATTTTTTAAATATATTAATTAATATACTCTTATCTAGAATGCTAGTTAAACTATATATGATACTGGTGTTTTTAAATGTTGAATTTGATAACTTGCTTAATTTTTTTTCTAAATTATATAAATTTAATTCACTATTATCTAAATTTATTAATATCTTAGGTTTTTTTTTCAAAATTTGGAGGCATAGTTCTGATCCAATAGATCCTCCAGCACCAGTCACTAAAACAACTTGATCAGCAAGGATTTCGTTTATTTGAGGATCATAATCATTTATTTTTTTTCCAATAATATCTTCAAGTTCAATGTTTATTGTCTCATTGATATTTGCTACATTACCATCAACAAAATTATCAATATTTGGAACAGATTTAATATTTGCATTAAACATATCTAAATCTTCAAGTATCTCCTTCCTCCTAAATTCAGATATTTTATTTATTGCAATGATAATTAATTCAACATTTCCAAATAATTTTTTAATCTCGGTGCTTTTGAGGTTATAAATTTTTTTATTGTTAATTTTTCTATTTTGTTTTGTTTTATCATCGTCAATAAAACCGATTAAATTAAATTTATTACTATTAATAATTGTATTACTCAGTTGAAAGCCCGTTTTGCCCGCTCCATAGACTAAAACATTTATTTTATTTTTTGAGATCCTGAATATTGCAACTAATGATATTCTTGAGATAAGTACAAAAAAACAAAATAATATTGGCTGTATAATACTAATACCTATTGCAAAGTTTTGAATATTTAAAAAATAAAGAATGAAAAAAAACGAAACTGAATATAAAGCTGAACTATAAATAATTTTTCTGAGATCAGTCAGATTAATAAATCTAAAAATAGAGCGATAAATATTATTGAAGTAAAAAAAAATTAAAAATGTTAAAGAAATTAAATAAGAATATAAGTGAATTAATTCAAAATAAAATAATTTCTCATATATGATCATTATTGCTAACCAATTTGAAGAAGTTGCTATTATGCAATCAGTGAGAATTATGATAAATAATTTTTGAATGGTATTAAGATTTATAAAATAATTAAGATTCAACATCTGACATTAAACTATTTTAATTTTTGGAAATGGTAGTATAAATCTACCACCATTAGATAAATACTCTAAGTTTTTTTTCATTATTTCATCTAAAAAACTCCAAGCAAATACAATTACATAATCTGGTGGATTATTACTAAGTAAGATTGATCTAGGTTTAATTTCTAAGTTAGAACCAGGAGTATATAAGCCAATTTTTTCTGGGGAATCATCTATCATATATGAAATAGAATCTTCGGTAATATTCAAGTATTGTAATACTGTATTAGCTCTACCAGATGCACCGTATCCTGCTATAACTTTATTTTTTTTCCTAAGATCAATTATAAGTGAAACAAGCTCAGTCTTTAAAAGACTGACACTTTTTGAAAAAGACTTATAAATTTCTAGATTATTAAAGCCATTTTTAATCTCTTTATCTCTCATCTTTTTTACATCATTTGTTATATTTTTAGCATGGATACTGTCAGTGTTAGACACATAAAATCTAATTGAACCACCGTGAGTTTGAATATTTTTTATGTCAAAAATCTTTAAATTATATTTTGAAAAAAAATTTTCTAGGGATATTAATGAATAATAATATAGATGTTCATGATAAATCATATCATACTGAAGCTCTCCTATAATTTTTTCTAAATAATGAACTTCAAATACAAAAACTCCATTTTTCTTTAAAAGATTTTTGACAGCTAATGTAGTCCCTCTTATATCAGGTATATGGGCAAAAACATTATTTGCCAAAATTAAGTCAGCTTTATCGTATTTATCAGATATTTGATTAGCAATTTCAACATTAAAAAAGTTGTTAATAATATTGACATTTTTAATTTTTATTTGATTAACAATATTAGTGGCTGGATCGACACCAATTAGATTTTTAATATTTTTTTTAGATAAGGGATTTAGAAGCACGCCATCGTTACAACCAAATTCTACAACAGTTGAGTTGTTTGGCACTTCTATAAACCTTTCAACAACATAGCTAGCATAATCCTCAAAATGAGTTTTCAATGTATTAATAAAAGATGAAAAATAATAATAATTTTTAAAAAGAAGATCCTGGTCTACTTTATCAATTATCTGAACTGCATAACAATTCACACAAAAAAAAACTCTTAGTGTAAATTTAGGCTCATTTTTAATTTCATTTTTTTTTATGAACCCGCCTGCTAACGCAACTTTTCCAAAATCTATAATTTCATGAAGGTCACTTTTTTCACAAAAGGAACAGATTTTATTCATCATTAATATTTTTTTTTAATAATTTGAGAATCTTGGTGGCTGCAACATCAACATGAAATAGCTTATCTAATAATTTTTTTGACATTAAGCTAATCTTTACTCTAGTAGTTTTATTTTCATATAATTTTAGAGCATTTTTAAAAAAATTACAATCGTTTCCATTGAATGAAACATATCCAGCTTGATTATCATGAATCAACACATCAAATTTATTACCAATATTTATACTGGCTAAAATTGGTAATGAAAATTTCATATATTCTAAAATTTTTCCTGGAAAGTTTTCAGTTCTTAGGTCTTTATTTAGAGAAACTAAGCCAACATCAGATTTGGATAGAACTGCTTGATATTCATTATTACCTAATGGTTTCATTAACTTTACGTTAAATAATTCATTATTCTGAATTTCTTTCTTGATTTTTTTATACTCACTTCCATTTCCAATAATCAGAAAAATTACATCTTTGTGGTAGATAAAATTTTTAGCTAATCTTAAAATATTAGGTATATCTTGAGCAATTCCTAGATTCCCACCATAAACAAATACAAATTTATCTTTTATGAGTTTTTTTATTTTAATATTTATTTGATTTGAAAGATTTATCTTTGGATAAATCCAGTTATATAGAACTTCAAATTTATAATATTCTTTTTCTTTTTTATAAAAATCTAAATTAGTCTGAGATTGAACACCTACTCTGTCAGCTAAATTTATCAATTTTTTTTCAATATACAAAAAATAATAATAAATCGGATTATAAATTGATATTACTTTTGCACTTACTAGCCAATGTGGAAATAAATCTCTTAAAACTAGATATACTTTTGGTGATGAGTTCTTTTTAATTTTCTCAATTAATTGACCCCAGAAAATAGTAGGTGAATAACAAACAATTAAGTCGAATTTATTGTCATTAAAAAAATTATGTGTTGCATTCCATATTTTTTGTGAAATTGATATCTCAATAAAAGTTCTTATAATTTTTGAATTATTATTTATTTTTCCAGCTCTTACTTTTATAATTTTTATGGATTTATCTATATAAGTTTCACTTTTTTTTTTTATTTTGTGGTCAGTAGATAGAACTGTAACTGAGTGATTTTTCGATGATAGTAAAATAGCCAGATCTTCCATCATTCTTGCGCCTGATATTGGATTGGGTTTGTATCTATCGACTAGTAGCAATATATTCAATGTAATTTACCAACAATATATTTATATAGAAACATTTTTACAATATAGATATGCTTATTTGAATTAATTATAAACCTTATCTTTTCATAGGATTTTGAACAATAAATTAACAAAGCAAAAGTTTTCCCCTTAAACCTTAATCCTTCCATCTCTGAAATTTCATTAATTAGTTTTAATTTTTTTGATGTGAAATATCTAAACTTAAATTTAAATATTAAATTAAAAGCTTGATGCCTTGAATTTATTTTTTTATTATATTCTGAGAATGTAATATCTTTTCTTATTGAATTTCCATCATGAATTCTATAGTAGCAACAGATTGTATCACAATGATATATATTGATATTTTTTGCAAATTTTATAAATGTAGATATCCATGTGTCTTCATTTGGCAGAGACTCGTTTATTGGAAATACTACTTTAACAAACTTTTTATTCATCAAATAACATTGACCACTAAATAGACCTCTATTTTTTTTTCGAGGTATTAATATTGAATCAAATTTTTTATCATTTGAAATAGTTTTAATCTTTCCAATTAGTACATTAAACTTATTATGATCTAGTTCTTTAATCTGATTAAATCTTTCTTTTAAACTACCTTCGGGCATTAAGTCATCTCCTGCAAACAAGCATACCCAGTTACCTTTAGCAAGGCTAACTCCATAATTGAAAGCAGAAACTTTTCCATTTTTCTGATTATTTAGAAAAATTATATTACTAAATTTTTTTTGTAATTTTAAAATTTTTTTTGATGTATCATCAGTTGAATTGTCATTAATTACTATAATTTCAAAAGTATCGCAATCTTGCATTGCAATACTTTTTATTGCATCTTCAATATACAAAGACTCATTTTTTACTGCCAATACAACTGAAATATCGATTTTATCATTTTCCATTTTTTAATAATTTCTTTCTTGAAATAAAAACTTGTGTTGAACATGCCATTGAAAGCCAAAAAATTATTGATGTCACTGGCTGGAAGAATAAAATTGCTCCTTGAAAACAATTAATAACAAATAGTATATTTGATGCGATGAAAAGTTTAGAAAGTTTATTATCTACAGAAAAATTTCTTTTAAAAATTATTATTATTGAAATAATAAAAAACATTAGAAAAAAAAAGGATCCCATAAATGTAATATCCCAAAAAGTATTATGAGCCTGACCACCATCAATACCCATTGATGCACCTGCCCCAAGAAGACCAATACCAGTCAAAGGTGAAGACCACCCATACTCATTCATGATATTAATAGCTCCTCCATAGAGTCGGAAGGACAAATTATTTGTGTCAATAGAATCCGCAGATGCAGGATCTAAAGTATAATATAGTATTGAATTTAAATGACTCACAATAAACATTTCTGAATTCATTTCTTTTAAGAGGTTAAATAAATAGATAGTTATTAATGATCCTAGAGCTATAAAAAAAAGAGTTCGAATTTTATTTTCTGAGAACAAAAAAATTAATAGAAATATTAAAACAACATTAATAATTGAAGATTTTTGTAAAGATAAAATTAGACCAATAATTAGTATACTTATTGTTAGAAATCTTATCACTGAATTTTTTTGAATAAAGTATGAACACAAAATAGCAATACTTAGACTTGTTGATGATACAGTTAAGCTGCCATGTAAAGAAGCATAACGAATATTAATACCTCTTGTAGAACCTGGATCAGCAAACCAACTTATAGGTCCTGCATAATATTGATAAATCAGAGAAAATACTGATGCTAGAGATATACTTATAAATATTATAATAATACCATTAACTATCTTAGAATCTTGCACTGCAGGAAATAATATAAGCATAATCATAGGCATTAATATTATTCTAGAGGTACCTCTAATGATTTGATCGATTGGAATATATTGATCATAAATATTTTTTTGAAAAAAAGTTATTAATATTATGTAAATAATTCCTAAAATTATAAATAGCCAAAGCCAAATTATCATATCTTCACTATCAAAGTTAAATTCATACATGTAGAATATTACTGTTGCAAATAAAAGAACGAGAATAATTATTTCATAAAATGGAATTAAATTTCTCAATAAATGTAAATTTATGCTAATAACAAATATATAAACAAAAAATTTTCTATATATATTATGGGTCATAAGGTTATTTATTTTAAATAGTTACAGCTTCACATAACTTTTTAGTAATTTTTTGCAATTCAGAATTTGTAAGATGAGAACCAATAGGCAGACTTAACAAATATTTATCATTATTGTTTGAAAAAATAGTGCTAGTCACAACTTGTTTATTTTTATTAAATGCCAATAACTTTGGTAAAGCTATTGGATAATGTATACCCGTTTCGATTCCAAAACTTTTAAGTTTTGCTTGAACTTCGTCTCTGTGAGCAATTCTTATAACAAATAGATGATATGAATGTCTTACATTATTACTTTTTTGTGGTAAAATAATTTCATTAATATCAACTAAATTATCTAGGTAGTGCTGCGCTACTTTATTTCTTGAATTAATCCAATCATCTAAATACTTGAGTTTTACATCTAGTATAGCTGCTTGAATTCCATCAAGTCTTGAGTTTCTTCCTGGAAATTCATGGTTGTATTTTTCTATTCTTCCATGATTTGCAATCATTTTACATGAAATAAACAAACTCTCTATATTAGTTGTAATGGCTCCACCATCTCCATAAGCCCCTAAATTTTTTCCTGGATAAAAACTAAAACAACCAAGATCACCAAAAGTTCCAACTTTTTTTCCTTTATATTCAGCGCCGTGGGCTTGAGCACAATCTTCTATAATTTTGATATCTTTCTTTTTACATAATTTCATTATTACATCCATTTCGCAAGGATGGCCATATAAATGAACTGCAATTATAGCTGAAGTATTATTATTAATTTTTTTAGATAAATCATCTAAGTCTATTGTATAGTTAGAAGGATAAACATCACAGAATACAAGTTTATATCCTAATCTCACCACGCATTCAGCACTAGAAATAAAACTATTTGCTGGAACAATTATTTCACTACCTTTTTTTAAATTTAGTGACTCAATTGCTATTTCTAAAGCATCAGTGCCATTTGCAACGCCTAAACAAAATTTCGATTCATGGTATTGAGCAAAATTTTCTTCAAATTTTTCAACATACTTTCCTCCAATGAAAGCTGTATCGCGAATAACTGATGATATTGCCTCATCAACTTCAAGTTTTATTTTTGAATATTGTTCAAATAAGTCATTAAATTTAATCATTGAGGTCTTGCTTGATT
>Ga0114997_10002849_pt1 | contig 13800 bp, 5 predicted proteins | sample ArcticOcean_MG_C_2_FD_87045 | JGI IMG/M metagenome (GOLD analysis project Ga0114997, IMG submission 87045) | Marine microbial communities from western Arctic Ocean - ArcticOcean_MG_CB4_136 | ecosystem: Environmental > Aquatic > Marine > Oceanic | place: Arctic Ocean: Canada Basin | collected... | reverse complement strand
TAAAAATGAGTCATTAGGTATAGAGGCGTTGCAGGCGGAATCAGGTATACAAAAAATACTAATCAGTATTACAGATTCACTGCAGTCTCCAAATTTTTTATATAGGAATGGACAATCCATCTTAAAAGATACTTCAATCGAGCAGCTCGATATTAGAACGATAAGTATTGACCCTAAGGTTAAAAAATTAGAAAAAAAATACCAATTCAGATCCGCAGATATACCCAGAAAACATCCACAAAATCAAGAGTGGAAACTTAATTACTCATTTCCAGTGAATGACGATAGGAAAGAATGGTTTAGTGCAAATGAGCAGTATAGTAAAAATTACTTAAGGGGCCTTGATACATCAAGTCTTCAGATATTGCAATCTCCAAAAATTAGTGAACGATATAAAATAAAAATATATAGCGGAGACTATGAGCTTAAATATCAAAAAGAGAAAATAGATGAAATATATAAAATAAATCTTTCACAAGGTAATAATAAAATTTGCTTTAGCAGAGGCGTACATGCTTGGGAAATGCCTGATGGCGTTACTGCCAAAACAAAAATAGCCAATATGAAATGCGTCGACTGCGGCGCTCGCGGCATACACAGAGGTCAAAAAGCAAAAATTAGGACGAACGAAATTAAAAATATCAAATCTGCAAAAATGCAGGTGTCAGAAAATATAAACACTCAGATCATAGAAAAATTATCACCCAAGCGAATTTTGGAAGCAATAAATCATGACATTATATTAGATGCGCTATCGTACGAAGGTGGGGGGTCGGCGAATCTTTTATACCAATGGTTTTCATTTCTCGTTTCTGAGCCTTGGCTAGTAAAAGGCACCATAAATGATTATGTAGCTTTAGGGTTCATTGATATCAAAGTAGACGTTGAATCGTCACGAATAAAAAAATGGTCGATAGCACCGCCAACACTAGTCATTAATGAGGATGGGCAGGCTTTCTTGTCTGGTTTTAGGTCAAATTTATTGGTCAATAAAATATGTCTAATCCTCGATAACCTTTCTATACCGACTAACATTCAAGAGTTCGATAATCAGCCGAAAAGATATAACTGGATGATAGCAAAAGATATAGAAAATGACGTTATTGATGCACTATCCAAGTCAGACCTGCCATACAAAATAGCTATAGCCAAACAACCGGCGGCTCATATGCAGCCATATATGCCGTCACTTCAGAATATAGTTGAGGACTGTCCAGTAATTAGTCCCCCACTTAGCGGTATCGAAAAATTCCATATAATTACTGGGAGTTGGAAAGAGTGGCGGAAAAACATATCAGAGGGTGCTTACCGGAATATTAATTACCCGAGGCGACACTTTTATACAAATGGCGGATTAGTTTCAAAACGAATGTCTTATGAGTTGGTAAAGATTTGCGCAGCAAATAATGGTGGTTATAGGCTGCAGGATTATGACGCACAGACGAATGAGTTTTCTTGTATTTTGGGGTGCAATTTACCGGGTCTTTATGAGCGAATTTTAGTCTCTTGTTCTGGCACATTACCCGAGAGAGCATCAAATAAAAAAATAATTTATAAAAATATACCGTATAAAATTGGAAATTATATTTTGGAGCGTTTGTATGGGTAAAAGTAAATGAGAATTACAAATCCGGTGGATGTTTTCTTGCATATTAAAGAAGCATATAGTAAATATTATGATAGTGCTTTTCGGATTAAATATGAGAAGTTAAGTCATGAAAGAAGTGTTCTTATTAATAGCCCCGGAGTGGCTGCACAGGATATGCTGATTGAAGCTGTCCTGCCATATCCAGGTTGTGTGCCCATTAAGGCTGCGTGTCAGAGAGCAGGGTTGCGCGAGGAAATTGCGCCGGTTTTAAGCGAGGTTGTATTTGGCTCTGGCGATATACAACTTAGAGCTCATCAGGCAGAGGCGCTGGCTACGTCGTTGAAAGGGAAGCAGGGACAACATAATGTAGTGGTAACCTCTGGAACAGGCTCAGGTAAAACTGAGAGTTTCTTATTACCAATAATAGCGAGACTTCTAGATGAAAGGCTTGGAAGGAATCACTTACCTATAAATCCCTGGTGGGAGAAACGATGGAAAGCGGAGAAGTCATGGTCAGGAGTAAGACGAAAGACTAATAGTATAAAGCCTGCGGTCAGGGCTATGGTGTTATATCCCACGAATGCGCTCGTTGAGGATCAAATGACGAGGCTAAGAAAAGCAGCTATTTTATCTAAACAAATTAATGACGGAAAACCTCTTTTTTATTTTGGTAGATATACGGGGTCGACCGCAGGAGGTACTCAATTTCCACCTGCCGTCTTGGATGCGAAATGGAAGAAACGCATACAAACGGAATCGGACGAAATCATTGATATTCAGAAAGAAGCACTTTCGTTAGTCGACAGTGCTATGGATATTAGAGCACAACTTCCTGAATCTTCTTGCGGAGAGATGTTGACACGTTGGGATATGATTGATGCTCCGCCGGATATATTCATCACTAACCTATCTATGCTTAATGTAATGTTAATGAGAGAGCATGAGGAGTCAATATTCAAACAAACCCTTGATTGGTTGAGTGAATCGCCGGACCATATATTTACGTTAGTGGTTGATGAATTACATAGCTATCGAGGTACACAGGGGACGGAGGTCGCCCTCGTTGTTAGAAATCTACTTCAACGTCTTGGGCTTGACCATGATTCTAGCCAGCTACGCTGCATAGCAACAAGTGCATCCTTGGACTCAGATGCCGGTACATTTTTAGAGCAATTCTTTGGTGTGGATAGGGATACATTCAAGATTATAAGTGGTTCGCCAATAACTACGTCGGCTGAATTGCCCCTTAAAAAGGATGTAATCGATGCTATCGTGACCGCTTGCGTAAGTCCAAATATTGAAGAGCTCAGAGATTTAAATAAGAAAAATAACATACGGCATGCGATTGCTACAGCCGCGGAGAGGGCGGGCACGACTGACGATAAACGGATTGTTCCTGCTAGGATCGACAAATTGGCGCATAAGCTGCTAGGAGATAATGTCTCAGAGGATGCCCTGAAAGCAATATTTAGCTGTGCGTCTACATCAGATGGGGAGGCTCTTGATTATGGAAATCCTCTTCCTTCATTTCGTGCTCATATGTTTTTTCGTCAAATCCAAGGGATGTGGGCTTGCTCTAATCCAATGTGCACTGAAGTCGATCCAATCTACGAATATAAAAATAGGAATATTGGAAAGCTATATAAGGAGCCTGCTATTAAATGTGCTTGTGGTGGCCAAGTACTAGAATTGCTATATTGTTATGATTGTAATGAGGTTTATCTTGGTGGTTTTGTAAGCACGATCGATGAAAAGCCTCTTGATTGGGGTCAATATTTGCTTTCATCTATGCCACTACCTAACAAAGATGCAGGGATGGTCGAGGAGCGAATTTATGGGTCAGAATATATGTGGTTTTGGCCATTTCATCCCGATGCTAAGCAGAGCAGGAACGAAAAAGACTTTTTGGGTCCTACTAAATCAGGGGATCTTGAGAGCTGGAATCACGAAAATCACACATTCAAATTTGTCAACGCGTCATATCACCCTACTCAGGGGCTTCTCGGCCCGTCAGACGGCGAGATTCAGCACGGATATGTGCCTGCAAAAATGTATATGAGCCCAGTCGAGGGTGTCGCTGCTCTTCCAGAAGTCTGCCCATGTTGTTTGTCGGAGCGCAAATGGTTGAATAGCCAAAATTTAAAATCATTTTTTGCTGGCCGAGTTAATACCCCAGTAAGAGCGATGAAAACTGGTCTCGGTGCCAATATCCAGTTGGTAGCAGCGCGAGCTGCGTCAATTTTGGGGGATAAAAATAAATCTGCCCAGACTATTATTTTTACGGACAGCAGAGACGATGCCGCAGATGTAGCAGGCGGTTTGGAGCTAAATCATTTCAGACAAACCGTCCGCCAAACGGTGGTTAAATGTTTGACTGAATCGAGCGATATCTCTCTCGATAAACTCAGAATACTTGCAAGAAAGGAGTTCGATTTAGAGGAGCTTGATAAAGATGAAGAGGTATTGTGGGCGCAGACCATGGAGAGCAATAAGTATTTAAAAGTTGCGTTAGGTGCAGAGGCCGGCGGAACGGCCAGTGACAAGCATAACGCAATTTTACTAAAGTATGCCAACAATAGCGCCGTTAAGCGTATGCCTTGGAAAGTTTTAACGGAAAAAGTGGAACAGGTATTAGTGGGGCTAGGTATAAATCCTGCTGGCACGGCAGTGTCTGTTTCAGAAGTTAATGGCGAGCCATGGACAAGCTATTTTCGACCACCCAACGCAGGTCTATGGACCACTTTGGATCATGGATCCATGCAAGAGGGAAGAGAGTACTTAAGGCATTTTCTGGCAATATCTATCGCGGAAGCGATTTTTGACGGTGGAGCGAGAGATCTTGAATCTTTGGGTGTCGGGAGCTTAGAGTTAAAAATATCGTTAGACGGGCCGTCCGAGTTTCCAGCACAACAGCGCAAAGAGATTGTTATAAATACTATTAGAATGCTAGGCCAAAAGAAATACTGGGCAGATGGTAAACAGTTTAGTAGCCCCAATGTACCAGCACCGATCAAGAAGTACTTCCTTAAACTGTCTAAAAATGATTCTGCGGCAGCGAACCATAAGATTGGGCTAACTAAGGCGTTTTTGCAAGATTGTAAAGTAATTGATGATAACTGGCTTCTTCAGATCGACAATGCTTCATTTCCTGTGGATTTGGTAGCTCAATTAGGCGCGTTACAGGTCTGTAAGAGTTGTTCAAAATCAACTTTCCACTCAAGTCTAAACATATGCACATCTCCTCAATGCGAAACTAGCGGGTTTATAGATGATATAAACTCCCATGACGACTATTATCACTGGCTCTCCAAAGAAAGTGAAAAAAGGCTTCATGTCGAAGAGCTGACAGGTCAAACGAAACCCTTGTCGGAGCAACGAAGACGACAACGACACTTTAAGGAGGCATTTCTTGAAGGTGAAAACTTTGTAAAGAATGGGATCGATGCACTAAGCGTCACCACTACAATGGAGGTTGGGGTTGATATTGGGTCGCTTCAGCTGGTAATAATGGCAAATATGCCGCCCCAACGTTTTAACTACCAGCAACGAGTAGGGCGTGCTGGACGTGCCGGACAAGCGTTCTCTTACGCTTTAACAATGTGCAGAAGTACATCGCATGATGATTATTATTATAATTTTCCCGAGAAAATAACTGGGGATCCGCCTCCGCAGCCTTATTTGGATATGGCAAGGCCTGAAATTATAAAGAGAGTTGTTAGCGCTGAAGTCTTAAGGCAAGCGTTTCTTTCGTTAGACGAAACTCCAATCCGAAATCATGAGAGTACGCACGGTACATTTGGTGAAACCGCCGACTGGGCTGTCCTCTATAAAAAACCTATTGCTTTATGGCTAAAGAATAGCCCTCAAGTTACTAAGGTGGTAACACGGTTAGCAATACTCTCTGATCTAAATGAAACTGACAAATCGAACATTGCTACTTATTGTCGCGAGCACCTTGTTTTGGATATTGATAAGACTGTTAACAGTGATCAACTAATTCAAGCTGAGCTTAGTCAGCGTCTGGCATCAGCTGGAATATTGCCTATGTTCGGATTTCCAACTCGAACTCGATCACTATTTAGAGGAGGCCCTGATAACAAAGGCGACAAACTAACCATAAGTGATCGGCCTTTGGATCACGCGATATGGTCTTTTTCACCGGGGGCGGAGCTGGCAAAGGATAAGCAAATTCACACCGCATATGGATTCGCCGTCATAACGGAAGGTCGCGATGGGAGGCAGCACTATGATCAAGATCCAATGGGAAAGAAAATTGACGTCATCCGCTGCTTAGATCCCACTTGCAATGCTATCGGCCTTAATGATGGGGATGAATGCGAGATATGCCAGGGGGCTATCGAAATTTTTCCTCTTTATCAGCCTAAGGGCTTTGTCACAATAGGCAAACCTAGAGATTATGATGGACAAAGAAATCGTGGCCCTAGTATCTTGCCGCCAATATTAGCGTTCTCTCCTGATTACTCAAATGGACTGGGTTTTGGAGCATGCGGATACACCCTAACAAATAATCGTGAAATAGCTTTGGTCAATGATAATCGAGGTAATAAATTCGAGTTCTACCGACAATTTAATACTGTTATCGTCAAAGATGAAACTTTGTATAGTGATGACATTAACAACAAAATTAAGATAAGAGAGCCTGATTTAATTAATAAGGGTGTGATTGGTTCAGTATTTGCTACAGATGTTTTAAGTATAGTTGTCAACAAACTACCCTCAGGGATCGGCTCTAAGGGTGTACTTGATCGAAGTCAACCAAATGCAGAGCAAGCTATCGTGTCTTTTTCCGAGCTGTTGCGATTAGCAATAGCCAGTAATTTAGATATTGATCCGATGGAATTAAGGGCCGGCAAACAGCCTTATCTAGATAAAAATGGTCCAACCTTTCAGATTTTCATTGCAGATGCGCTGGAAAATGGTTCAGGTTATGTAAGGTATGCTTCTGAAAAAAATAGGTTGTATGACATCATTTATGACCACTATGAAACTTTGAAAGCGAAGTGGGAAAATAAAGCCCATGCAAACTGCGATACCTCATGCCAAGTTTGCCTCAGAAATTATGGCAATAGAATGCAGCATGGTTATTTGGACTGGAGACTTGCACTCGACCTGTGTGAGCTGATACTTGGGAAGCCGCTTAATGAGGCACGCTGGATGGCTAAGGCCGAATCGGCAGTTGATGATTTTATTAGTCTTGTTAGCCAATTTGGCTTATCAGTACCGATTAAAGATAAGATAGGGGATATCTTCACTATAGTCTCAGGTGCCAACGCGCTCATAGTGACCCATCCACTATGGCATCAAAAAGATGGGCTTTGTAAAGATGTTCAGATCTTCGCTAAAAAACAGCTCGAAGCGAATTACACCGATATAACTTGCTACTATGTTGATGTTCGCAGTTTGATTTTGTTTCCTCAAAATGCATTGAGTCGGCTGATAGATTCGTGATAGAGATTGTTGGACATACAGGAGGCAGTGAATATAAAGCGGCTGTAGAGTTTAAGGATGCTTTAGAAGTCTTGTGGCCCAAGTTAGCGCAGGCGCCGAATAATATTGACCATGTAATAATTAGCGCTAATGTTAAAATATCAGGATATAAAGTAGGCGATATAGACCTAGTTATCGCTGGAAAATTGTCTAACGATTACTCAATTCGTTCGAAAAGGGTTATTAAAGATAAATCAGGACGTGAGCATGTCAATGCAACGTTTTTGGTTAGAAATTTCGTGGTCGCAGTGGAGGTGAAAGATCATCCTGACAGAGGAGTCCAGTGCATAGGGGATGATATTCAGGTGGCTTACAGTACAGGAGCAAAAAGAGGTTGGAGCAGTGCGACGGAGCAAAATGTTAAACAACTACACTCGTTAAAATCATTTTTTGCAGATCAAAACATAATAAATATTTTTGTTGATCGTTGTGTTCTTATGAGAGGCTTAGCAATACTTGACTCCCCCGGTGCAATTCCTGGAGGGTTTACAGGAACAGATTTCTTTTCATCTTTAGCGGCGCTATCAAAGGTTGATCGCGTAGGTAGTAATCTTTCTTTAAATGCCTGCACAAATGAAGTCATGAACCATGTTCTAAATACCCCTATTTTTAAAACTACAGTCCCTACAAAGCTAGACAGGCGGAGGATGGATTTGATAGTAGGTGATTCCAAAGAGGTTCATAGAATCGTAGAAACTCTCGGACAAAAGACCGTTATCTTGAGAGGGCAAGGCGGTTCCGGGAAAACAATCATGCTTCTACAGGCCGCGCACAAACTCTACCGGCGGGATGGAATGCGGACTCTTATTTTGACTTACAACCATGCCCTTGCGGCGGACATTCGAAGATTGCTCGCTCTTCTGGGTGTCGCCTCAGACTCGTATGAGGGTGGAGTGCATGTCCAAACTGTAATGTCATTTATGTATCACTGCTTTAAATATTTTGGACTCTTCGAAAATAACACTCGGCTTACGTATGAAAAATATCTTGAGCAGTGTAAAAATTGTCTTGAATTGATAGAAGGTGGCGCTCTCCGGCAGGAAGAGATTCAAGAGATTATAGCAGCACACCCTGATGCGTTGGCTTTTAACAAAATTATGGTCGATGAGGGACAAGATTGGCCTGATGATGAAGCTAGTTTACTTAAGGCTTTGTTTGGGGCGAAACACTTATGTGTAGCTGATGGTGTTGATCAGTTGATGAGAGGGGGAGCGCGCACACATTGGTGTGATACAACTAATAGGGAGAATTCGGAGATCATTTACCTTGAGTCTTGCCTACGTATGAAGCGGAACTTATGTGATTTTGTTTTACATGTAAGTACAACGTCCAATGTTGATTGGGCACTTAAGCCCAATACCAAAGCTGGCGGGGGAAGAGTTTTTGTGCTGAAAGGCTCATATGCGTCTTATCCCGAGAAGCACAACAAGCTACTTAAATATGCAAAAGAGGACGGGAATGCTGAAATAGATTTTTTGTTATGCGTCCCCTACACCACTGTGACGACCACTAGCGGGGTCAAATCAAGTAGCCTTTCTGAATGGCTCATTAGAGAGGGATTTCAGTGTTGGAATGGCTTAGATGATAAAACAAGAAAAGATTTTCCGCGATCTAAAGATCAGTTCAGAGTGGTCCAATACCAGTCTTGTCGGGGACTGGAAGGCTGGGTAGTTGTCTTAGAATACTTGGATGAATTTTGGTGGCACAGATACCAACAGCGCATTGCCGAGGGGCTTACACCGGCTGAAGAAATGGGATTTCTTGATATAGAAGAAGTAGCTATTCGGTATGCTTGGACACAGGTTATAATGGCAATGAGCCGACCAATTGACACGCTAGTAATAACGCTAAAAGATACTAGTTCTGAGTTAGCCAAATCGATAATAAATATTGCTAAATTAAAAAATGACTATGCTGACGTGATAAGTTAATAACCTATCGTGAGCGACTATTATCTTCGGATTTTGTATTAGATTCAAACATATTGCTTCTAGCCTAGAAGTGTGTGGACAGTATTTGTAACCTCTGGTATCTCAATCACGTAATATGGAAGAATAGACAGTTGTCTTGATGTTTTTTATCATTGAGTGGCGCTAAGACTCAATTATATTGTTTTATGACATAGAGTTTTATTGCCAGAATTTATATTAAAAAATTGTGTCGTATCATTCGATTAATAATTGAACTTAAAAAAAATCCGATGGAAGATAATAGATTTACATGCTAAGTCTGATGTGCCAGCAGTACCAACATTTACTTATCACTTAGTAATGCGTCCATTTTTACATTAATGCAATCAGGCCAGAACTTAGGGCCATTATCTGGATCAACATCACATTCCTTCCATCGGATCCCATTTGTATCTAAGAACAATATATCAATGCCTCCCAATATATGGGCATAGGTGAACCGACTAATGGAATTATTTGCTACACTTATATCTCGGGATAAAGATAGAAAATCGTAATAATTCGGACGTTGATTGGCATGATTGTAAAGAGGCACAGTATTATCATAGTTACTCTTTGGATGTACCGTTCCATCGTTCGTTTTAACGTCAATAGTAACTGGGTCACCCACCAGCTAATCATGGGTCGTTTTTATGGGGCTCATTTTCAAACCAAATATTGTGGTGCATAAATAATCGCCTAGAACTACTTCGTCTAAATACCCGATTTCGTTTGCGTAAGTTCCTCTATGGGAATTTGGGAAAGTCCTTAATTTATCATCCATTAACGAAGCCAGCTCTCAGTATTCTGAATATAATTTGATTTGACTATAGTCAGTGGTCAACAGCCATGGTCCATACTTTTTTATAACTTAACCCTAGTCAAAAAACTATAGGTATGCAATAAAGTAAATTAGTAGCAATGGCATATAACATTTACATATTATGAATCTAACCTATAATTGTAAACATATCAGGGACTTCCATCGGATATTTCAATTATGCTTTTGACCACTTCTCCAAGAGCCCGTCCCAATAGTGGCGGGACTGCATTTCCTACCTGAGTGTACTGGGGCACCTCATATCGACGCATCTTTCCGCCAGTAGTTGCTTTGGAGCGAAATTCAAATCTGTCAGGAAATGACTGAAATCGTGCCATCTCTCGTACAGTGAGAGTGCGTTGCAATGAAGGATGATAGTGGCATGCGTCATCAGGTATTGATAATGCTGCCGGTGCCGGTTTGTCTGCTATTAATGCGCGTTGAGTTTGTTTCTTAGTTGCCAGTGAACTTAGATATTTTAGTAGGGATTGTTCGTCGCCAAACTCTATTAATGACCGACCATCTTCTAATAAAAATGATTTTCGTAATAAATAACTGATAGATATTTGGTCTAGTAGGTTAGTAGAGGGATCTTTTAAATAATTAACAACATTGCGCTGTATGCCTTTCCCGCCAATAAATGAAGCGCTCTCAGACAACAATTGATAAAGTTTAAAGCGCATTTTCACTCGTGGAGTATTCGCTCGCAGAGCGCTATTAGCGCTCGATACATGTGGCACGCTTGATTGGCCAATTAGGCTGAAGGTTTTGTCGAGATACTTGGGATATTCATTATGTATTATATCTTTGGCGGCCCCTTCTCTTAGGTCGTCTATCGCATCCTTTACTGAAAACCATGAGTGAGAATCTTTATATTGATATAGCGCTGACAGGACATCGGTTTCAAAAAAGTCGGTATGCTTTTCTATATCATAATAGTCAAGATGCTCGAAAGGTTTAGTGAGATTTCCATCTCGCTCCAAGTTGAAAAAAGTTTCTATTTTAGTGAGTTTTGATCTGAATTGTTCATCAACTAAATTTTTCTTAAAATTATGGAATATGTCTTCTCTAAGAGCAAGCATGATGAAGCGAGGTCTATTTTGTGCTGCACCCGTAAATTTAGCATTAACATGAAGGCAAAGCGGGTAATATCCTTTAGAGGCAAACGCTCTTGCGACTTCAAACCAAGCGTAATGTTTCCCATTAGGTAGAGAAAATGCTCTCAATATTCCAGAGACATTCTCCAGTAAGGCAATCTTGGGCCTAACGATTCCCACTAATTCTGCAAAGTCCATAGGAAGCGTGTTTCGGTTATTATGATACTGTCTGAGTCCAGCTAGGCTGAAACTCTGACAGGGTGGCCCTCCAGAGACGAGGTCAATGTCTTGACTCTTTAGCTCATCGATAATATTTTTGTGGCCGAGTAGATATCTATTTAGTTCAACAATACTGCCAACAATCATCTTTCCGCGCAGATTTTCAAGACAGGTCCCCAATTCATTGTTTTCCACATCAAATCTTGGATAGGTTTGGGGATTCTCTCTTAATCGTGCACTGAGGTCGCTAGCATTATGGTTACTAGAAATCCACTTCACTTGAGTAGAATGCCCGCCATTGTCGGCAAGATGTCGCAGATCCTCCCCCAGAAGGTTGTAGGCAAACGTCTCACTCGCCATCGGCGATAACTCGTTGGCGAAAACTAATTGGTATTTTAATGATTCCAAACCTACCGACAAACCACCACATCCAGCGAATAATTCAATATATTTCATAGTTGCTCTTACTATTTAATCTTCATAAAACTATATCCCAGACGTACCTGAAAGTCCAGGCTTAATTCTTGTTGGTTTTGAGTAACTGGACAGTTTAGGCGTCTGAGGCGAACTATATGGCCTGAATTATTTAGCCTCATAATGACAGACTAAGACTATTTCAGTTAAGATTAAGCGTCAAAAAGTTAGGGATGCAGCAATGCTGAAAGGATCAGATACAGATATTGAGGCCGTCTCGGCGACAATACTTAATTGGGGCCATGATGTTGTGTTTTTGGTTCCAACCGATACAGCTATGACTAAGTCAATCATGGATGCAACCGAATCCGTTCGAGCATTTTTTAAACGTAATGATTTACATGATTATACTACCCAGATTCCAGGGAGTAAGTGCCAGATTAAGGCTCAATTCGTTGTTGGGCTAGGCACTCAGGAGCAGACGTTGTCTTTATATCGTCCTGGGTCAAAGTCTGGTGACCCTAGAGTCTGGATATACGGTCTTAAAGGGCTAGCTAAACCTTTTAATTTGCTGGCTTTACTTTATGTTGCGGGCCAGCTATTTATAGTCAACTGTTCGAATAAGGCAGAATTGGATAATGCTTTAATCAATATCATCCCTAACACCAGGGCAGAGCTAAGTACAACTGCTGCTGAGTTATTGCGAAAACTTGAATGCATTGCTGGAAGGGGTTTCGTGCCCTCGCTCCGTGCAGGCGATACGGGAGTTGGAATGACGCTTGAGACTCTGCTTGGGATCTCAGAAAACTCGAGTCAACTTCCGGATTATAAAGGTATAGAGCTTAAGTCGACCCGGATCGATGCGTCAGGGCGTCAGCGTAACAGAGATCAGCTTTTTTCAAAAGTACCATCCTGGAAGTTATCGCCATTAGGCTCAGCGGAAAAATTGGTTTTTACGCGAGGTTATATTGATGATGATGGCCAAAGTGCATTAAGGAACACAGTAAGTGGTAGCAGTGTAAATTCACAGGGTCTATATCTTGACGTCGATTATGCAAATGGTTACCTACGTCAAATGTTTGCGGATATACAAGTGCAAGACTTTAGTCCTCTACATGACATGACTTGGGTGATTAGCGAGCTCAAGGCTGCTTTAGCGAAAAAACACCAAGAAACCTTTTGGGTAAAGGCCCGGCATAATAATGATCGCCAAAACGAACGATTCCATTATGTTGAGGTTGAGCACACTGCCAGCCCTCATTTACATAAGCTTGAGACTCTATTTGAAACTGGTCTGCTGACGGTTGAGTATACCTTACATATCAAGCCGACAGGCAAAGCCAGAGATCACGGCTATTTATTTAAACTTAAAGCTAATAGTGCCGCATCTCTTTTCTCATCGGTGTCACACTATGATCTAGTGTGACTAAGGAACCAATAAGTGGTGAGTAATTGGATGAGGTGCCTAACATTGACTACTCAAAAAAAATAGAAGTTGTCTCATAGAAAGTATTAAAATCGTAAATTAGAGTTGGGAGAATATATTAAAAAAAGAGTGCTCCGCTATTCAAGAAAATAAGACTACTGCTTCTATTGAGCCTATCTTGAACGCAGTTAATATTATTGAGCTGAATGCTAAAAACGGACCGTTGAAATTATATCCTGTCAGGGGTTGCCGGCCATTCATATATTATTTTAGATCCTTATAATTAATTATAAGGATTTCAGTGGTCAATGGTTACCTATAATTAATGGCTGAGTATCTAGTGAAGAGATAATTACTGTAATTTTCAGAAGACGTACTGCAAGGTTTCTGTGCACAATCTTAGTTGATGCCCGAATCTAGTGCGAAGGTATCCAATGTGATGAATGCATAAGAGGCACTACTCAGCGACGGAATGCTTGTTTCGAGCCGAATGTTTAGAACGGGTATCGGGCGCAAGGAAAAGTGCTAGGTTTAAGCTTCCTTGCTAACGGAAGGAAGCTAGGACTTCATAAGTTCAATACTCTCCGCACAAAAGAGTCTCATAGTTTTTAGACCACTAGATTTAGGTTACTTTTTATGTAAGAGTTTGCTAAAGTCAAACTTCAGCACTGATTTGTTCCAGATTGCGGGGTGCTTTATAAATACCAGCTAAACCGGACAGTTGATTAATTTCGACTTATTAACCCGATTTAGCACTGCTGGATTGGGTTTTTTGCATT
>Ga0114997_10002847_pt1 | contig 13810 bp, 26 predicted proteins | sample ArcticOcean_MG_C_2_FD_87045 | JGI IMG/M metagenome (GOLD analysis project Ga0114997, IMG submission 87045) | Marine microbial communities from western Arctic Ocean - ArcticOcean_MG_CB4_136 | ecosystem: Environmental > Aquatic > Marine > Oceanic | place: Arctic Ocean: Canada Basin | collected... | reverse complement strand
ATCCTCCAAACAGGCGAATCAATCTCCCACGAAAGAATCAAAATCACAGCCATACGAAGCGGCACAATCAGTATCACAACAAACCAATGAGAAACGCTCTCACATACCTTGCAGCACTCCTACTAGTAATAGCCGAATGGCGAACACTCACATACCTGAGCAAACAAAGACGAAAGAAACAAACCCAATGCCAGACAGCACCACCATCATCACATTAAACAACCTCATACTGACACTCCACACCAACCAAAACAAAGACGGCGGCACCCACCAAACAATAGAAATCCAAACAACCCCCAAGGAAGTAAACAAAAAATGAGCGAATACACAATGAAAAGAATCGGCATCCCCGACATGTGCGAAATGCACCAATGCGAAAACCCATACAACGAAGACACAGGCGACTGGAACGAAGGCCACTGGGTCTGCAACCAAGAAGACTGCGCCACAACATAAACCCCGAAACAAAAGCGGCGCATCCTATCTCCACGAAACACCCCGTAACTCGAACCCGTCACATTCTCTACTACGGACTAATACAACTCTGGGTTTCTGCACTAAAGGTTTTCTAACAACAATACACAACACCACAACTACTATCAACAACAGCAACACCAACCACAACCAACAACAAAACTACTACCAATACCACCCACAACAACCCATTACTACCCACACCACACACAACAAAACCACAAAAATATGAGTGCGGACGCGTGTTTTTGCTGGTCAGGGTTTTTGTTTGTTGTTGTATGGGGTTTTGGTTGGGTGGTTTGTTTACCGTTTGGTAAGTGTTTGGGGGTTTGCTGGTTACTGTAGTTAGTATCTATGCTGCCTATAGTAGTTACTTACTGCTGCTGTTAGTAGTTGCTTACTGCTGCTGATACCAGTAGTGATGCTATGTGTAGTAACTACCTTTAGCAGAGAAACAAAAAAAAGAACACCACTAGAGGAGATACTCTGTCGTCACTAAAGCCGTGGGGTCTTTTAAAATCACCGCCTCTTTTTAACTGGAGGGAAGCACCGTGAGCAACTATCTAAATAAGAGATGTTACAAAAGTGTTACAACCCAGATTCTTTTTAACATTTAGAGGCTGAAGCATTTTTGATACCGAGGCAATTTTTGAAAACGAGCAAGAATTTGCAAAGGTTCTTCGGCTTCGTCATCGTTTCGTCATAAACGTCACCGCCGTTGCTGCTATTTAGTTACCGTAGCCTTTTTCTAAATAGGCGGACCCGCCCCGCTTTTTCTCAATCGCGATCGTAGCGAGAACACCGTGAGCATTTGGCGGGGCTTGTTTACAAAGACGGCCAGTAATAGGAACGGGGCTGCCGCCCCCTCGCCTGCACAGCGTGAGGGAAACAGCCCCGCAGTAACAAGCGAGGAAGGATTCGCCCGAGACCCGAAGAGAGGAGGAAAAAGGGTCCGGGGCTTATTCTCCGTTCGTTACACAATGTAATAGTAGGCTGAAGTAATAGATGAATCAAGTACCACTTTGTCCACCCGCTTTACTATGTTTTGGAGTATTCTATTTAGATGAGCGATTTCACCGAGGCGATACATCCAAAGACTGGTAGGCCACCGAAGCGCGCATTGGAAGGTACCTCTACAACTCTTACCGTAAGGATTCCTGCGAATATCAAAAACCAGATGATTGATAGAGCCGAAGAATACGATCTTACCGTGACCGAGTACCTGATTTCTTTAGTGGAGCGAGATGCCTAGCGGTAGACCAGCCAAGCAATATCCCGATCATGCCACCGTGCAGGTGACTTTGAATATGCCGGGACGTGTTCGCAACGAACTCGCAAATCATGTGAAAAGCATTGGCTCTACCATGAACGAATGGTGTGGTGTTGTCATCCGTAGAGCATTAGAGGAGGTACAAGGTCTTGGCCCTGCACCTCCTGCTGCTGCGCCGATACCAACCAGCGTCGATATTTTGCGTCAGTATCTTACCGGTGAGACTGTTTTAGAACCGTGCGGTAGGCCGTACCCGTGTCAACGGGAAACCTCCGACTCCGAGTTTCATGGTGCCGTGGAGTACTGCGGTCATTGCCGCATCATGGTCTCCGAAGGCTAGTCCTTCTTGTAGGTATCTCTTTGCGTTAGCCCTGCTGCCGCTGCTGTGAAGTCATCGTTCCAAGGTGGAGACTTGGAGACGAGGATACCTTCCACCATCAGTCCGGTTACTGCATGGGAGATTTCGTCACGGTAACGCATCAGGTCTTCTTCTTGAGGCGTGTCGTTCTCTAAGGACAGCATGTCCCTGAGGATCTTTGCAAGGAGGCCGAGTATCGGTACTGAAGCAACATCACCGAGGCATGTTTCTGTTCCTCCCTCAAAAGGTTCGTTGTCTAGTTCCAAGATGCCGATCTCCTCCGGGTCGGTTGGTACCGAAGCCCAGACAGGCGTTTCTGCCCATTTCTGCATAACGCTGTCTATTCTGCTTACGACAATGTCGAACCGTGCTTCTTCTGCGGATAAACCTGTGGGGTTGTCTAGATCAAACTGTTCGTTCTCGAACATGCTCTTCAGTTCGTCATCCCAGTTGGTGTCGTCTTCGGCCATCGGGCTTTCCTTCTTCGTTGGTGTATTGGTGGTGTATAGAGAAAAGGAGGGTAGGGCCGTCCACCAACGGCGACCCTACCCCCGACGTGCAGAACGCAAAGGAGACTAAGCATCCTGCACTGATCTTTATGACATCAGGTGCTCCATGTCAAACTCGTACTCTAGGTTGCAACACTCTGGTGGTATCGCATCATCGTAATAGACCGATTCTGTGTCTTCTTGGAAGAACCGGGGGCTGTGGTCAAAGGACTCGTGAAGTTTGTTCTCTTCAATGTCGTCCTTATAGATTGTGAAAACGTACATCTTTTCGCATTTAGTTTGGAATGGCTGCCACTTTCCGTCTTCGTCCAGTTGCCAATCGGTTGGTCCGCCCCTTATCGCAAGGAACTGCATGGCGTGAGCCGGTAAAGGCCCAGCCATGTAGACGCATCCATCGGGTCCGGGTCGAAGTCCGAACTCCATGATGGACGGAACGTCCTTGTCCCATGCTGCGTGATAGTACTTCTTCATCGGATGTCCGTCAAAGACAGTCCGGTCTGTCGCTTGTACGACATTCGGAAGTACAACGGCCACCAACGCTTGATTGGCTTCCGTGCTGCGATGTCGTTCAGCAGTTCAACCGCTGACGATACCCGGTCACGGATAAGCACCTTTGACTTGATGCAGGTTTTGATGCACTGCATGGACAACTGGTCGGAATAACCCTGACCCGGACCAAGCACTCCACCGTCGGTGACCCACACTATGGGTGCGTTGCCGCTCTGCTTTTGCTGGATTGCCCAAACCAAGGCAGGATGGTCAACGCCGTTTCCTCCCCGGCTACGGGGAATCTTTGTAGTCATGCGTCCTCTGGCTCCCAAGACCCAAAGGTTCGCTCTGCCGTCCTTGTCATAGTCGTTGGTGGTGTAGCAGGCAACGGTACAACCCGGCGCTGCTTCCATGATCTTCAACACGTCCTGCTCGTCCAACGCCATTGAACCGGAGTAGTCGATAAGTACGACTCCACCGTTTCCTTTGATCTTGCGATCGAAGATGCGCTTCTGGGGATCGGTGAACATCCGGCCAATGCGTCGTGGGTTACGACCCATGTTGGAAGCAATGCGCTTCTTGCCGAGACCACCGGGAACGTGACGGGTTAGGTTTTGTTCTTTGACATTCAACTGCGCCCAAGAACCAGCCGACTCTTTACGGATTGGCTTCTGTGATTCAAGGTCGGCTTTAGACAATGGAGGTTCCATGTCGCCTTCCTTGTCGGCACCGACACCGCGATCCTTATCGTCGCCTGCTGCTTCTGATTCACTTTCGTCGTCTGGGTTTTTCTTCTCGTCTTCTTCCTCTTCCTTTTCATCGGGATGAGGCTCTTCGGCCAAACGGTCTAGCCATTCGCCAATCGACTCTGTATGGAAGTAACCCTCAACGAGTTCTTTGTTCGGATCTAGGCGACCCGACCGGGTTCTGGTTGATGACAATGGGGTGTCGTTGCCTTTGGAAGCAGCCCTGTCGATGCGACGGAACTCCTTTTGGATCAACTGATGGATACGACGAAGCCGTGGTGCCCATGCCGGACGATGACGACGGATGCCGACGAGGTACTTGTTGAGACCTCCGCATCCGCTGATTGCTGCCGTATAGAAGACAGCCTCTTCCCAGTCGCCTCGTTCTGAGATGCGCTCTCCGGCGTTCTGTTCTGTTCCGTCCTCAAGGTGTTCCAGATCGAATCCTGCTTTGGCGACGAGGAAGTTAACTCTCGCTTCCTCCGCACAAATCATTGCACGATCTGAGCAGATGCCTCTGTCGATCCAAGGTCCACGGTTTCCCGGTGAGACTTTTGCGTGCATCATCTCATGGGCACGGATGACCCGATCCAACTCGAAGTCCTGAACTGGGACCAGCATGACGCGTGGGAGAATCCCAGTCATTGGTGCGCCGCGCTCTGCTGCACAAGGCTGGACGGTCCATTCGGCAGGCTCGTCGTTGGCCCCATCCTTACGCCTGATCAACTCAGGCATGGGACGGAGATCCTTACGCTTCATTTCCATAATGGTGGTCATCAGACTGTGTCCACCTTGATGGCATCCAAGAACGCCTCAGCCTTTGGGCCGAAGATCAGGTTGGCTGCACGCTCGTCGCCATGGTTCTTTGCCAACTGTCCGTAGGCGTAGAACTGGCGGAGGCTGATTCGGCGGTCACCGGCATCGGCCATCTTCCGGGCGTACTCACGGATGTTGCGGGGAAGGTTGAGCAACGCATCGGGATGAGGCTCGTTGATGCGAATCGCACACGGGAACCTGTCCTTCAATGCGGAAGGCAACTCTTCCATGTTTTCGATGTTGGTGGTCATCACGACGCTGAAACCCTCTTTAGGTGTTTCGATGCGTCCGGTCGCTGGGTTCTCCCACTTGGCCGAATCGACTGTGTCGGTCATGGCAAGCAAGGTTGCGAACACATCGCCACCGGCTTTGTCAATCTCGTCAACAACGAGCCGACCACCTGTGATTCCGTTTCCACGCCAAGCCTTGATGGCTGCGCCGTCGTTCCAGTCGAAGGAACCGTCGGCACCCGGAAGGAAGCCTCCCGTTACATCGAAGTTGGTCATGTCTTCTGTGCAGACCAGACGCCATGCGCCTGAGTCCGTGTCGCCCATGTTGAGACCGGCGTAGGTCTTGCCGGTGCCGGGAGGGCCGAACAGGATTACCCTGTCGATTCCCGCTGCGACTACATCGTTGTAGTCTTTCCAGCACTGTGGCAGATTCTCATTCGGGTCCATCGTTGTCTCCTTTGATGGTTTAGGTTAGTTAGGTTAGGTAGTTAGGTAGTTGGTATGTATGTATGATAGCAGACTTGATACGTTGGTGTCAAGTCGGCCAGCGGGGTTACCCCCGCAGGTCACTCAGTTGGGATGAGTTCCCGTTTCCGATTTATGCGACCGGCGTACATGGAGGCCCAATCGCTGGACGTGTAGTCCTTATCCTTGTAGGCGATGACCATACGCCCACCCCTCCATGACACTACGGGGATGTCGTATTCGTTGTCGTCCATTTGCCCGACGCTGATGCCGTAACTGGTGTTGCCTTCGTCACCGTTGACCATCTCTTGGAATGCGACACGGGTGAAGTATGACGGGTCACCTGTTCGGCCTTTGAGTATTGCGTCTGCAAGTATTTCGCAAACAAGGCTGCCTCGCCAATGCGTGTATAGGAACAGACTGTCCGTTGCACCGGGTTGTATGACTTCGATGTTTCCTCTGTCTCCCATGATGGGGTCTCCTTCTCTATTGGGTATAGTAAACAGTGTAGCAGAGGGGTGTGACAAGCACAACCCCCCCCCGTTGGATCAGACTGACTCCAACGTGTCCATGTCAAAGATCTTCCGATCCTTGTCGGCCTTGTCAAACATCAGGTCAAACGTCAGGTTGGTGTGGATGACGATCTGGCCGTCACTTTCCTCACCGAACTCAACGTAGTCCATGAGTTGGCGCAATGCCTGCCCCACGCTACTGAACTGGTGAAAGTCCAACCACTCTTCCTTGGTACGCATGTCTTGTCCTCTCTCTGTTGCTTATAGTAAGTAGTGTAACAGGGGGGTGTGACAAGCACCCCCCGTTGAGATCAGTTGGCGGCGATGTCTGCCCAGACAGCCTTGGCGAATGCCTTGCGATCTGCGTCCATCAGGCTGTTCATCTGGTGCCACAGGTCGAAGAACTCCACCTGATCCATGTTCACTGTCATCTGCCCGTCGGGGGAGGCTGCCCATTTGATGTTGATGCTGTAGGTCATTGTCTGCTTTCCGTTGGTGTACTACTGACTATAGCAGACAGGTGGATGACTTGTCAAATCCTAAAAGTGTGCCATCCGTCACCGAACAGATGTTCGATAGTGATAGATCCACCTGACTCCATCTCCACCGCACAGCCAACAAGCATTTCCAACAACAGAAGACCAAGTAACTTCACACCCGGCGCAGCCCCGTATCTGTGCCCGTACCTGCGACTTGGGTGTTGAAGCCCCGTGTATTTCTAACATTCCAGTTACCGGCGGGGCTTGTCTGCGAAACATCCATGACATGCTTGGTTTCTATCATGCAAGCGGGGCTAACTAGGTTAGTATCGAAAAATGGACAGCAAAGAGCACACCGAAGAAGACTTTTGGGAAAGAGCCATGTTTCTTACCGGCTGTTCTGAAATCGAACGCGAAAAAGCGACCCCCGAAGGAGCCGCAGTTTCGCTCAATCGCGATCGTATGATCAACGATTTAGATTACCAGTTGATATCCGATTCCGTGACAGGCAACTGACCGTTTGTTTTAGGATGACCGAATAATAGTTTCGTATTCGTAATCCACTTAGCACCAGTTCCGTGTAAAGGTGTGACTTCACAGTCAACCCTACCGAAGTGCTTCTTGACGTTCTCCACCGTTACTTCGATGTTGAACCCTTCCTGCGTGGTGTATTTTGCTTTCTTGCCCACGAACTGGTCAATGAGTTCTTCTACGGACATTTCACTTGTTGCGCTTGGCATTTCGCTCCTCTGATCTGCTGTTGTTTATAGTAGTTGATTACACCGTGGATGACAAGGCGAGTAGATCCCAGACTTCTTGTAACTTCTCGTCCGTATCGAACTGTTCTGCATCTACGAATCCCTGTGAGTCCTCGGTAAGTATTACCTTTTCCTCTCGGAACATACCGAACCAGCCAAGTTCGTGAACCGAACCTGCCTGTTCATCAGGTGTTTCTTGGAATAGCCTTTCGGCCATATCGCTGCTGTATTTCATTTAGTACCTCCTGCTACCTATTGTAGCAAATAGAAGTGCGAACCACAAGTTAGCGGTTCGCACTTCTTGCTTTATTTAGTTCTGTGAATCAGGCGTTCAGTTGCGGCTCCACGCACCATCCCGGCGAGATCCACGATAGTTCTTCGCAGATCTTTTTGATATTGTCCTTGCCGTATGTGGCGTTCATAAGCATGGTTGCACCACGGCGTAGGATCTTGTCGGATGTATCCGCTGGCATCTGCGTACAGTAAGACGCATCATCCATTGCGACCCATTCGTGGGCCTCGTCCTCATCGGCGTGCGTAGGTTCGTGAACCTGTTGCAGTTCTAGAACGTCGAAACGCAGCATGGCTACGTCATTGGGATCGCTCGGATCGTAGTCGCCGGACAAACCTTCGCCCAGATCAACCCAATCGACTTTACGGTCGCCTCTGATTACGCTTACTTCCATAGGATGTGTCCTCTCTTGTTTGGGAAAGTGGGAGCGGGGGCCGAAGCCCCCACCGATTACTTGACCCGAACTGAAGGCTTGCGATCCTTGACCGTGATTGCTTCCGCAACCTCGGTGGCACCGATGCGCCCTGCGGTCAACTCAACGTCAAACGCTTTGGTGTCGATGACCTCGGCCTTGATTCGCTGCCAGACGCCACGACCGACGATGGCTTTTACCATGTCAGTATCGAACGACCGGACAGTAGAACGCTGAACCGTGACCTTGCGACCGTCGGCCAGAACGTACTCGTCCAGTCCGACTGAAAGCCAGCCCTTCTCTGCTTCTGCGAAAGCATCTTTGGCAGCCTGAAGGTCAGTCTTGGCATCCGCTACTGCGGTCGCCTGTGCTTCCAGAAGGTCTGCTTTGATTGCTCCGACGACCTGCTTGGCATTTCCAAGTTCGGTTACCGGGTTGGTGGTTAGGGTTTCCATTGCTTGTCCTCTCTCTGTTGCTTGTAGTAAGTAGTGTAGCAGGTGGGTGTGACAGTTAGAAACGCACCCGTCCCCTGCAAATGTTTCGGTTGCTTTCCTTTTTGCGATCAACGAACGTGGCTGCCCGATTCTTTCGACCTTCACGCAACGCTGCTACCTGAGAGTCGCGCCCGATCCGACGAATGGCAGTCATGTCCTGACGGCTGATTCGACGTTCGGCCTGTTTGATAGGTGTGCGATCTCTTTTCCTCATGGTTCTATTCTATCTGTAGGGTGTGACAGTCACAGGTTGATATGGCCAGAAATGAAGCATGTAATGATGACATGATCTTCTTCGTTGTAACACAGCACCGTGTCATCGTTCTGGATCTTCAACTGGTCCGGGTACCGATGCGACTTGTAAACGATCTTCGCCGCGGTGTATTGGTGCTTGGCGAATCCGATTGCTTCCGCTTCGTCCTTGGCGTTGGTGCGCTCTAGGATGCGTTGGATCGTATGGTGAGTGATCCGAAGGGTGTCTGCTGATTTGGTGAGCATTAGCCAACCTGCTTCCACTTGGTGACGGATGGAAGGCTTCCGGTGAACAGAGCCACGAATACTACGCCCGTGATGGGAATAGCGCCGAAGAATCCGATTAGTAGTGCGAGTGTCTTTAGCATAGCGTCCTCTCTCTAGTTGCTATAGGTAATAGTATCAGATGAGGCATGGGCTGTCAAGTCGTTCTTTTATCGAACGTATGTTCGGTTCTGAAGCACATGAGGGAAAACCCAGATCTCCTCGGATGACTTTTTAATTTCGTTGCTTGTTTTTGATGGGTGTGCTCGGCGGAGTGCTTGGTGCGAAGATTTTTACTCAGCCTCCTCAGTTAGCCCCGATTTTTTGCTCAATCGCGATCGTACAACTGACGATTTTGACTTTCCGGCGGGGCTATTCGACTTGGGACGCGAAAAACCCCCAACCGAAGTCGGGGGTTCTTCTCTTGCGGGCTAGTCGGGGTTCTTCTCAGATTCCCCGCTTCCGCAGATGCTTGGGTTCTTCGCAGCAACTTCCTTTCGGATCTTGCTGGCCCAAATCTTTGGTCAGGCCAATGCCATCACTTTTTCAAGTTTGGCATACCGGACAATGATGTTCAGGTCGGGAGTTCGATCCGCATCCTGTTTGTTGATGTACCGTCCGTACTCTTGGACTGAAACGATTTGGAAGTCCATATCGTTGTCCCAATCGGCCTTGACTGCCTTCTGAGACTTGTAGTCTCGTCCGTAAGCCGGTACAACTTCCAATGTTTGTCGCATTGGTTGCCTTTCTCTAGGTTGTCAACTTGCTATTGCTAAGTGTAACAGGTAGGTGTGACAATCCCCCAACCGGAGTCGGGGGATAGGTTCACGCTTGGTGAACGACTAGCATCACGGCTCCAAGAATGGTGCCGATGCTAAGAAGTGGAAGAATCCACATGTGCATCACCTTCCTCTGTTGTCAATAACTAACTATAGCACATAGAGTACGGAGTTGTCAAATCGCACGATCGCGATCGTACACCGAACACTTGTTCGACCCCAGACGCGAACCGGGCGACCTGCGGAGAAAGGGAACGCAAGTCGCCGGGTTCTAACGAAATAGTGCCGCTTCCAATTCCGCACAAATCGCTACTAGCAGTATAACCAGTAAAAAGTGTCACGGCAAGCAAGACACGGCATCTAGTCCCGGTATCTTTTCTTTTCTTCGGGGCTACGTCACCAAGAGGAGACGCGCAGAACCCCCCACCCGCAGGTGAGGGGAACTGGATGGCTTAGGCTTGGCGCGAGTAGTCAACACCAAACAAGACGGGCCGCTCGCCCAAAGCCTCGTTCTCGCAGCCGGGGCACTCAGCGTCGATCCCGTCGGCGCACGCTCCGGATGCGTGGCGCGCGTAGCGCCATTCCAAGTCGTACATGTTCTCACCTCCTCTTGTCATCGTCATAGCCCCATACTAATGAAGAGGTGTGACAGTCACTTTCTGACGACGAAAGACCCCCCGCCGAAGCGAGGGGCCGTATTTGTACCGCTATGGGATCAGCGGGATCGGGAAGCGCCCGACGACACGATCATGGGCCGACCGGACGGCACGATGGAAGGCGTCATGCCACAACGGGCATACATAGCCTCCGCATCGAACACACGCCCAATGGAAGCACCAATGGTGTCCCAACGCCGCGCCCAGTCAATGTGGGCGTCTGGATGGAATGCATCACCCCACCACGCGACGTAGAACTCGTAAGAATCGAAAGGATTAGTACGAGTATCCAACACGCGTGCCAGTTCGCCAGATGCCGCGTATGCGTGAAGGACTGGCTGGCAGGCCGCGCACAAGGGGCTACCGGGAACATAGGTATGCGGGTAGCAAGAAGGATCATTCATGAATATCACCCCCCTTCGGGAATCTAGTCGAATAGAACTAACTAAAGACTACAAATGGGGTGTGACAGTCCAAATCCGTTATTGATACCGGCCTTGACATCTTCAGCAACTTGGTCTATCAGGAACTCCTCCGCCGCAGATGCACAACTACAGATCCGGGCGAGTCCCGCTTCAGCGGCGGCAATGCCGGGACTTGCTGATACTCTTGTTCGTATGGCGCGAGGTCGTTGCAGCGATTGGCGGGGCTATTCGACTTCGACTCGTTTGCTTTACTTTGCCGGGGGATGGTGAACTCGTGCCCGAACGCGAAAGAACCGCCCCGAAGGGCGGCTCCATCTTCAGATCATCAACTCGTCGCTTGGACGAACGACTCCTCTGAAATCGTGGACCAGCCAACCATTTCGACTGTCCAATAGACAAACGATCCGTGTGCTTCGACACGAACCACATCTCCTACCGAAAGGCTTTGCGTTTCGTGAAGGACGGGAAGTTCCCATGCCTCACCAGTAACTCGGTTGTTGAGACGAAAGCAGTTGATATGCGGTGCCTCTTCAGCCAACTCATCTAACGCAACTTCGTAGTTGTAGCCAAGTTCCACTCGTGGTGCGTCCGAAGACTTCCACGACATGAACCTCTGCTCATCCTGACGATGCCAAACGGTAACGGATGCTGCGCTGACTAGTATGTCAGTATGCATCTGATACCTCTTTCTCTAAGTTGTCAATGTTCCTTACCTGCTAAGTATAGCAGCCAGCAATGGCTATTGCAACTCGGAGTATTTCCGCCTGAGCCTTAGCGCAACTTGGTGCGGATCGGTGCGCTCGGTAAAGAGGTGAAGGGTCAATGCACCCCAGATTGCAGTTAGAACTATTCGACCATAGGGATTGGTGGTCAACTTCTTGAAAGCAGAGGTCATCGTTTGGTGACCAGTTCGGAGTGCCCAGAAATCCCAGACCACAACCCAAATCGTCATTCCAAGCCAGCCAGCCCAACCTTCGTCATCCACAGTTTCAGTATGCCACCCGGCTTAGCCTCGGAGGGGCAACAAAAAAGCGGGGCTGAAGGGGATGCGAACGTAACAGTTTTGCACGATCGCGATCGTATAGTAGACTTCGGAAATGGCTAGAGAAAAGTATCGCCCCGAAGAACTCTTGGATGCTTTAGCGAATCCGGATTTGTGGGTGACTTGGGTCGATGGAAATGGGGAAAAACATCACACTCCCCGATCTTTGCTGGCAATACTGCCTGAAGATGCAGAGATACTCAGTTGACGCTGGGAATGCAGTAGTCACAAAAGCATCCATCAGGACAAGGCGCTTTGGTGTTGGCGTTGAGCCAAGCCCCATCTGTGTAGCATCGGATACAAGTTCCGGCTCCTGTGAACCACTTGCCCGTTACTCGCCCACCCATCAACGTGGCGAACTTCATTGACGCTAGGCCGCTTTGGGCAGGCCATCTCTCGCCATCACAGTCAAGGCAGATTGCGAACATCGGCTGCGTTCCTATCCACCAACCGATGATGGCGTGCTTTATCTTAGTCATAGGTACCTAGTTAGTTAATAGAGAAAGGACGACCTTTTGGGTCGTCCCTTCTCATTGGGGGGTTGTTGGACAGAGAATGTCCACTACTGATAGTAGCAGGTTGACATCCCTGTTGTCAAGACGCTTCGTTGATCCATCCCTCTATCTGAGGTAGGTCCACGAAAAGGTCTTTCGCTGTTCGACGGTTCAGAAGAATCGACGCTGTCCTCCCGTTTCCATCCTCAAATGGGTGGATGCGAAGGAACTCAATGACGAATGCTTCGGTATCTGTCCAAAACAGGTCCGAATCGGCCAGTTGTTCCATCAAACGACGTATTGCCATCCAGTTCGTTCCCTCGTTCCCGTTGGCAAAGATGACAGGCGTCCTGCGATAGCCCTGAGTTCCAATGCATCGCTTAGTTATGCGATGGGTGGTACCCGGTCGGTCACAGACCAGTTCGTTTACGACTCGAATCTGTAGGTCCAAGTCCTCTTTGTTGTATGGAAAGAACTGGCTTCGGGCGTAGGTCCAAGCCGCTAGGAAATGGGGAATCATCTCTGGTCCCTCTCCCTGACGCTCGCACTCTCGCGCTGCCCAAGCCTGCTCGTCTGATGTGTGCATTAGTCTATTCCTCCTCTCTATTGCTAATAGTAGTAGAAGGATTAGTCTCTGTCAAGCACTTCTTGTTCCCACTCCACCCTGAGGCGACGACGTTCGGGCGAGGTGTGTCCACCCCAGATGCCCCACAGTTCCAAGTTGCGGATTGCGTAATCCAAGCATTCCTCACGAACTGGACAAATTGAACAGAACATCTTCGCTTCTCGGGACTTTGGTCCGGCTTCAGAATAGAAGATGTCGGTCTGCAAGTCCCGACATTTGCCTCGGCTCGCCCACTCCATCGGTTCCCAACTCAGTAATGCGTTGAGTTCCCGGTATTTGATGTCACTCATTTCTTCTCCTCAATCATTTTGGCATTGCAGTTAGCGCATACACCTCGGCTGCGAATAATCTTTCGTCCGATGTAGTAGCCACAGGCTTCGCATTTCTGGACTCCTCGGATCTCGGTCTTAGGTTCTTTGGGCATATCAGAAGGAACTGAGGACGGGTTCATCCAACGCTCCCCACATCTTGTCTGCTCGGTCGTGGCTTCTTCGCATCAGTACGACCCCCGGTGCGATACCGATTTTGTGGGCTGCGTCCATAATGTCGATGAGTCGTACCTTTCCTTCATCCAACAGGTTGAACACTTTGGGGTAGACATCCCACTTGTCGTGGATGCCCTCCTCCCACTTCTTGAACATGGGATCTAGTAACTGCTGTGCGTCCCAACTGGTAATCATGCCCGCTCTCCTATCTTTAGGCTTGGGTCGATGCGTTCGGCAATCCAGTCGGCCCACTCATCGAACATCATCCCGGCTGTGCCAAGGTGAACATCCTCGTCGCCGTGGAGCAAGTCGTAGTCCCCGCCTTCAGGCTGGCGCTCAAAGACATCCATGATGACGCCCTCGCTGGTCACGTTGACTGTCATGTTTCGGCCATCGCCAAGGTCAATCATGAATCGACCAAGACCCTCGCCAGTTTCGGATTCGTAAATGATTCCGCTCATGCCTTGCTCTCCTTCTTCCTTCT
>Ga0114997_10002846_pt1 | contig 13810 bp, 6 predicted proteins | sample ArcticOcean_MG_C_2_FD_87045 | JGI IMG/M metagenome (GOLD analysis project Ga0114997, IMG submission 87045) | Marine microbial communities from western Arctic Ocean - ArcticOcean_MG_CB4_136 | ecosystem: Environmental > Aquatic > Marine > Oceanic | place: Arctic Ocean: Canada Basin | collected... | reverse complement strand
TTGAGGTTTTCCCCGAGAACGACTTTTCCTCCTCTTCTTCCTCTTCCTCTTCCTCTTCCTCCTCCTCCTCCTCCTCTTTCTCTTTCAACAACGCCGAACACTTTTGCCCCATTATATTTATTTATATCTCTCTCCTCGTGCCTTCGCGCAAAGAGAGAGGAGTCTTCTTTGTTCTTTGTTCGAGAGCACGACAACTATATTGTACATAAAGCGTCAAACGAAAGAAAAAAAGAAATATTTTTAGCAGAAATGAAAATTCAGCCGTTTTTTTTCTTTTTTTTCATAAAAAGTAGATATTTTTTTCTCCTCTTCTTAATAAAATTGCCTCCTCCGTGCCTTTGTTTTGCATCAGCATCATCGAGACGACGACGACACGAAAAATATGACGAGCGGAGGAGGAGGAGGAGGAATGACAGAAGAACAGCACGAGTGCGCGCAACTCGACCTCGCGTTGCAGAGAATCTCTTTACTCGAGGACTCGAAACTGGAAAAGACGTTATCGAAACTTTTGCCGATGGTCATCGCGCAACTGTCCTCCTCGCACGCGAAGACGAAAACGAAAACGGTGGAGTTGTTGACGCACGTGAATAAACGAACGAACGGGTTGCGAGACATCGAGTTCCCGTTAGAGGGGTTGATTGAGGTGGTGTTAGGGAAGAGCGGTCGGGAGAACAGTTTGGTGAGGACGTTTGGGATGATGTACGCGAAGAAAGCGTTTGAACGGAGCAAAGCTTCGCACGAGACGAAACGACGGTCAGCGGAGAGGTTGTTGGAGGCGCTTTTCAGTACGGATGGAGGGATAGAGGACGAGAAGACGGTGCAAGAGGTGTTGAGAGTGGCGGTGGATATCATCGGCGAAGAGAACGTGAAAGAACGATGGTCGATTGGGAATAGTGTGAAGTGGATGTCCAACGCGCGAACGAGGAAGCGGTTTTTGCGACACGTTTTAGCGACGGCGCAATACCAACCGAATTTGGCAAAGACGACGAGCGGTAGTGGTGTGGACGTGGAGTTGGCGAGTACGGAGATGCGAAGAGCGAGAGAGCAGGCGTTTGTTAGCGGCGTGGCTAGGTTGGCTGGGAACGCGATTCCGTCGGGCGGTGCGCCAGCGCCGGCGGACGGAGAAGACGAAAACAGACCGGGACCCGGATTGAGCGAAAGTTTAATGAAGGAGATTTTAGGCGACGTCGCGGTGAGCGATAAGGAGGCGCGAATGAAAGCGCGAGAGTCTGCATCGAGTTCTAGCGCCGGTCGATGGCGCATGGGTGTCGAATTAAAGTCTTTAGCGGAACGAAAGAAAGCTCTTTTGGAATTTTTAGCCGAGGCGTGCGTGTACGAGGAAGACAAAAAGGAAAACGAAACAAACGTAGTAGGAGGAGAAGAAGAGGATGAAAATGCCATGCAAGTGGAATTACCGAGGACGGTGAAGAAATATATCGTATCTGCGGAAGAACTCTTTCCGATCGCGTTAGCGGTGGCATGCGACGCGTCCGAGGCGTGTCGTTCATACGGCGAGACAGTTTTAAAGAAAAGGTGCGGCGTGGACGGCGCGCGTCCGGATTTAGACGCCGATAACGAAGCGTTCATAACGCACCAACTTCGATGGTTTCTTGGCGATAGCGAGGATATTCCTAGAGAAATCCGAGTGCAGCCGGCGAGCGATGAAATTCGGTCAAATATTTTGCGTCGCGTTTTATCACGTTCGCAACGCAGCGCGAACTTGTTCCCGCAAAACGTCGAGATTGTTTCGTCGTCTTTGAATAATCCGCGTTCGAAGCAATTGAGAGCGTCGGGGATGGAATTTTCCGCGTGGGTTTTACGGAACGCCGAGAAAGACATTCTTGAAAAAGCCGCATTAAGACTTCTCGAGACGTGTATGATAACTCTCGATACTTTAGAAACGTCCTCACCGGCTACTATGACGACATCGGAACGAATCCGCGCCATGGAATTGAAAGGTTTCTGTTTTCAATCGCTCGGGCATCTCATTGAACGCGAGCCAGAGTTGATCAAGGCTTCGCAAGATATGATGATGGCAGAGAGTGCTTCTTCAAAGAGCAGCATCGACTCGGTCGAGTTCCTCAAGCGCGTTCTTACCGAGATTGAAAACGAATACGATGCACACACTCGAAGTTCTATCGTTGAGTGTGGCCGTGCGTTGTTGCGCGCGTGCGAAGAGGATTCCATCGTCAAAGAGGGTGAAAAATTAGCCATGGAATACGTCGTCGCGGAAGTTTTAGAACGTTATGCCTCTACTACTTTCGCATCATCAGATGCGAGCTATTCGGATGCCACTGGTGAGGGTAAAGCTACGCCGCCGGGCGCGAAATCGGCGTTACTTCTCGCGCTCCGATTCGCCGGGAGTGAAAATTGTTTCCGATTCGATTCAGTTGCCATGCGTTTCGCGTGCGCGTTGAACTGCGCGCGTCCTGAGCTGGACATTCGCGATGCCGCTCGCTCGGCGCTCATTTTACGAAAGAAAGGGGAAATGGATGGATATTCAACCGTTGCGCGCATGCTCGATCGAGCGGAATCAAAGAATACGCTCCTCGCGAAAGATCCGCAAAGAGAAGACGACCGATCGCCGCTTCCGGAAAAGGTGATGTTTGCGCTCTTGAAGTTTCTTCGACAAAGTCGTCGATTTCATATGAACAGAGGTGCCGACGATGCGTGCACCAGCGCAAGTTATCGACGATTCTTGAAGCACTGTTTGCTTAGGACGAGTGGACCGAGACTCGCCTCGCTCGCCTTGATTGAACTTCACGATGTTCTGTTTTCGGCGCACAAAGCGGAAGGTTCTTCTTCTATTGCTAACGAGAGGGATAATTATCAATACTACCTTCGCGCCGCAAAGTTTTTCTCCGCTACGGACGACGCGATCACGCGAAAGGCATCTGCAAATCTAATAGGTGCTATGTTAAAATTGAACTCGTTCACAGAGAGCGACGTCGAGGCACTCGTTTCCGGTTTCTTGGAGACCGCTTCAAAAGCAGTCGCTTTGAACGGAAGCGACGCAGCGGCAGCCGCTAACTTACGCGCGGAGCTTGCCGACGGTGCTTTGAGATCTTTGAGTGCGTTGATAGCTACGACAACCAAAGAAATGAAGTCTGCGAGCATGTTTACACCGGAACGCTACGAGTTGGCGAAATCCATTTTTCGTAAGGCTGTACTCAACGTGCCCCGAACAGACGCGCCTTCGAAAGAAGTCATGCTAGGTATTTCAGGATGCGAGTGTTTGGGAACATTGTTCACTTCGAACAATAACTTCGTCATATCGCACGATGATATTGCTGCGCTGTCGCAAGCCATGGATCGCGCAGCGGCTGCACCGAAAGTTGCCGCCTCGGCCGCTTTTGCCGCCGGATGTGCGCTTCGCCGCGGCGCCACGATCGCAACATCGCTCGATGCCGCGAAACCACTCGTTGAGAAAGTGTTCTCATTACTCACGGTAAAGAAAGACGACGTTCGATTTGCAGTAGCGGATTCTATAAAGTTCGGGTTTTACGGCGATTCTGATCTTGTTTTGAGCACCGATATTGCGAGCGAGGATGGCGGCGACGCGAGTTTGACGCCGTTTGTCCGCGACATTGACCGCGAGGTTGATGAGTTATTTGAATCGCCAAAAGAGCCAACTTCTGATTCTATGGATATTGGCACTGAAGCAACAACACCCTCTGTGGAAACAGGTGATGGTGAAGAGTCAACAGACGCTACCGTTGGTAACCGAAACGCTCTTCGCGAAATAATATTAAAATATCTATTCGACGACGACGGTAAGGAAGGAGAGACCAAAGTAGGGTTCTTGTTTAGTTCACGCGAAGAGATTCGATGTGGCGCAACGGCTGTGCTCTGTTCTCTCGTGAATCCGTCTATTTCCTCTGCATCCATAGTATCGGACGACGCGGTTGATGCGAACGACGAGGACTCGAACGCGAAGAAAGGCACGAAAATAAACACCATCCCTTTGCTCGAGTCCCGTTTCGATGACGCGCACGAAGCGCTCTTATCGGCACTCGGCGATACGAATACTACCACCCAAGAAATGGCATCAACTGGTTTATCCGCGTTATACGATCGAGGAGACGAAGCGAGCAAAGCAACTTTGCTCGAAAATCTCACCAAAGCTTTGAGTGGTGAAACGAGCAATAAAGGCAAGAAACGCGCGATGTCGAAAGTCGAGGACGATACGGTTGTTTTCCAAGACGGTTTAAACTTGACTGGCGACGACGCGTTGAAAGCGAAAGCGAAAGAAAAGACGAAATCGACTAGTGACAATGGTGGTAGTGGTGGTGGTGGTGGCAATGGAGGCGATTCTATGTTGAGCACGTACAAAGAACTCTGTTCGGTCGTGTCTGATATCGGACAACCCGACTTGTTGTATAAATTCATGGAGATTTCGAACCACCAGAAGAAAGTTAATCGAGCCGCCTCTGCGGGTGCTGGTATCGCTAGAATTGCAAAGAAAGCGGGCATGTCGTTATCCGCACACAGCGAACAACTCGCACCTCGATTATATCGGTTACGAAAGGACGTCAATTTGAACATGCGAGAAACCGCCGAGGCGGCGTGGCAAACCCTTGTCGCGGCTGAGAAAGAGAAGAAAAGTGATGATGACAACAAAATGGTTGTCGCTTCTGATTTATCGGTGAAAATGTTCGATCAAATTTGCGAACGTCTCCTTCTCGATTGCTCTTCGCGCGAATGGCGCGTGCGTCAATCCGCCGCGGAAGCATTGTCAGAGTTGTTCTCGAGCGGCGGTGCAGGCAAGACGTTTGATATCGTAGAGAAAAAACTCGCAGAGGCATGGACGATTGCGTTTAGAGTTGCAGATGATATCAAAGAAACCGTTCAAATTCGAGGGATGATGTTTGTAAAGACGTTGCGGTCGTTATCGTTACGATTGACTGATGCCAATCAAATAGGGGAATCGTTAGCTTCCTCCACGCGGGACGAAAAGAGAAACGTCGCAAAGAAGGCGTGCATTTTGATCCTTCCTCAACTTTTCGAGAAAGGATTAAAATCGGACTCCTCCGTCGCGAGAGAGCTTTCGTTATTCGTCGCGTGCGAAATCCTGAAGAAAGCTCCCGCGGAGGCTTTGAAACCGCACTGCGTGACCGCAGTGGAAGCGCTGTTAGAGGCTCTATCCACGTTTGAGGATATGCGGTTGAATTATTACGAACAAAGAGTTACCGCAATGTTCGGAAACGATACCGACGCTAACGGAAACAACTCTGTCGTTGAGAACTTTCAAAACGCGCGCGTGCAAGCCAGCTCGAACTCGATCATTTCGGATGCCCTGGACGCGTTCATTCAACACGTCGATTTAGAAGAGACGAAATTGTTAGCTCCGGTGTTTACGAACATTTTCAAGAAAGGGTTAGGTTTGAACACAAAGGTTGGGGCGGGTCGGTTTTGCGTTCGGTTATGCGCGAGACGACCAGATGCGGCGAAAGGCTTTTTTGCAGGTAAGATTTGTGAAGCGTTACTCGCCTCGCCAGATGTTCTGAACGGCGTGTCCTCTGGTGGCGCGTCTTCAAAAATCGTCTTTCGTCAATACTGCCAAACATTCGCGACGTGTTTACGTTTTGCTACGCTTAAACGTCAAGAAAAAACAATCGCAGACGTCTTGAAACTCGCCAACGACGACAGCAGCAACAGTTCGAACCGCGAAGCAGCGGCTGAAATCATTTCTGAAATGGCCAAAGATTCTCGAGGCGTCGAGTGCTTGAAAGACTTCGAGGATGAGTTACTTCCGTTGGCATATTTTGGAACGTTCGATGAAAACGCATCCGTCGCAAAGTGTTGGGAGAGCGCCTGGGAAGAGTTGAGCGGCGGTGGTGCCGGCGCCGCCGGAGGAGGTTCCGCCATCGGCAAACATTTTCCAAATCTTTGGAATTCTTTCTTGAAGCCACACTTGGAAGGTACGAACTATTCGCTCAAATCGCGAGCGGCGAGAACGGTATCGGCGGCGATGCAAAGTACGAGTTTCAGTACCAAAGATGCGTCGATAAACAATTCGGACGGGATGAATATAAACAAAGAAAAGATGATGCGCGACATGTTAGAAGTGCTTTCTAACGAGCTGCGCTCGAATCGCGCGTTTAAAGGGAAGAATGATTTGGCAATTGCGTTAGGGGACGTGTTGAAAGCGATGATTTCCATGGCGATGGTTGAAAAAAATGGAAGTAATAAAGACGCGTCGTTCGAAGCCTTGAATCGTTTAACAAAGTGCGTTGAGAGCAAAGACGACGGTTTCGCCGCGGCTGGAGTGCAAGCGCTGAAGAGTTCCCTCGAACAGTTAGTGGCGAGCGGTCCAGGCGAGGAGGAAAACGTCGCGCCGGGGTCGTTCGTGAAGGATGAAAAATTTCAGAGTTTCGTCGAGGCGCTCGTTTCGAGTCTTACTGCACGCGTGAGTAGTGGCGTTGATGGTCGTGATGCTGGAATGAGAGATACAAATAATGAGGAAAACGACGAAACGGAAATGGATGGTCTCGACGCAGAGGTGGAACGGTTCGAGAAGAACAAATCGAAAACGGCGTTCACGGAACGCGCCATGGAATGTTTAAGCGTCGTCGGTGAGCTCAAAGACGTTGCCTCCTCGGACGTGCACTCCGCGCTTTACCGCGTCGCCATCGAACACTCTGCGCTCGGCAAGCCGTGGCAAACCCGAGTCTCCTCATTTCGAATGTTCCGAGGTCTGTTCACCTCCTCTAAATCATCATCAAACGTCGGAGGAGAAAAATATAACGACGAGTTTTTGCGAATTTCGAGCGAAGCGTTGAGCGAAGTCGGTAACAGCGCGCCAGCGGCGCTGAGAATTGAAACAATCAAAGCAGTTGGAGCTCTGCTTTCGCGAGCGAAAATGGAATCGAGTTTGAGTAAACTCAAGGAATCGTGTGAAACGATGATCAAACTCGCTTTGGAGGATCGATCCCCGGACGTCCGACGAGAAGCGGCGAGCGTTTTCGCGCTCGTATAAGAAGAAAATGTAAAATAGAAGCTTGAGGGACTAGCGTGCTACATTATTAAAACAATTTAAAATCTCTCCTTCTTTAGTATCCAATCGCACCAGTCGCCCCTGGCGTCGCCACGTTCACGTCGCCTCTCCCCACGAACAACAAAACACCCGCCACCGTCAACAACAACAAAATCGCGTTCCACACCGCGCCTTGCACCGCGAACATCGTCCCCGTCGCCAACATTCGACTCACTTCCACCTTATCGTCCTCACTCAATCCAACCGCGTTATCCGTCAACGAACTCGTCACTCTGTCCTCCCCTCGCTCCAACCAAAATTGCTCCTCTTCCGCTTTATCTAACCTCAAATCGTTCAGCATCAACAAAACTTTCTCTCTGCGTTTCTCTTCGTCTTCGTTCTCCTCCTGCAAACTCTTCTCCGCCAGCATATCTTGAAAGCTTTGCAACAATTTCAAATCGTTCTTCGCTCCGGCCACGTATCGACGTATTAACGGGAGTTTCATGTTCATCTGCGTCAAATCGGAGACGTATTTCTTACACGAGGCAATTTGCGTTTGGTTTTCCTCTTCCGAGAGGAGCGCTCGCGTTTCCCAAACACCTTTATTAAAGCGCGTTGATTTTCTTCTTTGTCTTCTTCGAGTTGTTGTTGTTGTTGTTTTCCCCGACGATGATGACGTGGCAGCGAAGCCGGCGCCGCTTCGACTTCGAATAATTCTTGAAGCGCTCGTCGTTGTCGCCGTCTTTGCCGAAGCGAGTATCACGGATGTCCTCATCGTCGTCGGTATCGAAGTCGTTTTGCGGCGTTTCTTTTATGGTTTTCGATTAGTGCGACTTTTTGTGTGGTGACAAACGACGAACGAGAACGCGAGACGATGATGATTCGACAGGAGAATTATTTACTGGATCGACAGCGTCACGCGATTTGCATGCCTGTCACATTTTACGAGTTATGCGTGTATAAATTTGAATCACAATTCGTCGTTCGGTTCTGGCGGGTCTGTTTTTGTGTCGTTCTCTTCTTCGTCGTCCGAAATGAAAAAAGGAAGCTTCACGTGTTCCTCGTTCACGTCCTCGTCGTCTTCGACGATCGGCCTCTCTCTCGAAAGTTTCGCCATCGTCAGCGCTAACGTCTCGACGCCTTTACGCATTTGATCTTCCGTGGAGTGCTCGTCTGGGCGGTGCGAGTAGCCTTTGAAGCACGGAATGAAAATCATTCCAACGTTTGAACACGCTTTGGCGATGAATAACGTGTCGTGGTAGGCTCTCGAGACCATGCGCTTTTGGGTATGTCCCAAGTGCGACGCGGCGAGTTCTGCCGCGCCCATTGCGCTGTCACCAGACGTGGCAGGATCGTCTTTGTTGATCATGCGTACGTTTACTCTCACTCTTTGTTCTGACGCGACTTTATTGGCCGTGGATATAATCTGCTCCACCACGAGATCTCGGCGTTTCAAATCTATATCTCTCACGTCAATCTCCAAAACCGCGCTTCGCGGGACCGAGTTAATCGCGTTTGGTTTCACCGTGAACCCGCCGACTGTAGCAACCGTATCCACGCTCCCAGAGTGTTTCGCGAATTCCTCCACGGCCACGGCCAACTTAGACCCAGCGACGACCGCGTCGTTCCTCAGGTGCATCAACTGCGCTCCCGCGTGCCCTCCGTCGCCTTCAAACGTAATCTCCAACGCTGCCGGCGCGGCAATAGCCGTAACTACTCCAATATCCAAGTTTTCGTGTTCCAACTCCGGGCCTTGTTCAATGTGTAGCTCCACGAACGAATAATAGTGCGAATCCATCGGCATCAACGAACATTGCTCAACCATCTCCTTCGCCGTGCGCGCTCTCTCGCCGTTCTCCCCTCGCCATTTGCTCCCGTACCCAGCTTGCGTCGCGGCGTCAAAAAACGACGTCGACGCGTTCATCACGTCCGGTAAAGTCTGCAATTTCTCCGCGTCTAAAACCCCACCCGTCGCTCTCGACCCAGAACACGCCATCCCGAACCGGCTCGGCTCTTCGCTGTTAAACATAACCGCTTCGAGATGTCGCCTCGGTTGAAACTTGGCCCGTTTCAAAGCTCCCAACGCTTCAATCGCGCCCAATACCCCGTACACTCCGTCGTACTTCCCACTCAAAGGAATCGCGTCCGTGTGTGACCCAGACCCGACCACGTGGCCGCCTCCTTTCATCGCCCTCGCTTTCTGCGATTTTTCAACCCCTTCCAGCCTGCCAAAAATGCTCCCCATGGCGTCTTCTCTGACCTTCAATCCATTCTTCTTCATCAAGTTTTTCACGTACGCTCTCGCTTCCAAGTCTTCTTTCGAGTACACGAGCCTCGTCACGCCTTTGAATTCGTCGTCGCTGCTCGAGAATTTCGACAGCGCGTCGATGTGCGGCGTGATCGGTTCGATCTGTAATTTCGAGCGCAATTCGGACAAATATTTGTTGTCCGACTCTTTCCCGGAATTCGTATTCGCCGATGCAAAAGAAAAAGAACCACCCCCAAAAGCGAGAGAGAAAAAGAACAGCAAGAAAAACCGAAGAAAAAGAGTCGTCGTCATCTTTGTTTCTCGTTTATATCGTGCCGCTGCTGCGAAAGTGCGTTGTTTGGTAAAAGAGCGTTCGATGATGGGGGGGTGCGCTTTTGTCTGCGTTGTCTAAAAAATTCGTCCCTTTTTTTTGTACGCAAAAAGAAACAAAAAGCAGGTTTTAAAAAAAACCTACGAGTACGTAAAGTTTTGACGGCGGAGAGCGCAGAACGAGACACACAAACACTTTTTTTCCCTCCCAATCGTCATCAAACTTTTCTTCAAATCCCCGCGCGTATATATATATATAAACACACGCAAGCTTTATTAGTATCGTCATGTTTTCGATGACAACCAGCACCTCAGCGCTTTTGGGCAAACAGCTTTCGTCCTCGTCTTCCTCGAAGCACTTCACGAAGCGACATAAACAACAAAATAAAATCAACGTCAAAGTCTCCGCGATGTCGAACGTTTCCCGAAATCCAAACATGGCGCAACTTCGCGCGGGATATTTGTTCCCGGAAATCGCACGAATCCGCAACGCGCACTTGGAGAAAAACCCGGACGCGAAGATTATTAGTTTAGGGATCGGGGATACGACCGTACGTTGTCTTTTCTTCTTTGCAATGCGTTTATGTTCTTTGATTTAATTTTATCCGATTGATTTTTGATTACGTGTCGTGTGTTCGATGTTTTTGCCTTTGTTTGGACGCGAAAAACTCACATCTCTCTCTTTCTCTCTTTCAGGAACCAATCCCAGCGCCGATCGTGTCCGGCATGGCCAACGCGGCTTTGGCGTTAGGCACGGTCGCCGGGTACGAAAAGACCGGCGGTTACGGCTCCGAGGCTGGACAACAACCTCTGAGAGACGCCATCGTGAAGCGCTTTTACAGCGAGAAGACGAAGATAAACGCGAGTGAGATTTTCGTTTCGGACGGGTCGAAGTGCGACATTTCGAGAATGCAACAAATGTTTGGTCCGGGGAGAAAAGTTGCGGTGCAAGATCCGGCGTATCCAGCGTACGTGGATTCCTCTGTCATCAACGGGCACTGCACGGGCTACGACGAAAAAACGAAACGATACGAAAACATCGTCTACATGGAGTGCGTGCCGGGCAACGACTTTTTTCCAAACTTGGATGCTGCGAAGGACGCGGACATCATCTTCTTTTGCTCGCCGAATAACCCGACTGGGGCGGCGGCGACCAGAGCGCAATGCAAAGAGTTGGTCGATTTCGCGAACAAGAACGGTCAAATTGTCATCTACGATGCGGCGTATGCGTTTTACATCGAAAATCCGGATTGTCCGAAGACGATTTTCGAAATTGAAGGCTCGGAGACGTGTTGCATCGAGAGTTGCTCGTTCTCCAAGTACGCCGGATTCACGGGTTTGCGATTAGGCTGGACGGTCGTTCCGGAAGCGTTGAAGTTTGCGGACGGTTTTTCAGTCAGATTTGACTGGAACAGGTGCATGTGCACGGCCTTCAACGGTGCCTCCAACGTCGCGCAAGGCGGCGGCTTGGCGGCGTTGTCCGACGAAGGGTGGAAGTCTATGCAAGAAACGGTCGGATTCTACAAGGAAAATGCGAAAATGTTGAAGAAGACGTTCGAGGAGTTGGGTTTTAAAGTGTATGGAGCCGTCGATGCGCCGTACGTGTGGGTCGACTTTGACGGAAGAGACTCATGGGAAGTCTTCACGGAAATTTTGACCAAGACGGATATCGTCACCACACCGGGCGCTGGTTTCGGGCCAACCGGGGATGGTTTCGTCCGCATGTCCGCGTTTTGCCACAGAGACAACTTGGAAACTGCGATTGAGCGTTTGAAGAAGGAGTTCGCTAAGTAAAAAAATTCAAAAATCGTTTGGGGGTGTTGATTATGTTTTTTATGAATTTAGATAAATAGATTTATTAATACACACAACAGTGGTACAAAGCTTAATAATTGTCAAATACAAACGTCACGTGAAAGATATCTCAACCTTTTCATGATCGCTGTTGCGCCGCCAACTCGCGCTCTTTATTCTTCGCGTGGAGCATGGCGAGTTCTCGAACTCGGTCCAACATAGCTCTCGGGATTTCTCGTTTCTTGTCGCCACCGGACTTACCAGCGGTTTCTCGGCCAGATGGCGTTGGTAATGTTGCGATTCGAAGCAAGTTGCGCCACTTGTCCTTCAAATCAACCGCGGTGCGATGTTCAATTTCCGGAAATCCAAGCTTTTTAATATCGGCCCATTTACCGCCGCCGCATCTGGAGACGCCTTCAATCAAAGCCTGAGCTTCGTCTAATCCCCACGGGTTGTGATGTTTCGAACGTCGAGGACCGCCTTGAGGGTTCGGTTCACGACCACGCGCGGCGGTGGTTCCGGTTGATTTCGTATTTGTACCGGCAATCGCGTGACCCAAAGCGCTCGTTTGGAATCCTTCCGATAAGCCACTGGACGACAGCGACTTCGTATCGCTGTCTACGTTCTTCCGGCCGCGCTTATTCGGTGCGCTTTCGGATCCAGATTTCGCCATCGCGCTCGACAAGTTGCGTTTACCAACCATTTTGTTGTTGGTATTCGCGGTAGATTTAGAACCGCCCACTTGTTTGCTGCGCTTCTTTTCGTCCACCTTTGCAATGGTGTACTCACCGAGATCATCAAACATCTTGCCTGTTGCTTTCATTTTACTCTTACTGTCGCCACGTATCGATTTGTTTGAAGCAGGACGCATCGTCGTTAACGTCGCCAACGATGATGACGATTTGTTATTACTTTTTGTACTGCCCTTGGTGTTCGACGCTCCTTTCAAATTTGTCTTCTTCCCAGAAATCGCGCGAGAAGGCGCCACCTTCTCGCGCTTGGGCGGTCGCCCTCTTTGCGCGCGTCGACCGTTCACGAGCATTCCCGGCATGATTTCTCCACCGACGCTGCCTCTGCCCATACTTCCTATAATCAAAGGTCGACCGACGCGGTGGTTGTTCGTATTCTCGCCCAAATCGTCTTCTAAATCGTCAATCAAACGTTCTTTATCTTCATAATCGGCTTCGTAAACCTCTTCGTCCGACAGATCGTTCGAGATGTCAATATCGCTGTCGCTCTCTTCCGCGTTGTTATCCAATTTTTCTCGCGATCCGTCGGCTTCTTCATCGTAGGAGGAGTTGTCTGAACCGCTCGTTTTTCTAGTGCTATTGCTTTTATTATTCGTATTTCGCCCGCTGGAGCGTCGGCGTCTACCTCTACCTGAAGCGAGCTGTTCGCCCTCATCGCTATCTTCGTTGCTCTTCCCTTGCGTCGCTGCGGGATCAAACAGTCTAAACGAATCATCCGAACCAGGTCTGGCGCTTAAAAGCTCCGGTTCAATTTGGAACTGCTGATCGTACAACGAGTCATCGATGGTGTTGATAGTATTCATCGCCTTGCCGTTCGCGCCAAACGTCTTAGCATTCGTACCATCGTTCACGTCGATGTTACCAGAAGCCGATTTATGCATCGCCGCGTTACTAGCGCCCGCGTGATTTGGCGGTTTAAACAAAGGTGCAACTGGTGGAACGAAGAGATTATCACACTCGGAGAGCAGATTCGCGTTCTTCGTTTCCTCCTCGTCCGGGATGATCAAATCGTCACCGCTGCTCGAATCGTTTCGTTTCGGTACACGCACTGGATTCCTTTGTTTTCTACCTCCTTGTCTCCCCGAGCTGTTCGAGTTATCGTTTGACGAGTTGTTGTTATTGTTGTTGACTTTGCTGTTGTTGTTAGAGACTAATTTTGCATTTTTGTCTCCTTCTTGTTTTTGTTTGTTATTTCTTCCTTCTTGACGACGACCATCTTCCAGCTCATTGTACCTTCCGCCGGTATCGTCATCACAATTTCTATTAAGATCCGAAGAATAAGCGGTCTTACTCTTCTTTCTCGGCGAGGCTACAACCATGGGTTGTTTCTCCGCGCCAAAATCGCACAACAAATCGTTTTCGTTCATCTCCGCGGCGTTTTCATTGGTGCCGTTTTCTTTGATGATCATCATCTTCTCGTCTCCGGAGGTTTTTAGGTTGTTGATTTTGTTCTTCGTGTTATTATCGTCGCTTCCATCGCCACTTCCACCACTTCCGCTCGGATTTTCAACGCCTCGCTGCTGCTGAGAACGCAATAACTTGGACTCGTTGGACTCCGAGAGTTTGTTCGAGTCGTCGTTGGAGCCTGAATCTTGTTTTTCCGTCGCAGCAGCGGCGGTGGCATCGTTGCTCCCGCCTTTACCTCCACTCGATTCTTTGTTTCTCTCTTCCATCATCATTTCTTTATCTTTTTTGTTATTTTTATTCTCGTTA
>Ga0114997_10002844_pt1 | contig 13821 bp, 9 predicted proteins | sample ArcticOcean_MG_C_2_FD_87045 | JGI IMG/M metagenome (GOLD analysis project Ga0114997, IMG submission 87045) | Marine microbial communities from western Arctic Ocean - ArcticOcean_MG_CB4_136 | ecosystem: Environmental > Aquatic > Marine > Oceanic | place: Arctic Ocean: Canada Basin | collected... | reverse complement strand
CTTTCTTTTATGATGAAAACAACAGACGTATATGATGGTGTTAATTTAAAAGATACTGGAATACATACTGCTTTAGAATTTGATAACGCAACTTCATATAATGGTGGTTATGTCTATGCTAATGAATTGATAAATAATTATAAATCATCACAATGTTCACCATATGGTAAAAATAAAAATCATTACTCAAATATTTTAACAGAAGAAAAATATTGTAGTTCAACTCGTGCTTCATTTACAAACAATGTAATGGATACTTGGGAAAAAATGGAATATGTTTTTGAAGTTAATAAAGATATTAATTTTAAAGAATTTAATGGTTTAAATTTATTTATAGTTCCATTGGAATTTGCAAAAATTGATGAAAAACAAACTTATAAAGTTGGAATTATACAATCCACAAATCTTTCTCTTATAAAAAATGGAACATGGATAAATCATTCCAATGGATCAAAATCGGGGTTTTTAAAAATAAGATGTAAAGCTGCAATTGGTCTATCTCTATTTTTTGAAGACTTTAGTATTCCTGAAGGTGCTGAAATGTTTATTTATAATTCTAACAAAAAACACTTAATTGGGGGATTTAATTCAATAACCAATTCTAATAATCTTTTAACTCATACACAGGTTATTGAAGGTGAGGTAATTACAATTGAATATTTTGAACCTAGTTATTCAACTGGACATCTAAAAATTGAAATCAACAAAGTAGGCTATATTTTTAGAGGTTTCGAAGATTATTTAGAACCATTTAAGAGCAAAACTACATCCTTTAGTCCAAAAAGTGCTGAATTTTGTCAGGTAGATGTTGCCTGTTCTCCAGAAAATAATGGTTGGACAGAACAGATTGATGCTGTTGTTCATTTCACCTACACGGATCCAAATTACATTTATGTATGTTCTTCCTCAGTTATAAATAATACATCTCAAGATTGCACACCCTATATTTTTACAGCTTGGCACTGTGGAGAACCAACTGCAAATCAAAATTTGAGTGGATACACTTGGTACTGGAATTACCAAAAAACAAGTTGTCAACCTAATGCAAATGCATCCAATCCATCCAAAGGAAATCAAACTATGATTAATGGATTAGTTAAAGCAACATCTGGAAGTGGAATTTTAAATAATCCTCCCGCTTCAAATCAAGTTGCTGGCTCAGATTTCACTCTTGTCGAACTTAATACAAACATACCATCGACTTATAATGCCTATTTCGCAGGATGGGACAGAAGTAATAGTTTGGTCTCTAGTGGAGTTGGAATACACCATCCAAACGGAAGCGCAAAAAAAATATCTACATTCAACAGCAATTTGGCCAGCTCTAGTTATAATGGCGGAGCTTTCAATGCTCATTGGGAAGTTTACTGGGATGCTACATCTAATGGCCATGGAGTTACTGAAGGAGGTTCTTCAGGTTCTCCAATTTTCAACCAAGACAAAAGAATTGTAGGTCAGTTATCTGGAGGTGGGTCTATTTGTTCCAATCCAGATTGGTATTCGGATGAATATGGAAAGTTCTCAACTAGTTGGACTAGTAATGGTAGCTCGAATGGTGCACAACTAGAGCCTTGGCTAGACCCTATGAGTTTAAATATAAATTCTATTGATGGAACCTATCCTCCTGGTGGAGCATCAAGTTTAAACTGTATTATTGGCCTTTATACAGATTCTGTTGATCAAGGAAACCCAATGGACTTTTTTGGAGGAAGTAATTCTGGAACGGCTTCTTACAGTTGGGACTTTGACATCAATGGTTTAGGCGGAGTTTCTCCAACAACATCTACAGCCCAAGATCCAGGTGGAGTTATTTTTAATAATTCTGGAAATTTCAATGTTCAGCTAACTGTAACCAGTGGACAAGGAGTTTGTACAAAAGACACATTAATTAAAGTTTCTTCAAATACTGGTGTCAATAATTATGGGAATTATCCTAAAATGGTATTTCCAAACCCTAACAATGGAATATTTAATTTGGATTTAAATATTAGTGATTATAAAAAACTTGGGAAAGGATTTATATACAATAGCATTGGTGAGTTAGTTCTAGAAATAGATTTAAATTCATCCAATAACTTAACGATAAATTTAAAGGATAATGGTCCTAGAATTTATTATCTAAAATTTGAAAAGAAGCCTTTTAAATCTTTTAAAATAATTGTCCTCAATTAATGATTCCAAAAAACATATCACTAGCTGAAATCAATTCTTTTTCTAAAAATACATTACTTTCTACTTTAGAAATAGAATTTACCGATATAGGTTCAGATTATTTAATCGCTAAAATGCCAGTTAACTCTAAAACTACTCAGCCTATGGGGATTCTTCACGGAGGTGCTACTGTTGCATTGGCAGAGTCCATTGGAAGTGTAGGATCACATATATTAATAGATCTCAAAACTGAGTACGCTGTAGGTCTATCAATTAATGCAAATCATATTGGAAGTGCAAGAGATAATTATGTAATAGGAAAAGGAACAATTATTCATAGAGGAAAATCAACTCATATATGGAATATAGAGGTTAAAGACAATAATGAAAGACTTATTTCTGTTTGTAGATTAACAGTAATGATTGTAAAAAAAAGTAAATAAAATGATCCACCTTTCAGGGAAGGATAGCTTTGTAATCTATCAGGATACTGTTACAAATAAAATTAAAATAGCCATTGGTAAATGGTGTTTATTTGATTTTAAAAAGAACATAACCAACACCTACTTTGTTTGTAACGCATTTAACAAAGAAACTTATTTTATTGATGGAGAAATTACCGATTTAGAAAAGGAAGTAATTATTGAAAACCCTAAAATATTTAATGAGAAAAACATTTCCAATCAAGATTATAAAAAGTCAATACAAAGAATAATTGGGTATTGCAATGAAAATATAATTGAAAAATGTATTTTAAGTAGAGTAGTAAAATCAGACTTTGAAATTTCCAACTATTTTGAAGTCTTTAAAAAACTATGTTTAACCTATTCCAAAGGATTTAAGTACATCCTAAATCATCCTAAACATGGTATGTGGATAGGTGTTTCACCAGAAACATTAATAAAAGGAAATTTAGAAAGTGGTTTTTTTACTCATGCTTTGGCAGGAAGCAAATCCAAAAATGAAAATTTAAAATGGTCAGATAAAGATTTTCAAGAACATAAATATGTAGTAGATTTTATAGAAAGAAAAATTGAAGAAAATGGATACATAACCAAACAATCTGAAGTTTTAGAGAAAACTGCTGGAGATATAATACACTTAAACAAGGATTTTAATTTTAAATTAAATATTGATTACTTATCATTCGTTAAAACACTTCATCCAACCCCTGCGATTGCGGGAATCCCATTAGATAAATCTTTGGAAATAATTCAAGATTTAGAATTGCATAATAGAAGTCTTTACTGTGGATTCCTTGGGTTAATTGAAAATGAAGGTTGTGATTTGAAAGTTAACTTGAGATGTGCTAGATTTTCTGCTAAAGAAGTTCAAGTATTTGTTGGGGGAGGAATCACAAGTCAGAGTAATCCTTTGAATGAATTTAAGGAAACTGAAATAAAATCTCAAACGCTATTGTCTGTGATTAAAAAAAAATAGAACTTCGTCCAATGACATCTGCATCATTTAGAGTACAAGTAGTTGTTGACCTATTAAAAAAACACCAAGTAAAAAATATTGTTTTTTCACCAGGTTCAAGAAATGCACCACTAGTTATAGGTTTCAACGGCGACAACTATTTCAAAACAAAAGTTTTGGTAGACGAAAGATCAGCAGCTTTTTATGCACTTGGGATGGCCCAACAATTGAACGAGCCTGTAGTAATTTGTTCTACTTCCGGAAGTGCAGTATTAAATTATTCTCCGGCAATAGTAGAAGCATTTTATCAGAAAATTCCGTTGATTGTAATTACAGCCGACAGACCTCCAGAATGGGTGGACCATGGAGAAGGTCAATCTATGAGACAATACAAAGTTTACGAAAATTATATTGCAGAAAGTTACAACCTTCCTATGTTGGACCATCCTGACGCTTTATGGCAAACAAGTGTAATGACGAACGAGGCTTTTCATGTATCGAAATTACTATCAAAACCGGTTCATTTAAATTTCCCTTTTAGAGAACCCTTATATAAAACTGAGTTAAAGCCAAGTAAATCTGGAAAAAAAATAACCCACTTCAAAACCAATAAATCAATAGGTAAAGATCAGTTAGCAATTCTTAAAAAAAAGTGGAGAAAACACAATAAAAAAATGATCGTGTGTGGTTCTCTTCAAAAGAATAGCACACTTAATAATATTTTAAAAGAATTTAACAACGACCCTTCGGTTTGTGTTCTAACAGAGACAACCTCCAACTTACACGACGAAAATTTCATAAGTAGTATAGATAGAACTTTAGAAAGATTGAATGATAACCCTTCATTTTTCCCAGAGATTGTAATTACAATTGGCAATTCGATAATTTCTAAAAAACTTAAAAAATTGCTTAGAAAAAATAAGCCACAAGAACATTGGCATATTGAAGAAACTAACAGAGCTCAAGACATATTCTCATCCTTAACGCATTTTATCCCAATAAACCCAGAAGAATTTTTGAAAGAGTTTTTAGATGATTACCTGTCAAATAAAAAGTCTGATTTTAGTAATATTTGGTCTTTAGAATTTAATAAAAGTGAAGAAAATCACTTCCAATACCTTTCCACATGTAAATGGTCAGATTTAAAAGCTCATGAGCTAATTCAAAAGCAATTAGATGGTAAAAAAGTAAATTTACAAATGGGTAATAGCACCAGTGTTAGGTATGTTCAACTCTTCCAACAGCAAAAAGAAATAAAATACAATTCTAACAGAGGAGTAAGCGGAATTGACGGGTCCTCCTCTACTGCAATTGGAGCTGCAAGTGTTAGTAATGAATTGACAGTTTTAATTACAGGAGATCTTAGTTTTATTTACGACCAACATGCACTATGGAATAACGAAGTTCCAAAAAATCTTAAAATAATAGTTGTAAATAATCAAGGTGGCGGTATATTTAATATTATTTCAGGACCTAAAACCACTCCCTACAGTAAGGAGTTTTTTGAAACTAGTCATGAAATAAGTTTGGAAAAAATTGCAGCAACTTTTAAAATAAACTATCAAAAAGCAAGCAATGAAAGTCAAGCTGTTGAATATTTGAATAATGCTTTTAGTAGTAAAGATGTTGAAATAATCGAACTATTTACTGGGGATATTAAAAACGAAAATGTTTTGAACGATTATTTCACCAATATAAAAAAAGACTAATAATACTATGGATTGGAATACAATAAAAGATTATGAGGATATAACTTTCAAAGTTTTCAACGGTATTGCACGAATTGCATTTAATAGACCTGAAGTAAGAAATGCGTTTCGACCAAAAACTGTTGATGAGTTACTTGATGCACTTATAATTAGCCATGAAAGTACTGAAATTGGAGTAGTATTACTAACTGGAGAAGGTCCATCTCCAAAAGATGGCGGTTGGGCATTCTGCTCTGGTGGTGACCAACGAGTTCGTGCAAAAAGAGGTTATAAAGGACTTGATGGAGTTAGTAAATTTAATATTTTGGATGTTCAACGTCAGATTAGATTCATGAACAAGGTAGTAATAGCTGTGGTTCCAGGATGGGCAGTTGGAGGTGGTCACAGTCTTCACGTAGTGTGTGACTTGACTATTGCAAGCAAAGAGCATGCTATATTCAAACAAACCGATGCAGATGTTGCAAGTTTTGATGGTGGATTTGGCTCTGCATATCTTGCTAGACAGGTTGGACAAAAAAAAGCTAGAGAAATTTTCTTTTTAGGTCTAGACTATTCTGCTCAAGAAGCCTTTGAAATGGGAATGGTAAATAAAGTTGTTGCACACAATCAACTTGAACAAACAGCTTACGATTGGGGACAAGAGATAATGAAAAAAAGTCCCACTGCAATTAAGATGTTGAAATTTGGTTTTAATTTAATTGACGATGGTTTAGTAGGTCAACAAGTCTACGCAGGGGAAGCGACCAGGCTTGCCTATGCAACAGATGAGGCAGAGGAAGGTCGCAATGCTTTTTTAGAAAAAAGAGAACCTGATTTTAAAAAATATCCAAAGTTTCCCTAAAGATTTTTATAGATATTAGCCACCAAATCCTCAATTCTTTTTCTAATTAAATAGTCACTAGAGTTGAAATTATTTACCATAATTGTTAACGGATAATATTTCTTGTTTTTACGTAAATAACCAGAGTAACATCTTACTCCACCCATCGAGCCACTTTTACCAGAAAACTCTCCTTCAAATACCGAATTATCTCCAAAATATTTTAACGTACCTGTTTTACCTGAAACTGGTAAAAAGTTAAAGAAACTTTCTTTTCCAATTCCTAGTTTAGCGTTCAATTCATAAAGTAAAAGCTTGTTAAATGCATTTGGAGAAGATAAATTCAATCTTGACAAGCCACAACCATCATTGAAAACCATTTCGTTCAAACCCAATTTATCTTCCCAAAATGATTGTAAATATTCAGCCGTTGTATTTAAATTAACATCTTGATGATTTAAAGAAACAGATTTCAGTAAAAGATGTTCTGCAAAATTATTATTGCTTTTGAAATTAACACATTTAACTAAATCGAAAAGGGATGGTGATGTGTATACAAATAAGGTATCAGTCACTAAACTTTCTGTTTTTTTAAACAAATTATTATTTATTAAAATCCCCAATTCCGCACAAGCTTTTTCCACTGCATATTTTAAAAATACTTTTGGATCATGCATAGAAATTTTAACAACGTAATTTTTTTTATTTCTTGGAATTGTACCAATTAAGATTCTATTATTTTGCATTGGAGCCCCATAAGCATAAGATAAATCTCTATTAGATTCACCAACTAAAACACTATTTTCTAAGTAAAAAGAATCTGCCATTGGGTCAATTTTTATAATTTTAGTAGAAGATCCAATTTCATTGCCAGAATTAAATGAGATCTCGACGTAGTTATCTTTAAAAGAGTGTGAGGAATAACCAGAACCAAAATAATTACCTAAATCACTCCAAAGCCACTGATTATTTACTTGGTAATCATTGATGTCAGGGTATATTTTGATATTTCCAGTAATAGTGCTTATTTTTGATTCTTCTAACTTTAATGTCAAATCACTAATAAAACTTTTAGAAGTAAAAAATCTACTTTCAAGACTTGGATCACCAGATGTATTTACAATCAAATCACCATTCAATATTTTAGTTGAACTATCCAAGGTCCCGGTATAAAAAACGTAAGTTTTGTATACAAAGTCATTAGAAAGATGGTTTAATACATAGGAAGTAGTGAAAAGCTTTTGTAAAGAAGCAGGAACCAATAATTTTTCAGAATTATGACTTAACAACACATTACCAGCTTGGTCTTGTAATTTCAAGCCAACGAAAGCATTGCTAATTTCTTTGCTATTTAAAAAATTAGATAGCTTGCTGGTGAAAATATTTTGACAAGAAAAATTACAAGTAAATAGAATTTGAAAAGCAAATATTAAAAATCTCTTATTCATAACTACTCTTAAAGATATAACCATTAATGAATCCAATAGTTAATTTAGCTAAAAATGACAGATTTATATTTAATTAAGATAGGATATTGATTATTTAAATAGTGATTTTTAAACAAAATGAAAAAGATTCTTAGAATAATCAATCGTTTTAATTTAGGTGGGCCAACCTACAATGCTGCCTATTTAACAAAATATTTAGAAAAAGATTACGAAACTATACTAATTGGAGGTCAGCACGAGGAAAGTGAAAAAAGCTCTTTACACATTCTAGATGATTTAGGTTTGAAACCCATCATAATCCCAGAAATGCAAAGATCACTTAATCCATACAAGGATCAAATAGCATTAAGAAAAATTATTAAAATTATAAAAGAATTCAAACCAGATATTGTTCATACCCATGCAGCTAAAGCTGGAGCATTGGGCAGAAGAGCTGCTTACAAAATGGGCGTAAAACAAATTTACCATACATTTCATGGACACGTATTCCATTCTTATTTTGGTAATTTAAAAACAAAAGTATTTAAAGAAATTGAAAAGAATTTAGCAAAAAAGTCTACCAAAATAATTGCTATTAGTGAAATTCAAAAAAAGGAATTAAGTGAAATTCATAGAATTTGTCCAGCTGAAAAAATCGAAGTAATTCCTCTTGGTTTTGATTTAACGAGATTCAATATGGATAAAGATTCTAAGAGAAAAAAATTTAGAAAAAAATGGAACTTAAAAGAAAATGAAATTGCTATTGGAATAATTGGAAGACTAGTTCCAATTAAAAATCATTCATTTTTTATTGATTCAATTAAAGAAATTATTAAAAAAAGCAATTTTCCAATTAGAGCATTTATTGTTGGTGATGGAGAAGAGAAGCATAACCTTATTAATTATGTAAGAAATATAAACTTGGACTACAGCTTAGACACCTCCCCTGCAACTTTCCATTTCACTTCCTGGATAAAAGAAATTGATGAGGTTAATTCCGGAATGGATATTATCTGTTTGACTTCTCTTAATGAAGGTACACCAGTTAGTTTAATTGAAGCACAAGCAAATGGCAAACCTATAGTGAGCACCAAAACTGGAGGTATCAAAAATATTGTTTTAGAAAATAAAACTGCACTTCTTTCAGAAAATAACGATTTAAATAGCTTTTCTCAAAACTTATTAAGTCTTGTGAATAACTCTGAGAAAAGACAATTATTCTCCAAATACGGATTAGAAAAATCCGAAGAATTTCACTACAGCAAATTAATTAATAATATTAAAAATTTATATGAGAAATCACTTTGAAAAGCAAAGTTCTTTGCTTTTCAAAAAAAAACAGTAGTTTTGCAACATGATATATATATATAAAACTATATTACTCCTTATTTGTATTGCTTCGTTCTATTCTTGCACTATAAATTCTAATAGAATGTTAAGAACCCCTAGAGACTATGATTTTGACACAATGAATCTAGAATTGAATAACATCGAATATAAAATTGATCTTAATGACCAGTTGACATTTCAATTGTACACCAACAATGGATTTCAATTAATAGATATGTTTAGTGAAACTGGCGATGGTGGAATTCAATCTCAAAGATTGATTATGGGAGCAGCAGGAGCAGGCAATGGCTCATTATACCTTATTAGGCAAGACAGTTTAGTTGAATTCCCTATAATTGGAGATATTAATGTTGTTGGAAAAACTATTAAGGAGGCGGAGGTTTATTTAGAAAATATATTTTCTGAGTTTTATGTAGATCCATTTATTGTATTAGGGGTAAGTACAAAAAGAGTATTTCTATACAATGGAAGTAGTGGTGGAGAAGCTGGAGTAGTAAATTTAAATTTTAATAATATGACATTATTTGAAGTATTGGCAAGTGCTGGGGGGATAAGTAGTAGTAATAGCTCTAAAAGAATTAAGATTATAAGAAAAACAAATGATGGAATTAAAATATTTAATGCTGACCTTTCTACGATTGATGGAATTCAACAAGGCAATATGATAATGCAATCTCATGATATAGTTTATATAACTCCAAACTTTAATTTAGGAAGTGAAATTATTCAAGATGTCAGTTCAGTATTTTCATTTATTTCCACCATATCCTTAGTATGGCTAACCATTTCACAAATAAATCCATAATGAATTCAGGAGATTTTAAACAATCAGAGGAAAGTTTTCAAAGACATAAAGAGAATATCACAAGCTTAGGACAAGAATTTGAACTTGGTTTATTTCTTTACCTTCTTAATAAAATAAAATGGATAATACTTGCTTTAATACTTTTATTCACATTTGGTGCCTTAATGTATTTAAGATACACTCCAGAAATATATAAAACACAAGCATTACTGCAAGTGGCTATTAAAGATCAACCATCAGAACTTAGAGAATTATACTCAAACTCATTTAATTCTTCTACTAATCTCAACTCGGAAATTGAAATAATAAAGTCTCAAAGATCAATCTCTAGATTAATTAAAAAATTAGATTTAAATATATTTTATTACAATGAAGGGGAAATTATTACTAGGTTTTTATATAATTCAACCTCCTTCAAACTTGAAAATTTTTCAGTAAAAGACTCCTCTATAATATCCCAATATATATATCTTAATTACGATGGCAACTACTTTTCACTAACTGATGAAAAAAAAGAAAAAATTTATGCAGAATATATAGAACCAAACAAATTTTTTTCCTCTAGTTATTTATCTGGAATAATTAGTCCTAAGATAGGTGTTAATCAACTCAAAAAAAATGTAACATCTACTAAAAGTTATTTTATTATCCCAACCACTAAAGAAATTAAATCTGAAATAATTTCAGCTTTAATAATTAATATTGAAAATCAATCAGCACAAACAATTGGCATTAGTCATCAATATACTAATGCTAACTTTTCAAAAGACATATGCAATGGACTAGTAGAAATATACATGGATTATGACTTAGAAAAAAAACAGTTAAGCTCTGCTAAGGTTGTGAAATTTATAAATATTCAGAAAGATAGTGTCAAAAAAAGATTAATCGATAGTGAAAAGAAACTTAGGAAATTTAGAAAGAAAAATAAATTTAAAGACGAAGGAAAATTAATAGAAGAAACTAAAAGTAAGGTGGATGAAATAAAAGAAGAATTATTATCTGCTGAAAAAAACATCGAATTATTAAATCAATTTGATTTAATGTTTAACAACAATTTATCTTCAAAAATAAATGGGAGTTCTATTAAAAACATAACACTTTTAACCAATATTTTTTACGAAGATCCAATTATTAAATCCATGATTACTCAATTACAAATTGATGTTTTAAAACGAGATCAATTTCTAAAAGAAGTTACTCCTAGTAATAAAAAAGTAATTCTCTTAAATGGACAAATTGAAGAAAAAATAATGTACATCAAAAAAGCTGTAGTACTTCTTAAAAAAAGTTATTTCGAAAAAAGAAATAAAATAACTAAAGCACTTTCTTTAATTAATTCTGAAAGCTATGCCATACCAGAGAAAGAATTAGAACTAATGAAGCTGGAACAAGTAAAGGAGATAAATAACAAGTATTATGGTCAATTACTAGAAAAAGAAACTGAATATGAACTTTCTAGAGCAGGTATTACAACTTATAATGAAGTCCTTCAAAATGCACCGATAAACGAGTCTCCAGTTTCTCCAAATAAGGTTTTGGTATATATGTTATCTATTGGAGCAGGGTTGTTTATTTCTATTGTTTTGGTTCTTATAAATTATTTACTCCATGACAAAATCACAGCTTTACATGAAATTAATAAATATTCTAAAATTGAAATTTCAACTTTAGGTATGATACCATTTGTAAAAAATAAAATGGAAGTTTCTCAACTAATCGTTGACAAAAGCCCAAAGTCAATGTTAACTGAATCATTTAGAGCACTAAGAACCAATCTCCAGTTTATAAATAATGATTTAAAATCAAAAATAATTGCAGTTAGTAGCACAATATCAGGAGAAGGAAAAACTTTCGTAGCTATTAATCTAGGTGGTATAATTGCTTTTACTGGTAAAAAAGTAGTTGTTATTGACTTAGACATGAGAAAGCCTAAAATTCATATGGCACTAGGCACTAGCAACAAATTAGGAATGAGTGACGTGCTTTCTAAAAAAAATAAACTTGAGGAGTGTATTAATACTAGTTTACTTAAAAATTTAGATTTCATTACTGCAGGAACTTTACCGCCTAATCCATCTGAACTTATTATAAGTGAAATATTTGATGATACTTTAGATTCACTTAAAAAAAAATATGATGTAATCATAATTGACAATCCACCAGTGGGACTAGTAACCGATGGAATTCCAGTTTTACAAAAAGCAGATTATCCAATTTATATATTCAAAGCAAACTATTCAAGAAAAAAGTTTGTTCAAAATGTGGATAAACTAATAAAAGAAAATGACTTAAAAAAACTTTCTGTTATTCTTAATGGTGTAGATTCCAAGCGAAGTGAATACGGTAACAAGTACGGATATGGTTATGGTTATGGTTATGGTTATGGTTATGGTTATGGTTATGGTTATGGCTCCAACAATTCTTATTACACTGAAGAAGTACCAAAAAAAGAAAAAACTATATTTAAGAAAATTAAATCTTTTTTTAAAAATTGAAAATAAATATTACTAATATTCAAGGAGTATATTTAATTAAACCTAAAATATTTAAGGATGATAGAGGTGTTTTCTTTGAATCTTTTAATAAAGAAATATTTGATAATAAAGTTGATTCTAAAATAAATTTTGTTCAAGACAACCAATCACTTTCCTCCAAAGGAGTTTTAAGAGGATTGCATTTTCAAAACCCACCTCATGCGCAAGCTAAATTAGTAAGTGTCGTCAAAGGGAGTGTTATAGATGTTGTCGTTGACTTAAGAAAAGAATCCAAAACATATGGCAATTATATATTGGAAGAGCTTAGCGAATATAACAACCATCAATTATTTGTTCCCAAAGGAATGGCGCATGGGTTTTTAACTCTTGAAGACAACACTATTTTTAGCTACAAATGTTCCGACTTCTACCACAAAGAATCTGAAGACTCAATTCTATGGAATGATCCCGCCTTAAATATTAAATGGCCTAATTCAAATCCTATATTGTCCGAAAAAGATGAAAATGCAAAAAAATTTAGTTCTTTTGTATCTCCATTTTAAAAAATGAACAATTACGATTACATTTCTTTAGTATATGCAGAATTTTTTGTTTGTGTTGCCTTATTCGGTATTGTCATAAATACAATTCTATTAAAATTCTCCAAAACTTTAGGAATAAGAGATAAAGAAAACACTATGGTTAGGTGGAGTTCCATATCGAAACCTGCTTTAGGAGGAATAACATTTTTCATGGCATATCTTTTTAGTGCAGGAGCTTATGGTATTATATTTGACCATAATGAACTTTTTAAAAATCATGAAATCATAACTATGAATGGTTCACTTTGCTTAGCATTTATAATGGGGCTAGCAGACGACGCATACGACACCAAGCCATGGCTTAAATTTTTTGTTCAACTAACCTGCGCATTAGCATTAATTCTGGGATCCTTAAAACTGGGAGATGGACAAAACTTCGTCATTAAAATATTTGAAACAGACATACTTAATTATATCATAACTATTTTATGGATAATTGGAATAATGAATTCCATTAACATGTTAGATAATATGGATGGCATATCAACAATAACAACAATTTTTATACTAATTACCACCTTAATTTTTATAGCTTTTGAAAATGGTTTTGAAAGTTTTGATTTTATGATAATAATTGGTGTATTGGCATCCTTATTCAGTTTCTTATTCTATAATTGGAGTCCAGCAAAAATTTACATGGGTGATTCGGGAAGTCAGTTTCTTGGCCTTTTGGTTGCTATAGTTGGGATTAAATATTTTTGGAATTCCACAATTTTCACTTCCAATGAAGTAATTCATAGCAAACAAATATTGATAGTTTTATTGGTTTTTATTCTTCCGATAGTTGATACAACTAGTGTTTTTATTAATCGTATATCAAGAAAACAATCTCCCTTTATTGGTGGAAAAGACCACACAACACATCATCTATCTTTTCTTGGATTCAAGAATACTCAAGTAATATTTGTATTTGCTGGTATTGCCTTTTTTTCTTCTTTAATTTCAATAATTTTGTTCAGATTTATTGATGGATGGACCTTTACTCAGTTTGTTATTTACAGTATTTATTTCTTAGCTGTATTTATCACATTGTATTTAACTACTCAACAAAATAAAGAATT
>Ga0114997_10002843_pt1 | contig 13825 bp, 12 predicted proteins | sample ArcticOcean_MG_C_2_FD_87045 | JGI IMG/M metagenome (GOLD analysis project Ga0114997, IMG submission 87045) | Marine microbial communities from western Arctic Ocean - ArcticOcean_MG_CB4_136 | ecosystem: Environmental > Aquatic > Marine > Oceanic | place: Arctic Ocean: Canada Basin | collected... | reverse complement strand
AGATGGTCCAATGTTGATTTGAGCGGAAAAAAAGCCGTAGTTGTCGGGCGATCTCGTATCGTCGGCATGCCCCAAGCCCTTTTGCTTGCTGCTAAAGGTGCAGATGCGACCGTTACTATTGTTCACTCAAGAACAGTCGACGCAAAGTCTGAATGTTTGTCTGCTGATGTGATTATAGCAGCGGTTGGAAAGCCGGAGATGATTAAAGCAGATTGGGTTAAACCAGGTGCGGTCGTTATCGATGTTGGTATAAATCGAGTTGATGATTCTACCAATGAACGAGGCTGGAGATTAGCCGGAGATGTAGATCCAGAGGTTGGTGAAATCGCCTCATTATTATCGCCGGTTCCCGGCGGTGTTGGACCGATGACCATCGCGATGTTGATGGCAAATACCGTCACCGCTGCAGAAAGCCAACATTGATGTGTGATGATGGGTGGTGGGATACTATGGACCCACGCAACCCTCAGGCAGCCCTAGGTGCAAATGTCGCAACTTCGATCATCGTTTTTGTAGGTTTGATAAATCAATTTATAGGCGGGCTGTTAGGCCATTCCGGTTTAAAATTTCTTTTCATCAGTTGGATGTTTGACAACCCATGGGGGCCGAGAGGATGGTCTCTCCAAGAGACCATTGCCTTGGTGATGGTTATCGGATTACAAGGTCTTGCTTGGTGGGCAAAACAAGAAAATGAAACCCCTGTAGTTCATGCTCATCTAAGTGCTGAAGAACAATATTCAGCGCGTGAAAACGCACCTACAGTTGCATATTCGCAAAGCCAAGTTGTGAACCCAAATACCGCTGCGGTTATCTCTTCCATCGTTGGCTCAACACCACAACAAGAAACCGGTGTGGTAACCGCTGCAATCGATCATCTATCTCAGGGAGAACTCGGCGCCAAGAGTGCAGAGATAGTCGCCCAAACCGGACTAAAAGCAGCAGCGATTCGTCAGACAGGTTCCTCTCCTGTTAAGATGGTCGTCGAAGTTAAATCCATGCCATTACCAGATATAGATGATATCTTTGAAGATGAGGCCGACCTAAATAAGCCGGCTTTCATCGATAAAACCGACTTGCCAGAATTGCCCGATATTTGATCTCAAATGTGGACTGAATCGATTGATTTGCATTCTCATTCATACCGAAGCGATGGACTTTGGGCACCTAGTGAAATGGCCCGTCGCGCCCATGCTAACGGGGTAAAGATTTGGTCTTTAACCGACCATGACACCTCTGCAGGTTGGGACGAAGCGGCAAAGGAGTGTGCTGTTTTGGGTCTAAAATTTATTCCCGGTGTAGAGATTACTTGCGAGGTTGAATTGAGTTCAACAATAGATGGTGAGAATCCGAAATCCTGGCATTTATTGGCTTATTTCCCTCAAGGTGCAAGTGATGAATTCCTTCAGTGGTTAGCACATTTGAAAGAAGCAAGGCTTCCAAGGATGAAAGCCATGCTCGAAGCTTTGAAAGAAATGGGCCATGTAATAAAATTGAGCGATGTAGAGAAATTCGCTGAAGGTAGCCTTGGAAGACCACATCTTGCCCGAGCAATGATGGAGGCTGGAATCGTAGAGACGGTCCAGGAAGCATTCGAGGATTGGATTGGTAATGATAGTCCTGCATTTAGAAGCCGTCCTTTACCAAGCATTGGTGAAGTTTGTAGAAGAGTGAGAGCAGAATCGGGTATTACCTCATTAGCACATTGCAAATATTATGGGGTTGAACTTGAAGTATTGATTCCCCATATCAAGCAATTAGGAGTTGATTGTATCGAGGCATTCCACCATTCACATAGTGATTCTTATCGATTGAAATTGATCCAAAGTGGAATGCCAATTACGGTTGGAGGAGATTCCCACGGCACGGAAAACCGGCCCTCTCCGGGTAAGATGTTGGTCCCTCTCAAATATTTGCATCCGGCTTTTTGCCCGTGAGGGCATCGAAGACCATCGCTAATTCGAACAATAAGATTATTGGGATTGCAACCAAGAATAGCGATAGCGGGTCAGGTGGGCTAAAAGCCGCGCCAAGGACGAATGTTGTGAACCAAATGTGGCGGCGATATTGTACGAGTAAACCTCTTTCAACCGCCCCGGATCTAATCGCCAAAATAGTAAGAACTGGCGCTTGAAATCCAATCACACTAGCCAAACATAGATTGAGAATAAATCCGACGAATGAGGATAATCTCCATTCGGTTGAAAGCCCAGCCGATTGGGCATCTTCAGAAAGATATTGCAATAACATGGGTGTTAGTAACTCCCATGAATAAAACAGCCCTGCACCAGCGAGAATCAACATTGAAAGAATAGACAAAAATACTACTTTACCCGGTTTTGGAATCTTTTGATTCAATTCACTTTTCCAAGCTAAATCAACCAGCAAAGCAGCGATTGCAAGACCGGCTCCAAGCCAAGCGGCAGATCTAACTTGAATCATTATGAACTCGACCGGTGTGAGAACTATCACGTTTACTCCAGCCGGGAGAATATCTGAATTGAGCAAATGCTCAACCACTTCTTTAGCTAATGGGATTCCGATTACCAAACCGAATAAAAAGAAGAAAATTATTAGTTTCAACCTGCTCCTAATATGGGCTGAGACCTGGGCGAATAATTCTTTGAATCGGGGGTCAATCAGCGGAGCATCTGCCATTTACTCTTCCTCCCAGAGGTGAGAGGGGGTAGAGTCGATGTAGGACCTTCCGGCCATTTTGAGGCGTTTTAGTCGGTGGAATACAAAACCGGTCATCCAAAGAGATGGTAATGATAATGCGATAGCTTGCCACATCACATCTTCGCCATAATCATTTAAGACTTTTATTTCCATAACTTCTTCCGAGTCATTCGAAGGATTATGGAAAATAATCAACCACCACTGTTTAGCATGTTCATCGGTATGAATATAATTTTCACTACCACCGGGGCTCACCAGTTGAACAGTACCGAGTTGTTTAGCAACCTCCCAATCGATAATTCCTTCATTCATCGCAGGCACACTTGCATCTACCGCAACCGCAACAAATTCAAGGTTTTCAGTTGAATGATAATTTGTAATGGTTGAAATAATTTGTTCTCCATTATCGATCTTTGCAAGAATTTCGAAAGAATTTTCGCCGCCGCCTAGACGAAAAGAAACCCTTTCATCTACATTACTCTCTTGATAATTGACCGCTGAAAGAACTAGGAATAGGAGAAAAATAGTAACTGCTCCTTCCCAAAATGTATGATTAACCACTTTCTTTTTTGTTACACCTTTAAACATTGAACCCTTATCATTTCTCAACCTTGGTTGTAAATGGTGAATGAATAATGCCCCAATGCCGCCAATTACCAATCCGAGAGGAATATCTATCAGCCAGTGGATTCCAAGGTATGCGATTGTAAAAATAAATAGAAATGTATTGACTACGATGAACAGATGGTATGGCCAATGGGTCCAATTTCTCATCTTGATGCCCTTTTCCTTACAATGGAGCCAATTTAGCAAAATTATTCCAAAAGGAATTGCAACGTGTAGAGAGGGAACTGCATTATCAAGCGGGTCATGAGTTGCATAAAATACGCTGTACCATCCATCATGATAGAGTAATGCCTTCATTCCAGGTATCCACGATGAGGTGACTTCAACATTGAAGAATAGATAATAAGGCACGGCTAAAGCATAGATTAGCAAATAATTCAATGTTACTTTATCTGTGAGGTCACGCTCACCAACATATGCGAAATACACAGTTGTGATGTAGATCAAAAAGAGGTAGATGAATAGATAGTGAAAATTCAAGAATTCGGTTAACCACACATTCTCAAATGCTTGTTGGATCCAAAGGGTTGCATCCCCTTCTAGAGAATATACCCATTCGGTCCAATTTCCGGTACGGACTTTAATTGGCTCGTTTAAATTATCTGTAATCGATTTCCACTTTATAATAATGATATAACCAATAGCGTGGAGGTAATACCTCTTGTCGTGAATAACTTGAGCGACTTTACCTAGAGGTGTGCGGGTGTGTTCACGTCCTAATGTGAAAACCCAGCAAATAATCGGAGTCAGAACAAGGATTAGCCCCATCATCACCCAATAAGGACTCATCAGTTTGTCCCCCGCGCACTTTGGCTATGAGGATTACTCCGTTTCGTGGCCTCTGTTGCGTGCATCTTCAGCATTCGCAACAGCAATTCCATCTTCGACATCGATCTTGCGCAACATAAATGCGCCACCGATAATCAGAAGTGAAATCGAAAATATACCGACTCGTGAATCGAATGCTACGGTCATAATCATGTAGATTAGCGGACCCAATAATGCCGCAACCTTACCGAAGAAACCAAAAAATCCGAAGAATTCTGCCGACCTTGTCTCAGGAACCATCTGGCCAAATAATGAACGGCTTAGTCCTTGAGATCCACCGAGTAATGCACCAGCCATGACTCCGAGAATCATGAATTGAACCATGACTCCAATCCCGAACGGTTGCCAAACCGTATCCCGTGCGGTTTGTGGAATCACATCCAATAGGCCATCACCCAAACTGGTTGGATGTGCTGTGCCGACAATTGACTCATCTGCTAGAGCACCACCGTTAACGCTGAGAGAAAACCTCGAATCCTTCATAGAATCTTTTAATGCTGCCAATTTTTCGCTATCGAGGTCCACAGTGATACTCTCGGTAATCCACATCACAGAATTATCTATTTTTGGATTGGACTCGACCGGCAAAGAATCTTGATTATCAAGAGCCCATTTTTGCTCTTCAGCACTAGACATTGCTGCAAGAGGCGCTATCGATTCACTTGTATTCATAGTATAGCTGTCCAAATCCTCGTCCCAATCATATTGGATGCCGAACTCTTTGTGCTCTACCAATTCCAATGGTGCGAATGATAATGCTCCAGCGATGACAAAACACCAGCAGATCAAGGAAAACTGAAGTGTTTTTTTTGTGCCCCATTTTTCAGCTAATTTAGTAAATCCTAACGCTGCAGGTGCGGCAACGAATTGAATCAGGACAATTGTGATGATTAGTCCTGTTGTTGTCAATCCGAGGACAACGATACCGAATGCACCAGCTAAGGCCGTTACTGAGTTGATTCCATCGATGAAGAGGAAATATGCAAACATATACATGAAAAGAGTCTTGAAACTCTTAGCTTCTTTGAGGGTTGAAACTACTTGGTTAGTTGCCATAACCGCAGAATCCTTGATACCCATCGCTTCCATCTCATTCTCGATATGAGGCTCAGGTATCCATTTGAAGGTCAACATTGCAAATCCAAGCCACCAAACTCCAGAACTCGCCATCGCGAATGGTATAACCCATGAGAGTGTACTGCCATAATCGTCGACAATAAGCATGACCATTGCTAGGTGGACAACCAGTAAGAGTCCACCACCCAAATAACCGTAAGCGAACGCTTTGTTTGAGATTGAATCCATCTCATCATCCTTACCCATGTGGGGTAAGAGAGCATTGTAGAATACACCAGCTCCGTTTAGACCAATATTTGCGACGATGAACATCAATAGTGCCCAGATCCAGCCCATAGAGATTCCCATGAATGGGCTGAGTGCCAATAAAACGGTAGCACCGGCTCCTAAATAGGTGAGAATTCTCAACCACCATAATTTGATCATTCGTTTATCGGCGATGACTCCAAAAGACGGCGAACAAATTGCGACGACCAGAGCCGCGATCATTACCGCCCCAGAAAACACCGCATCCGCAGTCCATTCCGACCCGATCATTTTCATTGAAATACCGTTGGCTTCGGCGAATAAATATGCGAACCATGCTGGGAAAATTGCGGTCGTAACCGATGTTTCAAATGCGCTCTTTCCCCAGTCGTAGAAACAAAAACCGAGTACTCGCTTATCTTCTGCCATATATGGCAGTCCACTCACGCTCTTATGATGGTTGGGCCGGCTACCTTGACCGGCATATCATTCAAAAGGGGGAGACTATGGTTTGGGAACTATGGCATGGGTTCAACCTCCGGAGAATACCCACGCCTCTTTGGTCGAAGCGATGAATCGCTTAGACGGAGTGGAATTTGACCTGAGGCTAACTGCGGACAATCAACTGATAGTCCATCACGACCACATGGTTTCAATCCCCGATAACCTCTTAGAGGGTAGAGAAAAAATCGTCGAGAACTGGACATTAGCCGAATTGGAAGAAGTTGGTTTTTGCTCTTTTGAAAAATTGATGGCAGATAAGGATTGGTTGGTGCCATGGCAAGAACATTCCAAAGCGGTTTGCCTAGAGATAAAACGCAGCCATCCCCGAATCGTATCTAATTCAACCGAGAGGATGGCTGAGATAATGAGGCAAGCGACAATTATGATTGATGAAGCTGGCATCCCTGAAACGAGTGCGGTTTTTTATGCCTTTCATCGCCCGATGGCAAAAGTGGCAAAAATCTCCCAAACCACCCGCCCATGGTCTCGATTATTGCCCATCGTACCAAAAAGAGGCACACATTACAGTATGAGAATTATGGCAGCACCAGAATTTTTTAGTTATTCGTTCGCTCGATTGATGAAGGCTCAGGCCAAAGCCGGAGCTCCAATGATGCCATGTACTTCGGATTATTTTGATGGCTATACCAGGTTTACCCATTTTGGTTTACCAGTTGGATTAAAGGGCCGAGCCCTAAAACGTTTGAATAAAATCAGAGGTGATTTCCCGGTTTATGTGTGGCCTGGACATCTTCATCTGGAGAGGGATTTAATCGATGCTGGATTGAGTGTTCTAACCGATAATGCCAACCCGGAACAAATCTTGCCCGATGGAAGTTCTCGTTGGTTGAGACCTGCGACCATGCCACTTAGCAAAGAGCAGTGGGTCGGACTAAAGAAGGGGATTATTCCAGATGATGTAGCCCCTTATCATGAATTGAATGATCAACCACTACCGTGGGGCACTACAAGGATGATCGGTCATAGAGGCTGTGGGAAATCCGCTAGACCAGTCATTCAAAGATGACGCAATTCTTGTTGTTCTGGGATGTACTTTGGCCGATAGAGCGGCACGCCTTTTCCAGAGCGCATAACGCACTGTTCGTCGATAATCTGAGCCCCGATTCCCGCCACTCTTGCCCAGCCAAAAAGGGTAGTATAGTATTCAGGATCAGATAAGCCGATGAAATTTAGCAGGGCTCCACTAGCGATATCGACATTGGCATTAGGATTGCTAATTTTTGGATTCTCTGCTAAAACTCGAGGCGCAACCTCTCGTAGAACTCTGATGGTTTTGAAATATTTATCATCGGAACAGATCTCTTCACCGAGGGCAAATTGAGCGGTGGCTCGTGGGTCTTCTGCTCTAAGAACCGCGTGACCGAATCCAAAAATAGGCCTACGTGCTTCTAATTCGCCACGGACGAATCTTTCGATTTCTACTGGGTCTGAAGTCCCGATTCTTTTTACAAATTCAAAGCATGATTGGTTAGCGCGTCCATGCAATGGACCCGATAGTGCATTCATCGCACCTGCCATTGAGGAATACATGGTCGCTTTTCCACTAGCGATCGCCTTTCCTGTAAAAGTCGAAAGGTTTCCACCGCCGTGGTCCATATGCAATACCAAATAGGTGGATAGAATCCGATTCATCACCGAGTTTTCTACCCCATCGAGGTCAAGGGTATTTGTGAATCGTCCAACCAAACTTAATTTTAGATTATCGTCAGGGATATTTTCAACCCGTCCCTCTCGGTATCGGAAGATCAATCCCAATAATCGAGGCATTTGTGCGGTTAAATTTAGAGCGTCTTCTTTCCAATCATCAGTTCCGCCTAACATGCCAAGGGCATGAATTCCAATACTTAGCCAATCCATAGGGTGGCCATCTCTTGGTAAGGTTGCCAAGATGTCTTCGATCCCCGGCGGGAGTTCTCCTCTGCTTCGTAAATCATTACGGAATTCGACCGATTGGTGGATATCTGGTAATTCCTTATTGTGTAATAGAAAAATCACATCTTCAGGGGCTAATGATGCCAATTCTGAAATTGGGTAGCCACAATAATGAACGCCTTCGAGTGGAGTCACATATGAGGTTCTACAAGTTCCGACGGGAATGCCTCGTAAACCGGTATTGAGATGAGCGCTAGTCAATTCGAAAAGTGAGTCTTCACCAGCCATTTTACTATCTCCGAAAGGACCCACTCGCTACCACGGTATAAGCCCAACCCCGACTTGAGAATGAAAACCGAATTCCGGTGTGTTTTGCTACACCTACTTTCAGGAGGTAAAACAAGTAACTTTTGCTGTATTTATCAATATTATTTCAAAGATGGCCACTCTCTGAATCCCCGCATCGCATCTCTGTCTTGTAATACCTTAACTCGCACAGTATCGCCATCGATAATTATCGAATCTTCAGCATCCAATCCTGGGCACTCATCAAGTGTGCGCTGCCATGACCTGTCAGAGCGGAGATTTTCCGACCAAAATGGATACGAAGCACATTGGGCCGGGCGGGATTCATAGACTGTACAACGCTTCGCTGTGTCCAAATAAATACAAATATCGGAGGATGGAACCGAATTCAATACATATCTACCGTCAAGGGTTTGGCGGCAGTCTCTCACCAGCCAATCCTCGACCGACATATCATGATGTGTAGCCAACCTTTCCGCATCTTCAGGCCTCAAATATACAATTCCACCGGGCTGGTCACAGCATTTACCACAATCGGCCTGGCAAGCAAATTGCAAGCCATTCATCCACCAAGGCTTGCTCATGTTCAGTCCTCCATGGGGACTAGAATGGTCAATGGTTTGAGGGTGGATAAAATTGGCCGGGCAAGAAGATCTGTTGCATGTATAGCGTCAGCATCGAGATTCCATTCCCCTTCAGGGATGAATTCGTCGAGTGGTTCTAAAGTGCTCAATTCGGAGTCAATCGCCTTAAGTCGATCGGCGATTTCAATCAATTGGTCGACATCAGCCTCTTTGCTACGGTTTGCCAATAATTGCATTTCTGCTGCTAATCTCGCAAGTTTTAATGCTTGATTCTCATGTTCCATCGTCGCTTTGGAAATTAAATCATCAGATATATTTTTTATTCCCGAAGTTGTCTCGAGTACTCTTACTTGGTCCCAACCTTCAACGGTGCTATCTTCTTCGAGCAGGAATTTGTCCGCCTCATCAATGGTAAATGTTGTCTCCAAATGTGGCGTTAAAGCATCACTAGTCAACTTTTCATGCAATTCGTCGGTTGCACTAAGATCGATTTCAGGAACTTTCCAATCATCTTCAATCTCTTTTATCGGTGCATGTAATTCAACCCCGGTCAAATCAGAAACCGTGTACACATGATCAAGAGCATCGTGGACTACTCGGCGGGCTAAATCCTCTAAATTGTCGCGTTCATTCATTCTTAATTCATCGCTTTTTCCAGGGGTTTCATCTTCGATGATCGCACTTATGTCCTCGGCTGAAGAGATATGCTCGCCATTTTCAATACCCAAGCATACCTTTTCGAATAGCGCATCACAACTTCGCCAATTCATTTGCGAATGAGACACGATTCTTGCCAACATAGAATCGTCCATCAATAAGCTCCGGCTTGCCGATAATTTGCGTAGGTGGGTGATGAGAGAGGTCGGGGAAGGAGGTTGAATTTTAATCGCAGTCGCCGATTTCATCACCTCTGCTAATCTGCTCGATGAGGGATTAGTTGACTCCGGAAGTGCGGTTAAAACCACCTGGACGCCTAAATTTAAGGCTAAATCAAGCATCATGCCTAATTCAACTTCAATTTCTGATTGGGCCAAATGAATATCATCGATAGCAACTAAGGTTGCATGAGCCATTGCGTCTTGCCATCCATTAGGTAATTTCGAGTTTCCAATAAGAGCCGATAATGAGAGATGGTGGACATTGCCATCATTTCTTCTGATCATCGCTTGAGCGGTAGCGTGTAAAAGGTGGGATTTTCCACAGCCAGTTGCGCCAATAATCAATAATGGGTTGATGCTAGTACCGGGTGAATAAACTATTTTTTCGGCAGCTAAAGAAGCCCGAGCGTTTTCATCTATTACGTGCCATGACTGCCAGGTATTTTTAGTCGATATTGCTAGAATCGGTGGCCATTCAGGTTTGAATATCTCAGTTGATTGAATTGATGCGGGTCGGTTTACCATGTAGCCTCTTTGGCTATCTAGAACCTCGGCCCAAACCGGCTTTCCATCGGCTAAAATACCGATGGTGTCACCCAAATCGACCGACGAATCTAAAGGTGCAGTTTGCCGTTCACGTAGGGATGCTAAGCGCTGAGATGCGATTTGGGATAATGAAGATTGGCCTTTTGATTCCAAGTCGATACTTGGATTCCAATCGGTATTTTGACCTAATACATTATCAGCGACCATATCGAAAACTGGCCTTTGACTCACACTTGTCCTAGAGAGTAAATCTCCATCCCGAGTGTCGTCGGTGGCCATAACTCCTCGTAATTGATTTAGAGGTGAAAGCGACCTGCGCCCTTCTAGAGTTTTTCTCCCCAAAGCTTGGCGAGCACCCGCAAGGGCTAATTTTAGTCTTTCTCGCCGTGGGTTGGTCATGACTCCTCCTCCTTTTGATGACGTGCAGCAGCTTCGTAAGGCTTAGGACCCAGTGAGGTTTTGGGTAATTCAACCTCTCTAGAATAACCTATCGCAATTTTCGGTATGTTGACTGGGCCCGGTAAATTTGGGCTGAATTCAATGACCGGTGCTGCTGCCAATGCGGATCTCCTGATCTCTTCCATATCGGGTATATCGAGAGGGGTTGGTTTTCTTCGTTTAACCAATTGAGCGCTTCGAGGTCCTTTGGCGATAATATCCTCGATAATTTCAATTACAGGTTCTTCTACTAATATTTCATCCATCGGTGTGAATTCAGGTAATTCGACCATAATTTCCTCCTCGGGAATTACGTCTTCAATCGGGTTAAGTTTTATCTCCTCTCTTACAAATTCAGGAGGGAGAGTATCCTCGACATGTTGGGCTAAACGCAATAATTCTTCCTCGGTTGGCGGCGCCAATAATGGATGGTCGAGCAAGCCATCCCCTTCGGCTGACCAAACGCTCAGAACTTCTGCTGTGACGGTTGGTAATTCCCTTGATAGTAATTTACTCGTCATAGAATCGAATGCATTCAAATCAGCACAAACCAATAGGCAATGGTCTTCCATCTTCGACAGATCAGCCAAATCTCTAATCAGGCTGACAAGAGCATCTTGGCCACAGATCTCACTCAAATATTCTAATCCTTCGAGTACCAGAACGGCTCTTAGATTACCCTCAAAAAAGCCGTTAACGCTTCCTCTTATTGCATCGATGTCGACGAATTGAACCCCATCGGCTTCACTTTGAGAAAACCATAGGCAAGTTTCAGCATTAAGCCCATGACCAACTACTAACTCTTCACGTGGTGTTCTGGTCATGGTCAAAACCGGCCGACCATGTTTTTGCAGAGATGCAGCAAGTTGGTAGAGCAATGCTGGTTCGACCGAGTCGAAAAGGTGAGTAGAACCTGATTTGAGTACTTTGCCGACAACCATTTGCTTTTGGCGCATAGCGGCGGCTTTTCTTTGGATAAACTCAGGCGCCTGCTCACTGGCTTCAAGCTCTGGCAACCTGCTGGTTCGGGTCCAACCTTGCGGCTTTGTTTCGACTTGATGCCACCATTTCTCGGTTCTGCTCCCCTCCGGTAATTCGACATCAATTATAGAATCGGGGTACAACTCTAGTACCCTGGAAATTTCATCAAATTCGCTCACGGTGATTTTACAATCCAATTCAAGGACATCTGATTCGATTGCAATCAAGGCCTCTATGCCCTGATAAATCGCTTTTTCCTCATGGATGGCTGCAGATAGGTTGCCGTTGTCAAAGATAATTTGACCGATTCGTGGAACCGACTCTTTTGGGGTTCTTTCACAACGAATATATCCGCTTGATTCCAACTTAATCATGTCGGCTATCAAACTGGCGAGAATACCGTCACCTCCACGCCTCTGTTCGACGATATGACCATGTGGTAACTCGACCATGCGCACCCCTACGGGGTGGCTTCGCACTTTCACCCTTCTTCAATGATGGGGCTCATCAGACCATTATTGCGACGGTTTGATGTCCTCATGCGCGATGGCGAGGCCATGGAGGCGCCGAAGGGACTGATTTTATTTGAGAATTCAAAATCCGGTTCAGAATTAAAATCAGCAATGTTGAAACAATTGGGCAATATTATCCTAATCTCAGGTTTACTTGCAGGTCTGTCTTTTTTGATCCATACTCTATTACTAATTCCTGCAGGACTGCTATTATTGGTTGCTGTTAGGCATTGGAGAAGAGCCGAAATAATGATGAGAATCCCCTTGGCTTTCAATCTCAATCATCCATTTATGCTCGACGGATATATTGGGGATGTGGAAGTGATGGTCAATTTCGATGACTGGAAGGGAGCAGGCCCAACTCTTTTCCACCTCCATTTCGACAAGATAAAAAAATCTTGGATAGTGACCAATAAAGATGAAAACAATTCCTTTTTCGCCGAATGGAACACTAAAGCCCCGGCAAAGATTCTTCATTATCAAATTGGAATTATCAATCATGCGATCGCTTTGTGTGGCGCGGGCAATGAAATGGAAGATGATTTTGAAGATGCACGCGAACGCGAGAGCGAAGAAAGTGGTTTATTGGATAGAGAATGGTTGCCAGAAGAGGAGATAGAAGTCCACGGGCCTCTGTCTCGAATGCTAAATAACAACTGATTAAACCTTGTTCTGGGCTGAAGCAACACCGATTACCTTCAAATGGTGTCCCTTACGCCCTTAATGCTATGAGTACTGCAACTACATGGGAGGAGCGCTGCGCTTCTCTGGATGCTAGTCAGAGGGAAATCATCGGAGGCGGAAGTCTTTCAAGACGCTTTAGTCGGCTGCCACTTTGGCTTTCTCACCCCGGTAATATTGGCGGATTTTATGGTATTTTAATCTCGTTAGCTTTGATACTTCCATATAAAATGACCAGTGAACATTGGCTGCCGCTTTGGATATTGCACGCATCATTATTGGTTTTTGCTACCATGCTATTGGGTCTGGTAAGTCGCTTTATTAGTGGCTTAACCCAAAGATTGCCGGTTCCGGTTTGGCGACACATTCTCTATCCAATGCCATTTGTCGGTTTGGCGTTTTTCACAATTAGCTCAACCGACTTATTCTCAATCCCTGCATTTGTGTCGTGGACTTTGTTAATGCTACCAGGTCCGTTATATGTCCACTTATCTTGGGCACCTCGCTGGAGAATGTTATGTATGCTTGAGGATAATATCGATCCCTTTGCTGGGATGGAGAAGCGAGATGAACTCAGCGAAGAGCCCGATGTTTCGGGCGAGGATGTCGAACTCAAAGAAGTGGTCGAGGAATTCGATTCAGAAGAATAAACATCACTCGAATCAAACAAGTATTTAACCCTTAAATCAATCATAGGCTTCTGCATTAATGGAATCGTATGCTTGGACTCTCGCTTCGAAGTCTATGGTTAAATCAGAGTCCTCAGAAAATGGGAAATTTCCACCATTAACCTCTGCTGTAATCTCTAAAGTCCAAATACCATCCGCCATATTATCCCATGATATTTTGGAGAGGACTTCCTCTTTAGTTTCAGCTATAGTCCCATCTTCAGGGATGTTAAATACTGCGAAAAAATAACTATATCCACCATCCCAACCACTGCAATCTATTTGGCCGGAGAGGGTGGTGGTGTCGGGAGAAGTAACTGTTTCACTGGGTGGGGTTACTTTCCAGGTGATCGCATCTGGGTTATCGGAGGCTGCGCCTT
>Ga0114997_10002841_pt1 | contig 13833 bp, 16 predicted proteins | sample ArcticOcean_MG_C_2_FD_87045 | JGI IMG/M metagenome (GOLD analysis project Ga0114997, IMG submission 87045) | Marine microbial communities from western Arctic Ocean - ArcticOcean_MG_CB4_136 | ecosystem: Environmental > Aquatic > Marine > Oceanic | place: Arctic Ocean: Canada Basin | collected... | reverse complement strand
TTGGAAACTATACATTATAGCTGGTAAAAAAGCTTGGCATGCTTTAATTCCTTTTTATAATCTAATAGTGCTAATGAGTATAATTAATCGACCTAAATGGTGGATTATTTTGCTCTTTATTCCTGTTGTAAATATATTGATGATTTCAATTGTTATTGTTGAAATTTTAAGAAGTTTTGGAAAAAATTCAACATTAGATACATTTCTAGGTCTTATTACCTTAGGAGGCTATATAGCTTATATAAACTACATAAAAACACCTGAGTATATTCAAGAAAGAAGTCTGATTCCTAAATCTTGGTTAGGTGAATTTATACATTCCTTATTATTTGCAATAATAGCTGCAACTTTAGTGCATAATTATTTTTTTCAACCATACATAATTCCAACTGGTTCATTGGAAAAATCTTTATTAATTGGAGACTTTTTAATTGTAAGTAAATTTCATTATGGAGCAAGAACTCCTACGACTGCAATTTCTTTTCCGATGGTTCACGACACAATACCTATTCTGAAAATTAGATCTTACCTTAAACTCCCTCAGTTACCATATTTTAGATTACCTGGGTTTCAAAAAGTGAAAAGAAATGAAATCGTAGTTTTTAGTTGGCCAGCTGATACTGTTAGGCAATTTTTTGTCAAAGAAAAAGGAGTCAAAAAACCAATTGATAAAAAATCGAATTATGTTAAAAGATGTCTAGGTGTTCCTGGAGATACTTTAGAAATAATTAATGGATTTGTGCATATCGATGGTGAAAAAACAGTCTTACCAGATAGAGCTAAAACTCAATACACATTCTACTGCTATAACTCAAAAGGAATTTCTTCTAAAAAATTAATTGAAAATAAATTAGAAGATTTTACTAGAAAATATAAAATTAAAAATATTACACAATCAAACTATAAGGCTTTAAAGCCATATTTAATAGGAATTTTATCTAACGATGTTGATGATTTTATAGTTTTAACTAAATCAGCTGGTCTACCCATTAAATTGATTAGAAAATTAGGTGTAAATGCTATTGAATTCCTTGAAAAAAGAAAAAATTTAACTTTAAGCTTAGAAGAAGTATACAGGTTAAATGAATTGAAATTATTTGACAGTATAGTTCAAAAAAATTCAATTGAAAAAACTTTTAATACCAGTTTATTCCCTAATAATATTCAATTTGATTGGAATGAAGATAATTTTGGACCAATATTAATTCCTAAAAAGGAAATGAGTATTGACTTAAATGTTAAAAATATTGCTCTTTATAAAAAAATAATAAAAGATTATGAAAAGAACATTATAACTCAAAAAGGTGATGTAATATCAATAAATGGAAAAGAAACTAATCGATATACTTTTAAAAAAAATTATTATTGGATGATGGGGGATAATCGCCATAAATCTGAAGATAGTAGATTTTGGGGCTTTGTTCCTGAAGATCATATAGTAGGAAAACCTGTTCTAATATGGTTTAGTGTTAAAGGAATTAATGACGGTATAAAAAATTGGAGTATTCGATGGGATAGATTAATGACTACAGTAAAAGGGACTGGAAAACCTATTTCATTTTTTCCATACTTTATTGGAGCAATACTACTATGGCAACTAATTATATTTATTAACAAGAAAAATATAAAATGAGTCCTGTTATTTGCCCAGCTTATCTTCCTAACATTGCTTATTTCTCTACTATTTCTAGATCTAGAAATATCACATTATATATTCATGGCAATTATCAAAAACAAACGTATAGAAATAGGGCTCAAATATATAGTCCTAATGGAATTCTCGATTTAAGTATCCCTATAATTAAGCCAAAAAATATAATTGAAAAAAAGGATTACAACATTAAAATATGCTATGATGAAAATTGGCAAAAAAAACACTGGAAAACTATAAAAAACTCATATAGCTCTTCTCCTTTTTTTGAATTTTATGAAACTGAATTATTTCCTTTTTATGACCAACAATATGAGTATTTAATGGACTATAATACTGAATTAATTCAAGTAATTATGGCGATCCTTAATCTTACTATAAGAATAACAAAAAGCTCTAATCTTATGTTTCAAAATCATTATGAAGAAAAAATAATTTTAGCTAAAAAATCCAATGAAATAGATATACCCATGTATTCTCAAGTATTTGATCTAAAGCATGGTTATATAAAAAATTTAAGCATATTGGATTTAATATTTAATCTAGGCCCTGAAAGCTTTATTTTTCTTAACAAGGTAAATATTTAATTTTTTTTAAATCCTAATTTAACAGATATAGCCTTATGATCCGATAAATATTGATTCTTATGTGTTTTAAAATCATAAACTTTAAGCTTTTTATCAGAAAAAATAAAATCAATTCTAAAGGGAAATAAAAAAATATTAAATGTTGTTCCTAATCCTTTACCAGCTTTTGTAAAAGCATCAATTCTATCTCCTTTGATTTTTCTATAAACACTTGAAAAAGATGAATTATTTAAATCCGCACAAACTATAGATGCGTAATTATTATCTCTGTCAATCTTGTGAAATATTTTTGCTTGGTTAATTTGTTTTTCAAAAACATCATCTAATTTAAGTTTCACTTTATTAGAACTACTGTTTTTAATTAGACTATCATTAAAATCAATTCTGAGAGATTCTAAATGAAGATTATAGACCCTCAATGTATCATAGTTATATATTATATCAGTGAACATTCCGCTATTATTAGAATTATCAAACTTTATAAAACCTTTATTTATAATAGGAAATTTAGAAAAAATAGCTAAACCTACACTTCCATTAGACTTTGTATTTTGAATGTATTTATATGGATATTTAGTTAATCTAGGAGAATCTGGAATCGAATATTCTTGGAAAGAAATAATATCAGGATCATTAATTTTAATAAAATTCGCTATTTTTTTTGGAACATTTTCCTCCTTAATCCAATCATACTTGTTAAACAATCTAACATTATAACTCATTACATTGAAAATATTATTGTCATTTCTAATACTTGCTCTTGGAAATTGATATATCATACCCCATTGATTATAAAAAATAAAAAAAGGTATAAAAAGGGTAAAAGGCCATTTACTTTTTAAAATCCAAAAGAAAAAAAAGAAAAGATTAATTATAATAATGTATGGAAGAATTAAATCAATAAATACTATTTTATGAAATGAAGGTATAAAGTGAAAAGTTTTTAGTTGGATAAATAACATTAAAACATTAAGTAACAATAAGAATTTTTCAATGAATTTTAATTTCATATTTTAATTAATTCTTGCCTATCTTAAAAAGAAAGTCTTTTTCATCATTAGAGAGACTATCATAACCTGACTTACTAATTTTATCTAAAATAATATCAATTTTTTTTTGATTATTTGACTCTTTATTATTTAAATTTTTTTTTGTTTTATATACAGTTTTTAAATTATTTGATTTTTCAAAATTACTTTCTAAAAAAACCCATATTTTTTCAAAATAAAATCCAACATCATTCCCTCTCTGTAATTGATTAGCATAAATAAATCCAAATAAAGCACCACCTAAATGAGCTAAATTTCCGCCAGCATTTCCAGAAGGAATCTGAATAACGTCTAATAAAACTATTAGAATACCGAGATACTGAAGTTTAAGGTTAAAAAATATAATTCTAATTTCTTGATTTGGAGAATAAGTACAAACAAAAATAAAAACAGCCATTACTCCAGCAGATGAACCAATTAAATTAGGATAACTTTCTTTAAAAACAGGAAAGAAAGAGTAACTAAGTATGAAAATTATTCCTCCGAAAATTATTCCAAGAAAATATGTGTTAATAAATTTTTGTGAAGAGAAAAGATTTAAAAATAATTTCGAAGAAAAATACAACAATAACATATTCCATAAAACATGATTAATTCCTCCATGAATAAAACTATAGGTTATTAATGTCCATGGACGATATATAAATGTTATAATTTCGGGTGATAATTTAAACCAACCCATTAAAGAAGAAACAGGAAAATCAAATAAATAAAAAATAGATTTTAAAAAAAATGGTATTACAAATAAAATAACATTAACCAAAATAATCTTTTCCGAGATATTAAAAGACTTAAACTTGTTCAAAATATTATTTAAAAAAGTCATAAATCCCATCGATTTTTATTGAATTCTTTTTTTTTCCAATACCACATTATAGAAAAGCCAGTAAGAGCTCCACCTATGTGGGCAAAATGAGCTATTGGTCCAACTGAATAGGAACTAAAACCAAAAAATAAATCGCCAAAAATTAAAAATGGGACTAAATATTTAGCCTTTACTGGTACAGGTATAAACATTATAAATAATTCCGAATTAGGGAAAATTAACGCAAACGCTACTAAAACTCCATATAAGGCTCCAGAGGCTCCTACCATTGAAGAATTATAAGCTTGAATTAAAGACATCAAAGTATTTTCGGAAATTTGATCTAAAATTCTAGGATCATATAGTCCTTCTCTCAATAATTTATCGATAGAGTCAAAACCATACCCCAGACTAAAAATCTCATTACTAATAGAAGTATATTGGAAATAATAAATGAGCATTTGAAGTAAAGCAGCTCCAAATCCAGCTGAAAGATAAAAGAAAATAAATTTATTTTTACCCCAAATTTTTTCAAGCGGAGAACCAAACATCCACAATCCAAACATATTAAATAAAATGTGATTTAAATTACCATGCATAAACATATGGGAAATAACTTGCCATAATTCAAATTTTGGATTTTCAAAATAATAAAGCGCTAACAAATTATATGTTATATCTCCAAAGATTAAAGTTGCTAAAAAAAATATTCCATTTATAATTATTATATGCTTAACTGCTTCAGAAACACTTCTCATAAATTGAATTTTTTTTCAAGTTCATTGATGCTTATATTAATAAAAATTTTTTTATTAAATGGTGAAACTAATGTTTCTTTACAAGCAAATAAATCATCTAAAATTTTTTGCTGTTCCTCAGCCTTTAATGAATAATTTGATTTAATAGAAAGTTTTCTAGCCAATGCTTTAGCTACGATATCTGATTGACTAAAATTTTCTTGTATATTATCGCTTTCAAAAGAATCAAAAATTTCTTCTAAAACACTCTGCACATTACTTTCAGAACAATTACTTGGTATTCCGTTTATTTGTATATCATTTTTATTTTCGAGTACAATTAAAAAACCTGAGGCTTTAAGGACTTCTTTAAGCTCAGTAAATAATATTTTTTGTGTTTCAGTTATTTTAAAAACTATAGGAATAATTAATTTTTGGCTAGAAATATTAGTCTGAGTAATTTTTTTTAAAAAATGTTCGTATAGAATTCTTTGATGCGCCCTAGACTGATGAATAATTAGTATACCTGATTTTACAGAACTAATTATGAATTTGTTCATATATTGAAATACTTTTACGCAATCTTCAATGCCATTTATATCTATAAAATTATTTAAATAATCAGGAGTGGATTTAGATTCAACTTCCATATATAAATCTTTAAAATCTCTATTATAGTTAGATTTTATATAGATATCTTCATTTTTAAATGGATTAAATTCGGAATCTACTTCAATATTCATGTTCTGAAACTCTAAATTATTTTTTTTATAAGGCGAATCTAAATTTTGATTATAGAGAAAATCTATAGTAGGAGTTACATTAAACATGCCTAAACTATGTTTAATACATGATTTTAAAATAGAGTATAGGCTTTGTTCATTTTCAAATTTAATTTCAGTTTTAGTTGGATGAATATTAACATCAATAGTTTCAGGATTAACATTAAAAAATAAAAAATATCCAGGTTGATAATTTTGTTTAATTAACCCTTCATATGAAGATAAAACTGAATGATGAAGGAAAGAGCTTTTTATAAATCGATTGTTAACGAAGAAAAATTGTTGACCTCTAGTCTTTTTTGAAAAATCAGGTTTTACTATAAAACCATTAATGTCTGCGAAAGATGTATTTTCAGTTACTGGAACTAATTTTTCGTCAATTTTTTGACCAAATATAGAAACTAATCTTTTTCTCAAATTAGTTGAAGAAAGATTAAATAATTCAGAAGAATTATGAGTAAATTTAAAATTAATATTAGGGTAAGAGATTCCTATTCTATGAAATTCGTCAATAATATATCTCAATTCTATAGAATCTGATTTAAGAAAATTTCTTCTTGCAGGGACATTGTAAAACAAATTTTTTACCGCAATAGAACTCCCAACGGGAGCAACAATGAAATTTTCTTGTTTCAATTTATTAGCTTCTAAATTAAGTTTTATAGATAAATCGTTTTCTTTGGTTCTAGAAATAAGTTCAACTTGAGAAACTGCACAAATTGAAGATAAAGCTTCACCTCTAAATCCATTTGTTTGTATAGAAAAAAGCTCAGAAGCATCTCTTATTTTTGATGTAGCATGTCTTTCGAATGCCATATGAGAATCCTTAACAGACATCCCTGTTCCATCATCAATTACTCTTATTAATTTTTTTCCTGCATTACTAATAATAACTTCTATAAAGGAAGCTCCAGCATCAATAGAGTTCTCTAATAGTTCTTTAAGAACAGACGAAGGCCTTTGAACGACTTCTCCGGCAGCAATTTGATTAGCAACATGATCAGGTAATAAATTAATAATATCAGACATCAAAATTATAAATAAAAAATAGAAAGTTCAAAATCTATAATGTATAAAAAAATAAACATTAGAATTGAAATTATAATCATCAATAAAGGAGAATTAGAGAAATTATTTCTATTTCTTTTTTCCAATCTTACATTTTGCCAATTATTTGAAAAATCATTCGCATTATAAGTTTCTTTGTATTTATATAGCTTAGGATCAAAGTCATATATGTTATTTATTGACTTTCCTGAGTAATATCTTGGAGTATAATTATATCTCTTATTTAAATTACTTTTAAAAGGATTAAAATTAAATAAACTCAATTTTTTTAATTTAAATTTTTATAGAAAGAACCAAATATACCTATTTCTAATTAGTAGTAATAATGAAAAAGGGTATTAAATTATTGAAAATTTAAAGACGCCATTTTTAATGCTGAAACTGCAGCTTCTATTCCTTTATTTCCATGAATACCACCACTTCTTTCGATTGACTGGCTAATATTATTATCCGTTAAAACACAAAAAATTACCGGAACATTTCCTTTAACATTTAAATCTTTAATGCCATTTGAAACAGAATTAGATATAAAATCAAAGTGACTTGTTTCTCCCTTTACAATACAGCCTACAGCTATTATTGCATTATAACTATTTTTTTTTTGCGCAAATTTAGCTCCATAAACTAATTCAAAGCTACCTGGAACATTATATCTATGAATATCTTGCTCTAGAACTTCTTTTTTAACTAACGTCTTGATTATTCCAAGAAATAGATTTTGTGTTATTTCAATATTCCACTCCGAAACTATTACAGCAAACTTATAACCTTTTCCAGTAGGAATTGAATCTAATTCATGTTCAGAAATATTTTTTCCAGAAGAAGACATCTAATTAATGTTTTCTATTCTACCAATTTGAATGTCTGCTATTTTTTTTTGTTCTGAATTTGGATAATCTTCAGAAATTCTTTTAAAATATTTTAATGCTTTTTTATTCATACTAAGCGAACTAGATATCATAGCTGCTTTAAAAAGATATTTTGGAGTAGAATAATCATTAGTGTTTAAAGTAAAGGCTTTTTCGTAATACTCTAAAGATAAATTAGAATCATTTAAATTAAAGTAAGAATCTCCAATTGCGCCAAGAGCAAGACTAGAGAGTAATAAATCCTTAGAATTAAATTTTTTAAGATAATTTATTGCATTTTCATAATCCTTTAATTTTATATAAATCATTCCAGCGCTGTATTCTGCAAGTTCTGCAGCAGGTGTTCCAGAATAATTAGATATAATATCTAAAAAACCATATCTACCATCCCCTCCTTTTAAAGCTCTTGCATACAATGAATCTGAATCAGATTCATTTAAAGCGAGATTAAAGTAATATTGTGCTTGATTTAATTCACTATTAGCCTCATTTAAAGAGGGTTCATACACATAACTTCTATAACCTAAATAACCTAAAACAGAAATTGTAATTACTCCAATTAAAATTAAAATTATATTTTGATATTTAGCAACAAAATCTTCTGCTTTGGAGGCCCCAGTATCTAAAGTTTCAAAAACCTCAGCTGTCGCACTAGATTCTTTTAAATTAGAATTATTCGAGATTATTAAAGATTTTTTCGATCCTCTTTTTTTATAGGTTGCCATTATGTTTAATTTAGTTATCAAAAATAATCTTTTTATTTCAAAACTTAAATATTTAAATCAACAGATTCTATCTATTAAAAAAAATATTAAATATGAAACTATTAAAATTTAGATTTCAAATATTTTTAATTGTAACTTATTATATTTACGCCAATGAAACTAAACTCGATTTCTCTTACAAACTATAAAAACTTAAATGCTGAAAAACTTGATTTTGACGATAAAATCAATTGTTTAATTGGCAATAATGGAGTGGGGAAATCAAATATTTTAGATGCTATTTACCATCTATGTTTTGGTAAAGGATATTTCAACAGTAATACGTCACAAAATATTAAGTTTAAAAAAGATTTTTTTATTATTGAAGGAATATTTAATAAAAAAAATAAAGTTCAAAAAATTCATTGTAGTGCTAAAAGAGGGGGGAAAAAAATAATTAAACGCAACAATAAATCTTATGATAAGATATCTGATCATATTGGATTTCTTCCTTTAGTAATAATATCTCCTTCAGATAGAGATTTAATTTCTGAAGGAAGTAGTGTTAGAAGAAAATTTATTGACGGAATAATTAGTCAAACTAATAATCAATATTTAAATACCTTATTGAAATATAATAAAGTGCTCATTCAAAGAAATGCACTTTTAAAACACTTTTTAATTAATCGAACTTATGATCAAGATGTATTATTAGTATATAATGATCAATTAGAATTATTAGGCACACCAATTCATGAAGAAAGAAAAAAATTTATTGATGTTTTTAGTCCTATTTTTGAAAGACAATATAAAGGTTTTTGTAGCTCAAATGAAATAGTGTCATTAGAATATGAAAGCTCTTTAAATAATCATAATTTTTCAAATTTATTATTGAATAATTTAGAAAAAGATAGAAGAAGTCAATATACAAATGTAGGTATTCATAAGGATGATCTTTTATTTAAAATCCATGGTGAATCAATAAATAAATTTGGAAGTCAAGGTCAACAAAAATCATTTTTAATAGCATTAAAATTAGCACAGTTTGATTTCATAAAAAAAAAATCATCAGTTTCTCCAATAATCTTATTAGATGATGTCTTTGATAAATTAGATCAAAAGAGAGTAGAGCTAATAATGCAATTAGTGGAAAAAAATCACTTTGGTCAAATATTCATATCTGATACTCATTATGATAGATCTATAGCAGCGATTAAAACAACACAGTTATCATATAAAATTTTCAACCTACATTAAATGATAAATTTAAATACAACAAGGATAATGCAATTGATTTTAATATGCTTTATAGCTTGCATATTTAAAAGCTGTATTAAATTAATTGATAATGATTTAAAGCTCATTAATGGTTATTGGGAAATAGTATCTGTCTCTTTTAAAGATGAAAAATTCTATTTTAAAAATAAATCTAATTTAATTGATTTTTATAGTTTAACATCGATTAAATACGGATATAAAAAAAAAATAGAGCTAACAATAGCTGGAAAATATATGGGATCAAAGGACATAAGTGAATTTAATTTTATTACAGAAAATGGAAGTCTATTTTTACATTTTAAAACACCTTTTAATACTTGGAAAGAAAGAATCATATCTTTAACAAAAGATCAATTAATATTAGAACAAAACAATAAAACATATAAGTACAAAAAATTTTATCCATTAAAAATATATGATTAATAAAAAAAATCGTTTTGAACCTAAAAACATAAAAAATGCTTTAATTGATTTTATAGGAAATGGAAATCTAAAAAAAGGACTAGACAACATTAAAGCGAAAGAAGCATGGAGAAAATGTTTAGGCTCTAATATAAGTAGCTATACTTCTAAGGTTAATTTAAGGGGCACAATCTTAATAGTCAATATATCCTCTGCTCCGCTCAAAGAAGAATTAAATTACGAAAACAAAAAAATACTAAATTTGATTAATACAGAATTAGGTGAAGACCTTATCTCTAAAATTATTATTCGTTAAAAATCTCTGAATTTTTAAAATGAAAATTACTCTCGATAATTACATTTTCATTACTATCTGAGGCATGTATGGCATTTTCTCCCACTGAATTAGCATATAATTTCCTGATAGTCCCCTCCTCAGCTTCATTTGGATTAGTTGAACCAATAAGTTTTCTAAATTCATCAACAGCATTCTCTTTTTCTAAAATAGCTACTATAATTGACCCTCGAGTTATAAAACTAATCAATTCTTCAAAAAATGGACGATCTTTATGAATACTATAAAAAATCTCAGCTTGATCCTTTGATAATTTAGTCATTTTTAAAGCCTTAATTTTAAAACCCGAAGCAATTATATTATCTAGAATTAATCCCATATAACCATTTTCGATAGCATCTGGTTTAATCATAGTAAAAGTAGTGTTATTTTTCATTTTTTTTTTTCAAATTTACAAAATGTTACTGGTTTATATCTGGCGTATCTATTTATAGATAAAAACTAATTAACTTTGATAAATAATGTCTAAATTAATTATGGAAAAAAGTTTTATTAGAGAGCTAAAAAAAACATTAAATAAAACTCAAAACATTGTAGTTATTCCCCATAAGAATCCTGATGGAGATGCTTTAGGAAGCTGTCTAGCTTTATTTCATTTTTTAATAAAATCAGGACATAACTGCAATATCATCAGTCCAAGTAATTATCCTGAATTTTTAAATTGGCTACCTGGGCAAAAAGCAATTATAAAATACTCCTCAAACAATAGTTTATGTGAAAAAATTATTGATCAATGTGATGTTATATTCACCTTGGATTTTAATTCACTTAATAGGATTGACATACTTGGAGATGTTGTAAAAAAATCTTCATCTATAAAAGTAATGATTGATCATCATGAAAATCCTGATAATTATGCAAACCTTATCTACTCAAATCCGAAATTAGGATCTACATGTGAAATGATCTTTAATGTAATTGAAGAACTTGATTTTTCATTATTAGATAAATCAATCGCTATTTGTATATATACTGGTATAATGACTGATTCTGGATCATTTAGATACCCATCTACTTCATCAAAAACTCATTTAATTATTTCTAAATTACTTTCGACGGGAATTAGTCATTCATCAATCTATCAAAATATTTATGATATTTATAGTTTCGATAGGATATCACTTTTAGCTAAAGCTCTTTCTAATATTAGAAAAATAGAAGCTTTAAATGCTGTATACTTAACCTTAACCCAAGATGAACTTAATGAAAATAATTTCAACAAGGGGGATTCTGAAGGTTTTGTAAATTACGGACTTAGCATTAAAGGAATGATTTTTTCAACAATTTTAATAGAACATGCTAAAGAAAAAATAATTAAAATGTCTTTTAGGTCAAAAGGATCTTTTGATGTAAATAAATTTGCTAGAAAATATTTTAATGGCGGAGGTCATGTTAATGCAGCTGGTGGTATTTCTTATGAAAACATAAACCAGACAATTTTAGATCTAGTAAATGCGACAAAAAAATATAGTGATCAATTAATATGATTTTAAAGAAACTAACTCTTTTTTGTTTTATAATCACACTATTATCTTGTTTAGATATTGAACCCAGAAAACCATTAAACAAAAAAAATATTACATTTTTTCAAAGCTCTATTGAAAGAAATAAAAAAATAAAAAAATATCAAGAAATTTTATTTAAATCAATAATAAATAAAAGTAGTGAAGATTTTTTTTATTCAAGTTATGGTTTTTGGTATACATTTAAAGTTAAAAATCAGAGTGTTGAAAAACCAAATAGTGGGGATCAAGTCATTTTTTCATATCAGATTGAAGACGTAAATGGAAAAATAATATATACTGAATCAAGCCTAGGAACAGTAACTTATCGAGTGGATAAAGAAGATCTTCTTCCTGCTCTTAGAGAAGGTGTTAAAGTTTTAAAAAAAGGAGAAATTGCAAGCTTTTTATTTCCATCATATTTGTGTCACGGATATATGGGTGATGGTGAAAAAATAGGAATAAACCAGCCATTAAAAATTACAATTAATTTATTAGAACATATTAAGTGATTATTTAATTTCTATAAATTATATTTACCCAAATATTTTAATTTTAATAAAATGAAACGATTTATTATTTTATCTATTTTTTTCTTTTTTACATATAGTTGTAAAAATACCTATTCTGAATATGGTGATGGTTTATTTGCTGAAATACATACTAATAAGGGTTTCCTTACTTTAAAACTAGAAGAAAAATTAACGCCAATAACTGTAGCTAATTTTATTTCATTATCCGAAGGAACTAATCCATTTGTGAGCTCAAACTTAAAAGGAAAAAAATATTATGATGGACTAGTTTTTCATAGAGTTATTAAAGATTTCATGATTCAAGGTGGAGACCCTACTGCTTCAGGAACAGGAGGCCCGGGATATAAATTTGATGATGAAATAACTTCATTAACTCATAATGGTCCAGGAGTATTATCTATGGCAAATGCAGGTCCTTCTACTAATGGTAGTCAGTTTTTTATTACTTACAAAGATACACCATGGCTTGATGGTAAGCATACAGTATTTGGGAAGGTAGTGAAAGGAATAGAAATTTTAGACTCTATAGCGATGTATGATACAATTAAAAAAGTCACTATAATCCGAAATGGATCTATTGCAAAAGATTTTAATGCTCCTAACATATTCTCTGAGTATTTTAATAAAAAAAATGAAGACAATCAAAAAAGAATTAAATCTGAAAATAGAAGGGTAAATCAACTTACAAAAAATTATAACAAAACAGAATCAGGACTATATTATAAGATTATTTCTAAAGGGAAAGGAGGATTACCTGTCAAAGGAAAATCAGTTTCAGTACATTATAAAGGAATGCTATTAGATAGTACTATTTTTGATTCATCATACAGTCGTAATCAGCCAATTGAATTTACTCTTGGTTTTGGTCAGGTAATTCCTGGTTGGGATGAGGGAATATCATTGCTTAAAAAAGGAAGTAAAGCTACATTAATAATACCACCTAATCTAGCTTATGGAAGTGCTGGAGCCGGAGGGGTTATTCCTCCAAATTCTACACTTATTTTTGAAGTAGAATTAATAAATTTTAAATGAATGTGACTTTTTATTGAAGTAAAATGAATTGGTTTAAAAAGTTATTAGCTATATTAATTATTCCCCAATTCATTATTGTTAAATGGCTGAAAGTCAATCCTGAAATTGTTGAAAAATATTATTCTAACGGCCTCTACCCTATAATATTTGAGTTAAACAGTTTTTTCTATAGTAAAGTGTCATTCTCAGTTGGTGATTTAATATACTTAACATTATTTCTCTCGATTTTATTTCAAATAACTAAGTTTGTTAAAAACCGTAAGTTTATAGGTTATAAAAACTTTATTAATATTGGATTCTACTCATCAATAATTTACTTTTTTTTTCACATTAATTGGGGTTTAAATTATTACAGAATTCCTTTAAATAAAAAATTTGATTATGAAGAAAATTATAGTGATCAAGAATTATTTCGCCTTACAAATAAATTGTTATTAAAAGCTAATGTTTTACACAAAAAATTAACTGATAACAAAAAC
>Ga0114997_10002839_pt1 | contig 13835 bp, 13 predicted proteins | sample ArcticOcean_MG_C_2_FD_87045 | JGI IMG/M metagenome (GOLD analysis project Ga0114997, IMG submission 87045) | Marine microbial communities from western Arctic Ocean - ArcticOcean_MG_CB4_136 | ecosystem: Environmental > Aquatic > Marine > Oceanic | place: Arctic Ocean: Canada Basin | collected... | reverse complement strand
GTTGAAAAATCAATAGGTGATCCCATTTCAAGAGAAATAGCTTTAGCCATATCTGCCCATCTTTTTTTATAGACATCATACAAGGCCTCTAAGTATTTTAATCTTTCTATTTTTGTAGAAAATGCCCAAGTTTCAAATGCTTTTGTTGCTGCGTTTACAGCATCATTTACATCTTCAACTCCACCTAAAGATATAACAGCACATTCTTCTTCTGTTGAAGGGTCTATTACTTTTAAATCATTTGATTTTTTTGGAGAAACCCATTTACCATTAATATAAAATTTTTTTTTATCTAACATTTTCAAAAATTATATTATCTTTTAACTTTTGCAAACAAATTAGTTAACTCATAAACAATTGTTGCTGCTGCTAAAGATGTGATTTCTGCATGATCATATGCTGGAGAAACTTCCACAACATCTGCTGAAATTAAATTTAAACCAGCTAAGCCTCTTATTACATTAACCATTTCTCTAGTAGTCATGCCTGCAATTTCTGGTGTACCCGTTCCCGGTGCAAAAGCAGGATCTAGAACATCTATATCTATTGATAGATATAGTGGGTTATTACCCACCCTATTTCTAATTCTTTCTACTATCTTGTCTATTCCTTCTGTTTGGAATTCATCACAGTGTATAATTTTAAAACCGAACTCTTCATCATTCTTAATATCATCCCTACTATAAAGAGGTCCTCTAATCCCAACATGCATTGATGCGTCATCTAAAAATAGGTTTTCTTCTCTTGCTCTTCTGAAAGGTGTTCCATGTGTATAGGGAGCACCAAAATACGTATCCCAAGTATCCAAGTGAGCATCAAAATGCACCAGAGCAACAGGCCCTTTATTTAATTTGTTTACAGCTCTTAATAGCGGAAGTGCTATCGTGTGATCTCCACCTAGGCTAATAATGCCACCAACTTTATCTAAAAGCTCTGTAGCACCTTCTTCAATTTGCTTTATAGCTTCATCAATATTAAATGGATTGCAGGTTATATCTCCCGCATCTGCAACTTGTTGAACTTTAAAAGGCTCAACATCATAACTTGGGTGGTAATTAGTTCTTAAATGTCTTGAGGCTTGTCTAATGCTCATTGGTCCAAATCTAGCACCTGGTCGATAGCTAGTTCCAGCATCAAATGGTATTCCGATAATAGCTACATCGCAGCTCTCGACATCTCTTAATTCTGGTAACCTTGCAAAAGTGGATGGTCCAGCAAATCTTGGGACTTTAGTTCCACTAACAGGTTGGACTGGGTTTTTATTTCTATCTTTTTTCATTTATAAATAAATGTACCACATTCTATCAAATTGGAATATCTTCTATCTTTTATATTATGAACTTATTAAGGGCTATTTTACTATTAGTTGTTTTTATTACACCTATAAAAGCAAATACTATCTACAATATAATTAAAATACCTAACTTAGAGATTTATAATATTAATACTCAAAATAAACTTAAGTACTTCTATGCTGCTAACTCATTTAGGCTGGGGACTCAAAAAAATATTATTTGTTTAGAATCTGACAAAAAAAATTATGATGAAAAATATAAGCTGATTAGTCAAAATCTTAAAAAATATTCTTATAGTTTCTTAAAAAAAATTAACCTGAAATATATAGTTATGTGTGAAGATTTGTCAATTTCAGGAATTAATACCGCAGGTATTCCAGACAGTGCGATGAAAACATTAATTCTTGATATCAAATTTAATGAAAAATATTTCCAGAGAGTAATTCATCACGAAGTATTTCATGTAATAAATGACAGCTATAAAGAACTTTTTGATAAAAATAAATGGAAGAATTTTAATAAAAAAAATTTTCAATATGCTAAATGTTCAACTTGTTCAGACAAAATAGGACTTAACACTTATAGTAATACTGACGGGTTTTTAACTGAGTATTCTAAAACTACACCCTCAGAAGATATGGCAGAAGTTTTTTCTCACATAATGATGAATATAAAAGTTTCTAATAATGACCAAATTCTTGATAAAAAAAAAAGAATTTATAAAAAGAAACATATTAAAAATAGATAATACTTTTATATTCTAAAATATGATTAAAAAAATTAAGGCATCGGTGTCTGAAAAAATTTTATTAACTTTTTTGATTCTTCTGACAATTTTTACTTTAAGCTCTTATATAGCTGTTAAGAATAAATGTTTATTTATTAAGAATTATAATCCCAACAATATTCAATTTAATAATCCTGAAAATATTGCAATACTTAATGCTCCTTGTGGAAATGTTATTATAGAACTTTACCCAAATATTTCACCAAATGCTGTTGAAAGATTTAAAACTTTAATAAAAGCTAATGCATACGATAATGTCGCTTTCCACAGAGTGATTAAAAATAAACTAGTTCAAGCTGGAGATTTAGAGTTCGGTAGAAAAGATAACTTGGATTATGGGAAAATAGGAACTGGTAAATCTGGATTAGGAACTATTAAATCTGAATTAGATGGTAAATTTAATTATAATAAGGGAAGTGTTGGTTTAGCTAAAACTTTTAAAGATGACACTGAAGACAGTCAATTTTTTATAATTCTCCAAGATGAACCATTATTTGAGGGCGAATATACACCTATAGGTAAGGTTCTTTATGGATTGGAAGTTTTAAGAAAAATAAAATATTTAAATGATTCTCAGTATATTTTGAGGCCTGACTTTATTAATACTTTTAAGATGATTAAATAATATTAAAAGGAGATAGCAAAATGTCAAAGATAATTTTATTTGCAAGTTTTTATCCAAAAGAAGATAAAAAAAATGAAGTTAAGGAAATGATATCTTCTATGATAAATTTTACTAGGTCCGAAGAGGGTAATGAGACTTACAATTTTTATGAAGAAAAACATAATGATACTAATAATGTGTCTTTTCATTTATTCGAGATTTACAAAAATAATGATGCATTAAATTTTCATAGGGAAACCCCTCATTACAAAAATTATAGGTCAAAAATAATAGAATTATTAATAAAACCTATCGATGTTAAAATTTTACATTCTTTAGACTCAGTTTAATTATTGGTAAAAGATATATCGCGAGTAATGATAAGGTTTGGGAATACTAAAAATATCTAAAATATTCACCACAGTGTGTTTTAAAATTTATCTTTTCTAAACCTTCATTTATTTTGGCAAAATTGCTTGTTTGTAGCCTCTAAAACGTTGATCATTAAATTTCTATTATTCATATAATTTAACTATTTAAAAATAATATATTGTAAATTTTAATATTCTCAAATAGGGTTTTCAATATAAAAATAATTTTTTAACTGTGTGTCTATGTCTAAAGAAAAAATTTTAGTTAAAATAAAAAAACCTAAAAACCCAAATACTATATTTGGATTACCTGCAAAATCTTATACTGATGAAAATTTCTGGAAAAAAGAATGTAGCACCGTATTGTCTAATGGTTGGCTGTTTGTTGGTTTCGTCCATGAACTTAAAAAATCTGGTGATGTGGTTCCCTTATTTATTGCTGATAAACCTATTCTGCTTATTAAAAATAATAACAATGAAATTACTGCTTTCCACAATGTTTGCAGTCATAGGTGTCTAAAATTAGTTGATGAAAAAAAAAATGTAGGAAAAATTATTCGATGTCCTTATCATGCGTGGAGTTATGATCTTGATGGAAATTTGAAAGCCGCTCCTCATGTGGGTGGTACAGATCAGCATAAACCTAAAGGGTTTAATTTTTCAGAACATGGATTAAAATCAATTAGAATTCATGTTTGGCATGATTGGATTTTTATTAATTTCAATGGAAAAGCAAAAAAATTTGAAAAATATGCAAGCCCACTTATTAAAAAATTTAAAGATATTGATTTAAAAAAATTAAAATATGCTGCAACTTTAGATTTTGGGAAAATAAACACTAACTGGAAATTTCTTATTGAAAATTTTATAGAACCTTATCATGTTCAGTTTGTTCATAAAACAACAACTAATCAACCACTAAAAGATCACTATACTGTTGTCGACGGTATATGTTATGGAAGTGGAGTTGATGTTAAGGAAGAAGATAGTAAAAATAATGCTGCTTTGTCTGTAACCTCTCGTTACTTATCTCTTTTTCCAAATTTTATAATAGGAACTTATTTTCCTAATCAAGTTGGTGTCTATCTAAATATACCAATAAGCCCAAGTGTAACATTACAAAAAAGAATAATCTATACAACCGATGGTAAGGAAATGGGAAAAGAAGAAGCTACCATGGTAAAGAATATTTGGTGGAGTGTTCACAAAGAAGATCATGAAATGTGTGAAAGATTACAAGAAGGTAGACTTTCACCAGCATCAAATGAAGGTGGACTTTTATCTCCTGTTTGGGAAAAAGGAATTCAGGCATTTCAAAAACTTATAATTGACGAAACAATGAAATCAAAAAAAACAACTAAAAGGAAAAAAAATGTCTAAAGAAATTAATCTAGGTGGATACAGACTTGCGCATACAATGATAAGAGTTAAGGATTTAGAAGCGTCTTTTAACTTTTACTGCAAAACTCTAGGGATGAAAGTTTTGAGAAAAACAGATTACCCTGACGGCAAATTTACAAATGCGTTTATTGGTTATGGTCTTGAAACAGAATCTCCGTGTTTAGAACTTACTCATAACTGGGATCAAAAAAATGATTATGATAAAGGTAATGGATGGGGGCATGTATGCATTGAAACACCTGATGTTTATAAGGCTTGTGACGATCTTGCTAAGCTAGGTATAAATATTACTCGTAAACCAGGTCCTATGAAGCATGGAACTAGAGTGATAGCATTCTGCGAAGATCCAGATGGATATAAAGTCGAGTTAAACGAACCAATAAAAATATAAAAAAGAAAGGTAATACAAATGTCAAAAAAACCACAACTATATAAGTTTAAAGATATTGAAAACAGACTTCACACTTTAGAGCCTGGCAAAAGTTATATTAAACCCTTTGTGACTAGTAAAGTTAGTAACACAATGTGTGGGGGTGTAAATTTTTTAAATAAAGCTTCTATTCCATGGGATTTAACTTGTGATGAAATCATCTATTGTATGCAAGGAACTTTTCGTCTTACTTGTGATGGTGAGTCTTATATTTGTAACCCAGGAGATGTACTTTATATTCCAAAAGATAATCATATTGCTTACGAATGTGATGAAAAGTGTGTAATATTTTATGCTGCCTACCCTCATGATTGGAAACAAAAAGCGGGTATAACATTTGTCCCTGGAATAGATCCTGAAGATATGCCAAAATAATAGAAAAATAAAGGAGATCAGTATGAGCAAAAATAAAAAAATTTATTATGAAAACTTTGAAGATGCTGTTGAACGTAATAGAAAAAAAATACCTTCTGTTCATAAACGATTAAAAGATGCTGGTGTAAAATATGTTTTGTCAAGCTGGATTGATCTCCATGGTATTCCAAAATCAAAACCTGTCCCAATGACTGATTTTGAACCTTTGTGCTTAGGAAAAGGTCCTCAGTTTGCAGTTCATTCTATTTCTTTTGTACCCGAACTTACTCCCGCAGATTCTGATCAAGTAATGCTGCCTGACTTAGATTCAGTCTATATTTGTCCTTGGGACAAAACCACTGCAATAATTTTTGCTGATCTTTTTTGGGAAGAAAAACCTTATAATGTTTGTCCTAGACAAGCTTTAAAAAGAGCAATGCAAAAAGCTCAAGATTCAGGCTACAAGGGAATGGCAGGAATTGAGCCAGAATTTATTGCAATGAAGTATGATGAAAATGGCGAACCTGTTAAAGCTATTGACAATGACCCAGCCAAGGGTATTAGACCAAGAAGACAGGCTTTTGGCTACGATGTGGAACACACATTGGATTCAATGCATTTTTTAAAAGAACTAATTGATATTTTGAATGACTTAGGATGGATGATACACGATGTTGTTGCTGAGGGTGCCTACTCACAATTTGAATTAGACTTTCATTATACCAACTTATTAGAAATGGCAGATAGATTAGTTTTTTTGCGAATTCTTTTAAAAGAAATTGCTAAAAAAAATAATATGTTTATTACGTTTATGCCGAAGCCAACAATAGGTGATTGGCGATCTGGAGCTCATATAAATTTTTCAATGATTGATAAGAATGGAAAAAATATTTTTGATGGTGGAAATAAATGGTCTGAAGAATCAATATTCGCTGTTGGAGGGTTAATGAAACATGCGGAAGCATTAACTTCAATTACTTGTTCGACAGTAAACTCTTACAACGGTTTAGTACCCAGAGTTGGTGGATTTGAAGGTGGAACAGTTACTTGGGCACCAACAAATATTACATATGGACACAATAATAGATCTGCACAGTTTCGATTGCCTCAAAACAGATATTGTATTGAAAATAGAGCAGCTGATATGACAATGAATGTTTATCTAGCACTTTCAATGACAATTTCAGCAGCTGTTGAGGGAATTGAAAAAAAAATTCATCCAGGAGAGCCCACAGATCAAGATTTATATAATATGTCAGAGGGTGAGTTTAAAAAACTTGGAATCAAGAGGCTTCCAAGAAATTTATTATTCGCAATTGAGGCTCTTAAAAATGATAAATTAACTGATGAAGTTTTGGGTCCGGTAATGAAAAAATCATTACTTGCATATAAAAATGATGAATGGGAACGATATCACCAAGCAGTTACGGATTGGGAAGTAAAAGAGTACCTTAGACTTTATTAATGAAAAAGTATCAAGAGTTTAACTTGGGAAATGTTAAACTTTTATCTGGTAAGATTTTAAAGTCAGCTAAGCTAATTTATAAAACTTATGGTGAATTAAATAAAAATTGCTCAAATGTAATTATACTTCCCACTTTTTATACAGGAACTCATATTCGTAACGAAGGTTTTATTGGAGAAAACAGGGCTTTAAATCCAAACAAATATTTTATTATTTCAATAAATATGTTTGGTAACGGACTTTCTTCTTCGCCAAGCAATACTAAAGGAGTCCAGCATGGTTTTAAGTTTCCAGATATAACACTTTGGGACAATATTTACTGTCAACATAAGTTAATAACTGAAAAATTTAAAGTAAAAAAAATTGCACTAGTGACTGGTTGGTCTATGGCTGGTTGTCAGTCATATCAATGGGCATCTCAATACCCTAACATGGTTAAGTCAATTCTTCCCTTTTGTGCGTCATCAAGAACTTCAATACATAATCATGTATTTTTAGAGGGCGTAAAAGCTGCACTAACTACAGACTCAAGTTGGAAAAATGGAAAGTATAAAAAACAACCAGTAGCAGGTTTAAAAGCTTTTGGGCGCGTATATGCTGGTTGGGCTTTTTCACAAGATTTTTATAGAAAAAAACTTTATCAAAAGTTTGGTTTTAAGGACGTGGAGAGTTTACTTAAAAATTGGGCCAATGATCATGCAAAAAATTGGGATGCTAATGATCTTTTGTGTAAACTAAAAACTTGGCAATTAAACGACATAAGCAAAAATCCAATTTACAAGGGAAATTATATTAAAGCACTTAAATCGATAAAAGCTAGAACAATTTTAATGCCATGTAATCAAGATTTATACTTTAGGACTGAAGATAATACCTATGAGAGACAATTTATTAATAAATCATCATTAAGACCAGTAGATTCATCATATGGACATTGTGCAGCAAACCCTGGTAATGACAAAAATTTTCAAAAAAAATTAGATAAAAATATTGTTGAATTATTAGCTTAGGCCGACAACAAACTTACTCTGGACATGGTATAAATTTATTTAAAATTAATTTTTTGTTTCAATATTTATTTATTTATTTTCAAAATCAATAATTTTCTTATTTTGTAAGTTATTTATATTAAGTAATTAAAAAACTATAATTATTACCATCATTAATACTGAACAAATTGAATATCTACCTCAAGTTATTGATAATCAAGAGGCATTTTGCGATACAAAGCAAGGGGAATAATATTAAATTATAGGTTGAACCCAATATAGTCACAACAGTCCTTTTGATATGAAGTAAAATCAATCAAAATAGATTGATGAAAAATCTGTTTAAAAATGAACTTAAAAAAATAAACTTAAGTCTTAGTGGTAAAAAATTAATTAAAAAACCATTAAAAGCTCTAAAAAAAATAAATATTAATAAATTTAAAAAAATTACTTCTTTTTCTTTAAATGAAACTTTTAATAATTTCAAAGAAAAGATTAAACAAGTAGAAATCGAAAAAATTAAAAATTTAAAAAAAGAAAAAATTAAAGAAACTAAGAGAGTAATATTAGAGGAAAAAAAACTTAAAGTAGAAGAAGCAAAAAAGAATAAAAGAATTGAATTACAAAAAATAATAGAAGAAAAGCAAAGATTGGAATTATTAGAAAAACAAAGAATCAATATTGAGAAACAGTACCAAGAAATTGAAAAACAAAAGATTAAAATTGAAAAGCAAAGGATAAAAGCTGAGGAGCAGAAGTCTAAAGATGATGAGGACAAAAAAATAAGAGAAGATAATTCAAGATTAAAAGAAGAAAAACTAAGATTGGAATTCTTAGAAAAACAAAGATTAAGACAGGAAAAACTAAGTGCGCAAAAAGAAGAACAAAGAATAAAAGATTCAGAACAACAAAAAATAATTGAAGAGAGAAAAAAAATAAAAGACGAAAAACAAAGAATAAAAGATATTAAAATTAATGCACAAAAAGCTGAGCAGCAAAGACTAGATGAAGAAGAGCGAAAATTACAATATCAAGAACTAAAACTAAAAGAAACAGAACAAAATATAAAAGATATTGAAACAAAAAGATTAAGAGAAAATGAAATTCTCAAATTAAAAGAAGTTGAGGAATTTAGAAAAAAAGAGGAACAATTTAGATTAAAAGAAAAAGAAGAAATAGAGGAATTAAAAGAATTAAAATTTAGAGAAGAGCAACATAGGAAAAGAGAGGCTGAACTCAAAAAAAAAGAAGAAGAACTTAACTTAAAAGAAACGGAAGAAAAAAATATTAGAGAAGCAAAAAGAGCAGATGAATTAAGAATTAAAGCTGAAGATCAAAGAATTAAAGAATGGGAAGAAAAATTTGATGAAAATCAAAAAAAGAAAGAAGAAGAGTTATTAAAAAAATTTTCTAATAGAGAGAAAAATAACAATAAAGTAAGTAATTTTAATGATGATAAATCAAAAAAAGATTTGGAAAAGAATAATGAAAATAAGAGTATTAATTAATTAAAGGCTTTCCTGTAGCCAAAGTATGTTTAATTCTATCTTGTGTTTCTTTGGTTTTTATTAATTTCATAAATGAATCTAATTCTAGTTTAAATAAATCATCTTCTGATAAATTTTTGTCTATTTGAGTGTCGCCACCACTTAAAACAGTAGCTAACTCTTTTCCCACTATCACTCCATGTTCTAAAATTATTTTGTCATTGTAAAGTCCTTCTAAAATTTTGACCATTTTTTTTTTAACTGATATTCCTGCAAGATTAAATTTTGTCTCTGTTGGTGCTTTAAAATTTTTATTATCTTCTAAGATTTTCTTTGAAACTTCTAATAAACTATTTCTATTCATTATTTTTTTATCTACAGGTCGTAAATATTTTATTGGTTCGGCTTCTGTCGGTGACGTCGCTGTTTTTCCATATCCAATAATATCAAATACTTTTAATGAGGCATAATGAGGGTCGTTTTTCGCTTCTTTTGTATCAAGCCATCTAGCAAGCATCTCTTTACACCCTCCACCGGCTGGGATTAATCCAACGATTGTTTCTACTAAACCAACAACTATATTTGTATGTGAAGCAACAAAATTACTTTGAACCATAACTTCAAATCCACCACCAAGTGTTAATCCAGATGGAGCTGAAATAACTGGATAATCAGAATATTTTAGATGTTTGCAGGTTTCTTGAAAATATCTGATAAATTTTTCTATGGATTTAAAATCTCCTTTTTCAGCAAACTCCATTGTGTAACTTAGGTTTACTCCTGCGGAAAACTGCATACTTTCATTAATTATAATTAAAGGTTTGTCTGTTGCTTTTTTTAAAGCATCCATTGAATTGTAATCAAGAGCATTGGCTTTAGTTGTAAATTCAACAATATTAAAATCATTAAACCTATATATCTGTGCTGAACTGTTGCCATCTATACTCAATGCTTTCTTTTTGGCTTTTCCAAATGTTTCGATTTCTGTATATTTTTGTCTTGACCCATAAAAGTTTTGGTTTTTAGATTTATATAAATTCTCTAAAAAAATATTTCCTTTAAAGTCATCAATCTTATTAAAAAAAAGTTCAACACCTATTTCCTCCAACATTTCGAAGGGGCCTTTGGCCCAGTTGAAGCCTAATCGCATTGCTTCATCGATGTCATTAAAATTTTTTGTAATAGAAGGCACTAAGGAGGATGCATATTTAATAATCTTAGAAATTACTGACCAGGCATACTCTCCAAATTTATCGTCTCTTGAGATTAAAGATTTAAGATCAGCTTTATCTGATTGAATATTAATTTTTTTACTTGCAAAATAATCTCCAGTTCCAAGGTTAATTGCTTCCATGACTTTTGTGGAACCCGTTTTGTTTACTCTATAAAAGCCTCCCTTACCTTTTCGACCTGTATATCCAGTTTCAATTAATTTCTTTACTAAAGGAATTTCTTTTGCAACTTCCTGAAAAGGATCATCTTTTGATAATTCTTTTATAAAACTTTTTAATACATCAGCCATCAAGTCAATTCCAATCAGATCATAAAGACCAAATACTCCTGTTTTTGGTATGCCCATTGGTCTTCCAAAGATTGCATCTGCCTCTTCAATACTAAGTTTCATTTTAAAAGCCTCAGTCATAGCAATTTGCATTGCAAAAACACCTATTCTATTTCCTAAGAATCCTGGAGTATCGTTGCAAACAATTGCACCTTTTCCTAATTCAATTTCACAAAATTTTTTTAAAGAATTAATCTTATCCAAATCATTATTTTCATTTTTAACTATCTCTAATAAGCCCATATAACGCACAGGATTAAAAAAATGAGTAATACAAAAATCTTTTTTTTCTTCAGCAGTTAGTTTTTCAGATAAAACTTTGATTGGTATAGAGGATGTGTTTGAAGAAACAATTGCCCCTTTTTTTCTTTCTTTAAATATTTTTTCATAAATATCTTGTTTAATATCTATTCTTTCAACTACAGCTTCTACTACCCAGTCTGCATCTTTAACTGTATCAAAATTATCGTTGATGTTTCCAACCTTAATATTATTTATTTTTGATTTATCTAATAAAAGAGGTGGTTTTGATTTGTGGATTCTATCTCTAGCTTGTTCACTTATTTCTGTCTTTAAGTCAAGTAATGTAACCGGAATATTGGCATTACATAAATGAGCAGCAATGCCGCTTCCCATTGTTCCAGAACCAATAACTACTACTTTTTTAATTTGCATAAATTTTAAAAATTGAAGAATTATTTATAATAAAAAAATCAAAATTAGTAAAATAAATTACTGATTAATTCCTCTTAATCTTTCAGATCTTCTTCTAAGAAGTTCTGCAGTAACCAAAATTAAAGTTGACATTATAATTAAGCAAGTTGCTACAGCCATTATTGTCGGGCTTAGTTGCTCTCTTAATCCAACCCACATTTGAATAGGTATAGTTGTGTTTTCAAGCCCTGCTAAAAATAAAACAACTACGACTTCATCAAATGAAGTTACGAAAGCAAATAATGCACCAGAAATTACACCTGGTAAAATTAATGGTAAAGTTATTTTCATAAAAGTATTTACAGGATTGCTTCCTAAACTCGCTGCAGCTCTTGTAACACTGTGATCAAATCCAGATAATGTTGCTGTAACTGTAATAACTACAAAGGGTGTTCCTAAAATTATGTGTGCTAAAATTATTCCTGTATGTGTTGCAGCTAAACCTACTTTTGCCATAAAGAAAAATATTGCTGTTCCTGAAATAATTAAAGGTACAATCATTGGTGAAATTAATAAGGCCATAAATGCTGCTTTGTAAGGCATATGTCTGCTACTTAGACCTAGTGCTGCAACAGTTCCAAGAATTGTGGAACCAATGGTTGCGAAGAAAGCTATAATGATACTATTTTTTGCTGCAAGCCCCCAAGGATTCTTAGTTCCATAAATCATGTCCTCATACCATCTTAATGAAAATGCATCTGGATCGAGTGCTATCATTCCTTTAGAAAAGTGAATATATTGCTCAGCATTAAATGAAAGTGGTAAAATCACAAACAACGGTGCAATTAAAAAGAAAAAAACAAACCCACAAATAATTAAATATGTGTAATGCCAAATTCTATAATTCCACGCTGTATAAGTTGGTAAAGCCATAATTTATCCTAGTTTAATATTATCTATTCCGACTAATTTATTATAAATCCAGTAAATGGTTAAGACACCAATCAACAGCATTGTACCTAATGCAGCTGCAAATGACCAATCCAAAGAACTTTTCATATGATAAGCAATTGTATTGCTGATTAAAGATCCACTAGCCCCACCAACCAAAGCAGGAGTAATATAATAACCTATTGCTAAAATAAATACTAATAAACATCCAGCTCCAATTCCTGGAATGGTTAACGGGAAATATATTTGTCTAAATGCTGTAAAAGGTGTTCCACCTAAAGATTTTCCAGCTCTCATTAAGCTTGGTGATATAGTTTTCATCACACTGTAAAGAGGTAAAACCATAAAAGGTAGTAAAATTTGTGTCATTGCAACAAAAGTTCCAATAACATTATACATTAATTCTGGTCTAGCATCGTTTGCAGCAAGTCCTAGCCAGACAATTAAATCATTAATTGGTCCTTGTTGTTGAAGCAAAACCATCCAACTTGAAGTTCTAACTAAAAGAGATGTCCAGAATGGAAGCAACACACATATCATTAATAAATTACTATATTTCATTGGTAATGTAGCCAATAAGTGTGAGATTGGATAAGCGAGTAAAAAACAAAATAGTGTTACCCAAAAAGCAACTTTGAGAGTTCTCAACCATAAAATTTTGTGAATTCTCCTATCCTCTGGTTGTTGAATTATCTTTCCTTTTTGATCAAACTTTAAATCAACACCCTTTAAATATTTAGCATAAGTCCAGTTTGGTGAGGCACTCTTTAAAGCGCCCATATACTCTATTTGACCCCATCTTTTATGAACATTAATGAACTGCTCTTTATAGTTTCCTTCTTCAAATTTATTAATTTTTCTTATAGTTTTTTTTATTAAGCTACTAAATCCTCCTTTTTCGTAATTTAGTCTTGCTATAATCTTACCATAAGTTTTAGTTTTTTTAAGATATGACAAATCTTTATAAAGAGCTGCATAAACTGGCTCTTCTGGTAAATCTTTACCATCCCATTTCTCTATTGCACTAAAGGTATTTGGTAGCATTTTAGTGATCATACGATCATCAACACTTCTAAATAACATTTCACCTATTGGAAATACATATGTGATTAAAAGAAACAAAAACAATGGCCCTACAAGCATTACTGCTCTTATTTTATTTCTTCTCTCAGCCTTTCTTAGGCTTACCTCTAAAGGTACACCATCTGATGATAAAATTTGTTCTGTGCTCATAATAAAAAAGGGCGGCTATATGTAATAACCGCCCCTTAAATATAATAAAATTTTAATCTATAATTTAATTACAGACCAGCTTTCATTGCTTCCCATTTTTCACCAATTTCATCTTGGTTATCAGCCCAAAAATTTGGGTTCATAAGCATGTATGATTTAGTGTTAGCGGGTGCTGTTGGCATATGTGGTACCATGTTAGTCTTACCATCTTTAAACCAAGGTTCTCCAGCTTCCATAACAGCTATTGAAGATT
>Ga0114997_10002838_pt1 | contig 13835 bp, 19 predicted proteins | sample ArcticOcean_MG_C_2_FD_87045 | JGI IMG/M metagenome (GOLD analysis project Ga0114997, IMG submission 87045) | Marine microbial communities from western Arctic Ocean - ArcticOcean_MG_CB4_136 | ecosystem: Environmental > Aquatic > Marine > Oceanic | place: Arctic Ocean: Canada Basin | collected... | reverse complement strand
GCTTCGAAAGTGTAATCATTGCCCAATATAACCCTATATATCACCACCCTCTTGTCTATGAAATTGTTGTTTAACAGCAAGCCAATTGTTGTTAGGTCAACAGCAGTGAACTCCATGTCGATGGAGTTGATCCTGAGATCCGCTGATTCGACTATGTTTCCATAACTTAAAAACTGTCCCTGTGCCAGGTATGTGTTGTTGCCCGCGTCAGGTGCCGTCAGTGAATCGTATGTGATGTCTAAATTTGTTGTGGTAAGGTATTGTGCTGTTGATAGTTGTAATTCGATTAGGTCAGCAACAAATATTTGATTAGCCGCTAATTTTGTCTGTGTTGCACTGGCAATACTTCTTGTCATTACACTTCCTCATTCAAAATTATTTCATACTTGAATGTGCCATCCAATGATGTGACGTATTTTATTTGATCCTTGTCAGAGAACACTGTCAACGGAACATTGTCATAGGTCACTGTGTGTGAAGCAGTCACTGTGGTCTGTAATGGTGGATATATGTCCAATGTGTTCACTGAACTGCCATCCATGTCAACGTCTTCCGTCAACATATAAACTTTGCTGTGATTTGAAAATTTTATTAGATCACCTTTCTTCAGTGTGCCTGATGCAACAGTGTTCACACCAACCTTGGAAGATCCTGCCACTGGACTCATCACTGGGTCTGTGCTGGTGTTAGCCACCACAGTTATAACTCCTGACACTGTGCCTTTTGAGGAACTAACCTCAGGTAGTATGATTGTGAAAGCACCAAAAGATCCATCTTGTTTCACGATGAAACTGTAATCAGCCATGAAGTCCACTTTGGACATTGCTGGTGATTGTAGTTTGGCACTCCAAAATTGTGCACCTATCTTTCTTCTGTGTGTCTTGCCGCTCACTGACGTCGTCACACGAGTGTTGCTGTTGCTTTGGAAATCTAATGTCTTGAATCCTTTGTTGGGCGTGAATAATGCCATTATGCTAATAAACTCCTTTTGCCTCTTTCAGCTAGACTCCTGTTGATCAAGCCAACTATCAGATCCTGTCTGGTAGTCAACAGTTGATCGAAGTCTGTAGCGTCGATTGTGTTGATGTTAAATGTGACTTCGATGCTGTCTCCACCACCTCCACCACCTACTGCTTGACCAGTTCCCATGTCTCCCATGTCACTGTTGGACACGATTGATCCTGAAGATCCTGGAACAAATAATTCTGGTCCTCTCTCACCTACCACGATTGGTTGGTTGGCAGATACCTGTCCACCGTTCGCAAAGAAGCCACCAAACATTGATGCACCACCTGTGAAGATTGCCAAGGCCGCCCTCAGTGCCAACTCTGTTTTAAGTTCGCTGTTGATACCCCTCTGTCTGTTCTTGATGTCTCTTAATTTTCTTTCTAATGGTTCAAGTATGAATATGACAACACCCAAGTTTATGAATCCCTGTATCATTGCTTTCAGTGTTGCGTTCACTATCTCGCCCAACGCATCACTCAATGACTTGGTTCCCATTATAACGTCAGTCAATGCACTAGATGCCGTGTTCTGGAATGCCTGCATTCCTGCGGCCACTGCCGTTATCTTGCCTTCCAATGGTGTCATCCCTTCACCTATGGTTCTCTTAAGAGCCTGCAGTATCACGTCATCCGCGATTGACTCTTCAAATGCCCTCTGTTGTTTTTCCGCCCTCTTCGTGGCATCCTTGATCCTGATTATACCGTCCTCGTAGAAAGCATATGATTTGGTGGCTTCTTTGACCACCTCTGCGTTCTCTTCGATTGATACTGATGCTTCTTCCGTCGCACCTACCGTGACCTTGTATGCCTCGTGCATATTCCTCATGGCAACCACGTTGTCATTCATTGCTGATGATTGTTTGTCAATGAAAGGGATATACTTCATTATGGACTTGCCGAAATCTACTATGGCATTTGTCACTATGCCCAAGACGTGTAGGACGTTGAATATTGCTTTGGCAACCATTCCTAGTGCGTCTATCAATAGACCCAAAGTCACTCCAACAAATTTTCCTACGGTTGTGATGGCTTCCTTGTTCTCACTTATGAACGCAGTCATGCCCCTGGCCACTTCAGTAAGTTCGGTCTTCAGTCCACCCTCACCAAGTTCCATGGCAGTCTCTGCCAATGCATCTTGGAAGTTAGAGAAAGCACCACTCAATGTTTCAGCCCTTGCCTCTAAGGCACCTGCGAACTCTTCCTTACCTATGCTTCTGATGAATCCAAGTATCTCGTCTGTGTTGTTTTTTAATTTTGTTTCTGTTCCCCTGAATATGGCTGTGAGGTTATCGCCCTCTACCTTGACCTTGATACCAAGTTGTTTAAGCATTTCAAATTCACCAGTTGTGGCGTTGAATACTGCTTTGGCAACATCGTCAAATCTCTTGCCCATACCAGCCGCAATGTTTCCTATCTCGCTCATCATGTCCTGCGTAGGACTTAGACCTGCGTTCCTGAATGTCACGAATGCGTTGGACACTTCTTCTAGTTGGAATGTTGTTCCTGCTGTGAATTTTCTGATCAATTCAAAGGCTTCACCTGCCTTTATCGCATCACCCTCGATGGTGACCAAAGTTGCTTTTAGATCCTCGAAGGTCCTTACTGTGTTGACTATACTGCCAACCAACCTCGCGGCTCCCATGGCCAATAACGCCACACCCGCACCCTTAAGGATTGATGTCAACTTCAGACCCGAGGTCTGCATTGATCTAAGTTGTCCGTTGACCGATCCTAGGGCGTTCTGGCCCTTGACTTTGATGTCAACATTTAGTGGGGTAGTTGCCATTATTTTCTAGCCCTTGCTTGTTGTTTTTGTTTGTTCATAGTCTTTTTATTCTCCTTATGCTCAAACATAAAATAACCCGCCCACAAATCCTTCTCCAGCGTCGTCATTTGCAATATTTCTTCAACAGACTTCTTCAATCTGTCCGCGAGCGTCATCACAAACCTTAACTCAACACTGGACTCTATTCCTTTGCGATGGAATCCTGTGGTGCAGTCAATTTGGCGTTGTTAATGGTTGTTGCAACCTTAACCACTACAAGTGGATCTGCCTCATTCATTAACTTCACTGTGTCAGCATCATGGAAGAGCCTCTTACCGTCTTTGTCTCTGGCCTTCGTTATAATACTTTCAACCAATGCTTCGATGGTCTTACCTTGAGCTTGTAATTCCAAAACCTTGGCTTCGTCTTTAAGTGGATATGTTGTTCTGTAAAAGATATCAGTGCCCCACTCCTCGCAATGATATTTCTGCATCTCCCCACCAATGCTTGTTTGGTAGTGTTTGCTTATTTTGTCTGTTATACTCATTATCGTGTTCTCCTTGACCTATTTTTAGATAGGACCTCCCGTATGGCCGGTCGTGTCATGCCGTTAGGGGCCTGTTTCGAATAACCTGCGTCTAAACGTTCGATGTATGGTTGCTTGTTCCTAACTTGGTAGCTAGAATTAGACTTCTTGTCCATACGCCAACTTCGTTTAGCACGACCAGAACGAACTGGTGTAATCTTCTTGATACTATCAAAAAGATCCGTGGTTATCGAGCGAACTATCTGATCAATTGAATTTTTTAGACCAGCAGTTGCTTTTGTCGAATTGAATGATACATTCACTTTTAACATCGTTATAAAACTATTATAACTCCGCTCTAGTTAATGCACCACTTCCTGTGAATGATACCGTAGCTTCTACGATGCCATCAAAGTTTGCAGTGATTGTGTGATCGGTTATGATTACATTTCCGCTTAACTTGATTCCAGTTGTCTCACCAGAAGGGTATAACTCGATGGCAGTAGGATCATTTCCTATTGCTGAAAAGAGTGCTGTTTGACCATTCTCGTCATTGTCTCTGAAATAAAGGTCCATTGAACCAGTGTATGAAGTCTTGCCGGCAATATATGCTCTGCCTGTAGTCCCCATGACTGTTGATTCAACAGCATCTGCAGTTTGAGAAATTTCAAATCCTCTCACAGATGCAACGACAGTAACCGCCGACGCATCACCACTGAACTTAACTACACCGGCTTCGCCTGTGTATGTTCCTGTATTAGTCGCCATTGTTTGTCTCCTTTGTTATTGATAGACCAGGTGAACTTTGCCCCAATCTCGCTTTTAATTTGACAACCGTTGTGTCTGTATCAACCTTGGTAGGTCTCCTACGGACATTTTTGATTATCGATGGTTTTGAAAAAGTCCAACCATCTTTCTTGTGTGATGAGACAACCTTGTTGTCTATCACCTTTGAAACTTTACCTTTCCACATTAACATGGACATATTACAATACTCCTTTTTTGTATGTGTATCTAACATTCACGCTCACTATGACCTCACCCAATGGTGGATCCCTGTCAACGACCTCTATACCTATGACCTGTGTTGATACATTGTGTATGTTGGCTGATGATAATGTTAAATCTCTGTTCCTTGAAACCTCAAGTGTTTCTTCAATTCTTTCTACTATCTCGTTCCTGAGTGTGTCTATCTGTGTGCCCCTCACATAACATCTAAGTTGGAACTGTATGCTACCCAGTCTCTCCGTTGACGTGATGTCTTCCCTGTCCTCGTTGGCAGTCACCAACAGTATCGCGGGGAACTGCGTGATGGCAAGCTTCTGCACATCAAATATCTCCCTGGATATGTGGTTAGGTGCCGGATCAGTCATGTTCTCCAACTGTTCAAATATGTTGATTGCTATGTTTTCTCTCGCTGACATTATCTAATCAACCTACCGTGATAAAATGCTTTCTTTTCTGATTCTTCAAATGTGCCAGATGAGTCAGCGTCGTAGTGGACGCCCTCCCTTAGGATGAGGTCTAGTTCTTCCGAGGCCTTGTCCTTGTAGTAATTCATTTTGTTTTGGAAGGAATCTCCGTCTGGATCAAATGTAGACAATCTTGGATATATGTAATCTCCCAGCACCTTGTAGCAGGCCAATCTAACGAACTGTGCATTGTTCAATTTGCTCGCAGTCAGTTTGGATGCTGTGTTGGAAGCTATCGTTATATTTCCATCAGAAATGTTGGCTGTGGGCCACCATTTTATATTCAGTAGTCTGATTATGTCTTCGTATGTTTTTGAGTGTAGGTCTGAAAAATCCTGTATTCCATACTTGTGGATGTCAGGTTCGTATTCTTTCAGGTTCGTGTCTGTTGCGAATGTCGCCATTGTTAAAGTCCTTCTTTAAATTATTCCAAGAGGTCCTTCCTCTTGCAATTACAATTATTTATTGGATTATGGACTGTGTGCCGTGCTTTGGTGCCGTCCACTCCCAACAATCCACATAGTCAAGGACGGCATCTTTACTTAAAAAAAAAGCCCCATATTGCTACAGGGCTTTTCTAGTATGAGCAAGGATTTCTCCTTAGTTGTTAAAACTACTCAATTGTTGAGTCGAATGATCCTCTGATACCTGCACCATCGTATAACTCACCAGTGGCGTAGATCGCTGAACCAACGATGTCAAAACCTCTTAAAGTCGCTTCTCTCTGAGATTCGATTTTAATGTCTTGCATAGTTGCCAATGCGATTGCATCTCTGTGGAAGATTCCACAACCGTAGTCACCTGCAGTCGAACCATCTGCTAGGTTCACTAGAGATGATTGGTATACTGGAACTCCACCTAATGTTCCCATTAGGCCATTTGCTAACGCACTGTTACCAACTTGTCCAGCCGGAGCCGCGAAAGTTGAAGTAAGAGTTGACGCAACGTCAAACGCGATGTTCGGATGTAGCACGATCGCACAATCGTTTGATGTGTCGTATCCGTTCGATCTTAGTTTTGCTATTGCTTCAAAAAGTTTAGCCGCAGTAGCAGTTCCTGATAGACCTTCGCCAACGCCGCCAACAACACCTGAGAAAGTGTTGAAAGATGCCATCATGTCAGTGTCCATTTTTCTCGCAATCGCTTCACCGAATAATTTTCCGATGTCAGCAACAACATTAGATGCTGATGCCATGATTGAAAGATCTGAAACAGTTGCTCTTAAACCAACTTCTGATACCGTTAAGGTAACGCCGTCAGTTGAGATTGCTGTTGCAGTTGGAGCCGTAGCTTCTGTCATAGCCGCCGCTGTTTGGTTAGGGTAGATTGGAACAGTGATTGTTTTACCTTGTCCCGCAGGTATTGTGTAGTTCTTTACTAGACCTTTCATTAAAGATTTTTCAGACGCTACGAATAATGCCTCAGCCGTTATAGCCGGTAAAAGGTCATTAAGTGTTGTAGTGTTAGTTAGAGCCATTGTATGGTTCTCCTAGTTGTTGTGTTAATATTAGACTAGGCCGGACTTCTTACGATAGTCAGCATAGACTTTCCTATGTTCTGGATTGTTCATGTCCAGTTTAGTGATATCAACTTTCCCGTCTAGGTCAGCACTCTTGGTGTTTGATGTAGATCCAGCCCCTGGCATTCCTGGTTGCTGGAAGTGTGGATTTGATTTTAGAAATTCTGAAACTAATCCATCAACCGACAAAGGTTCACCCGTGTCACTGTATCTAGTCTGTCCAGTCTTTGAATCAATGATCTCGACCTGCCCTGCCTCGTCCATCTTTATCTGCTCTCTCACAAGTCTAACGACTTGGTCGGGATTAATGGCTTTCAATGTTGACGCCGCATTTAACAATGCCCCATCTACCTTGATCTTGGTCAGTTCACTTGTCAAACCTTGAATCTTATCTGCCGCTTTCGCCTGCTGATCTTTAAGAATCTGTTCAAACTCACCTTTCTTCTTCTGGATTTCTATTTTAGATTGCTCTTCTTTTTCAGCCAGTGTCCGATAGTGCTCAACATCTACACCTTCAAACTTCCTAGAGACCCTTGCTTCTTCCTTCTTACGAATTTGAGCCGCAATAGCATCAAGTTGTTCTTGGGTATATGTCTTAGGTGTTGATACCTCTTCCTGAGATGGATTATTTTTAGTGACTTCTGTTGGAGCCTCAGTAGCTTCAACTTTAGTGTCATTCAATGATTGTTCTTGACTCATCGTGTCTTACTCCTTTTTTTGTTCGCTCAAGGGTTGGATTACCCCCGTATGAATATATTTACCTGTCGTCCTGCCGTCTTTGTAGATAAAAGGATTTACGATGTCCTTGCCCTCATTCTGTGATGGTGCATACAGTGACAGCAGTTCAAGTCCCCTCTCGTGTGCCACCCTCTTCAACAGCACCAGTGCCTTCCTGGCCCGGATGGCGTGTCGCATGGATGGGTTGGCCATCAGCTTGTCGTAGTGGGTGAAATAGTCCAGACACAGCTTCTTGAATTGATCGTGCTTGGCACTCTCAACTGGCTGTCTGTATAATCTCCTCTTGACCATTCTATTTGTAGATGAATGGATCTCTCTTCTTTAGATCCTCTAACCTCTTCTTGTATGCTTTCTTGTCCTTGGGACAATTACAGTGTTCACATCTACAGCTGTCGCATTTGTCCTTGCAGTGTGATGTGTGTCCGCAACTGCAATTACCTTTGTTGGCTCCAAACACCCAGTCTGTGAATCTGTCAATGGTGCCAAAGAAGTTTGATAAAAAATTATCCATTATTCGTATAAGACCTCGTCCTTCCAACCTAGGTTGTATTGCTTGTTGTCCCAATGGTTGAGCTCTTGATCAGCCAGTGTCTTGAATCCGTGTTCCCTGTCTAGGTATTTGTAGTCCAACTTCTCGATGTCAAACTGTGCCAACCACATGAACACGTCCTTGATCTTGAAATTCTTGCAACTGTAGACATCCAACTGTATCAGATTCAATTCAGTCCATGAATGGAAAGTTATTGAACTGGTTGTTATGATTGCCGTTGAACTCCATCCAATGTTGCCCGGTTCCACGCAGTATGCCGAGTGCGGTCCTGACATGATCTCCATGTCTATGTGTTTGACGAGGTTGCTGATCTCTGCGTTCAACCTGTCGCTTGAATAACTGTAAAGCGGAGGTGAGTTGACCTCAGCCCTTACCAATAAGTGTTTGTGGACTAATTTTGGATTCATTTTTTTTATTTCCTTTCCTTGCTTTATTTAATGTCTCGAGATCTTGCTGTATCAAAATAGGTGCCGGTGCTGAATGACCTTTGTATTGTGGATGTGAATACAACCACTCCTCGTTTGGTCTGTCCTCATTCAATCCGTAGTGTATCTTGCACAACACCCTACCACTTGCGTTTGGATGTAGCCACATCCTGGCCACGTAATCACCCAGTGGTGTGATCTTGCTTGGACCACGCCATCTTTGGATGTCTATCTTCTGTTTGGCCCAGTATGCCTTGCTCCAAGGACACACTCCTGTGATTGAAGCAAAGTATTCTGTCCAATTAACCTCTTCTTCCATAGATGTTCTTAGGTTTGAAGGTCTTGTTCTTGTTCTTCTTGCTCATCCGACTTTTGCTCGGACTTGCTTTCTTACCGCCTCTTTTTCCTGGCATAACTGTCTCCTTTATAGTTGCCCACCATCCGCCCAAGCCCTTAAAAAGGGCCTTCGCCTTACACGCACAACTTCTTTTCATCCGTCGTGACATCGTATCAAGCATTCGCTCAATATTGTAAATCTTAACTTTAAGACTTCTATAATTCTTGTGGTGGTGTTTGTGTTTGATCATTGCTAAAAAATTGTTCCATCTCTGGATGTAGTTGTTTAATCTGTTCATCCGTGTAACCTTCTTCTACCATTGATCTCATGTGCTTGACTAGGTCTTCCACACCAATGATTGGTGGGTGTTGCATGTCGGTGTTCAGAGGTTCTGGTGTCTGCATCTCTATCAGCTCGTCTTCGTCTTTAGCAATTACTTCTTTGATCTTGTTTTTTACTATCATCTGTGTCTCTGGATCAGTGTCCGTCATGTTCTTGACTGTCTCTGAAACTTTCTTCAATATGTCCATGTCCATGTTCTTGTCCCTGACATTGAAACTCACGGGATACTTGATGGATCCTGTCCATACCTGCCCTTGCCATTTCGCAAAGTTCCTCCAGATTGATTCTTCAGCAACCTCTAGGTTCTTGGCTTTCTCTGACAGCCTAGCATCCAATGTCGTGTATTCCGTCTGCATCGCTATGCCACTCATCTGTCTCGTCTCTATGGCCCTGATGCTTCCAAGCATCGCCATTCTGTCTATGGACTTCACTGTCTCCCTCATGGTGCTCAGGATGGCCTCTAGGTTCTGTCCTGATGGTTGCAACATATAAGGTTTTAAATTTGGATCAAGTTCGTTTGGCATGGTGATTATGGCACCCGCACCCGCACTTGCTTCTGTCTCTGGAGTCTTGACCAATGTTGGGTGATTGGTAAGTCTTATCAACTGTTCAACTTCAGCACTCATGTTGAATAATGAAAGTTGTTGTTCCGCTATGGATTCAATGTCTCCTGAACCTATGCCCCTGATTGGTGTCCTGTGTGAATAAACCCAAGTGGCTGGGATGATGCCCAACGGATTTGGTTTCACTGATACCGTCTCCCTGGTGCCATCGATGGAACCTTCTATTGTGTCCAGTGTGATCGTGTCGTTGGTCCAAGTCCTGACGTAATATTTGGTTGAGTTCGCAACTGTTCTCTCTTCCTGTTCAAGGAATCTAACGAACCTTAATCTGTAATGTCCTGACTCAAGTCTCTCCCATTCCCAATCCAAAACGTTCTCTGGTGTGTAGATTGTTGCGTATGGTCTGATGTCTTGGTCAAGCTCTTCTGCCCTCGTGCCTGCCACGCTCTCCGGTCTGTCCATCAATACCACACAGTGTCCATATATCGAACTCTGTATGTTGACGTCTCTCATAAAACTCTCCCAAGTCCTACCTTCCATGTCTGCGTCTTCTAAGAAATTTTCAACTTCCTGTGTTCCTTCCAAAGAACCAAACTGTCTCTTGGGTTCATTTCTAAATAGGAAAGAATTATATATGTGTATGATTGATTTGCAATGATTGTCCACTGCCGTGTGATTTAATCTGTTCAGGTATTCCGAATCTGATTCGAAAACATAACGGGTAAGGTATTTGCCCATCTTGAACTGAGAACCACCCAGGTAGCTCCTCTGCAAGAACTTCCATCTTCCAACGTGATTTGTGTATTCCGGGTGAAGTGGTAGATTGCTGATTGGGTTGCCGTCGCCAGCCATTTGTCCGTCTATGTTGTATTGAACCATTATTTCATTGCTCCTGTTCTAACTGTGAATCTCTGTGGCTTGCTCCTTGCAATATCTCTTGTAAGTGGGTATAAAAAAGAAACCAAATAACCGAGTGCATCCATGTTGTGATCAAATCCTTGTGTTTTGTCAGGCAATGAAGTTCCCTCCTTGTAGACCTGTTTAGTAATACTATTTAATAGATTTCGACACTTGGAGTGGATGATTACGCCTCTGAAGCCGGATGCCGAACACAGCTTGGAGTTGACCGAGTTCACCCTGTCCCTCACTGCCATGTGTCTGTTAGGCACCTTGCAGACAAACCCTGCGTTCTGCAGTATGCTTAGATCCGTCTTGCCACCCGCCGATGTCTTCCTCTGTCTCGATGCTGGGTCTGGATATGCTATCAGTTTCTTGTTCTTGTATCTGCTGTGTATCTCCTGCACCAGTTCGTCGGTGTTTGAACTCCATATCTGTATCTCATCAAAGATATACAGCTTGTCGTCCTTGAGGTATGACACCACTGCACTCATTGGATCCAAGTTGAAGTCCATGCCAATGTGGAACATGGTCTGTTCATCCGGCACTTCGAAATTCTTGACGTTGTGTTCCATGTTGAATCCGTAGTATATCACACCTGAATAGGTCTCCCATGTTGCCTCGTATTCCTGTCTGTATGTCTTGAGGTCAAGGTCCTTCTTGGCTTGGTCTATCTCTTCCTGATCAACCCATCCACCTTCTACTGTTGTGTATTGGTGACTGCCCCATTCCTGTTCTTCTGGATTCTGTCCCCGTTGATACAGATCATAGAACCAATTCATTCCCTTGGGTGTTCCTATGAACATGGCCCTGCCCTTTGTGTCTGACAGTGTTGGTCTCAACACAGTGGTCCATGCTGATTCTTCAATGTCGGCACACTCATCCATCACCAGGAAGTCTATACCAACCCCACGCAGTGAGTCTGGGTTGTCCGCACCCCTCAGGCATATCCTTGATCCGTTCTTCAATGTTATGGTTAGTTCTGCTTCGTTGATCTTCTTAACCCAACGCAGGTCCTGTAAGATCTGTTTCAATTTTATCCATGATATCTGTTTGGCCTGTCTGTATGATGGACAAACTATCCAGCAGACCCTACCCGGTGTTCTTGCCACATAACACACTTCCCTGATTGCTAATGTTGTCTTTCCAAAACGCCTGCCGGTCACTAACACACGGAATCGTCTTTCGTCCTGTGATACTATTGTCTGTGGTTCGGATAATTTCATTGGTTTGCCATGTTGTTTAATATATTTACTATCAAACAGTTATGGTGCTACTAAAACAGTGTGTGGAATTATTTGTCTGTTTCCCAAGGTAGAGGTGCTGTGTTCTCTTCGTCTGTGGGTGTGTCTTTCTGATCCAGGTATTGTTTGCCCATCCAGATAAGCATTCGGACATCGCCCTGTAGTGCTTTCTCCATCTGTGCTCTCCTCAAAGATCTCTTGCCTTCTGAACGACCCTTGTCGATTATACCTGAATATCTTTTCTCAAGTGTTGTCACACTCGTGCCCGCCACGTCTGCTATCTCTTTGTATGTGCAGTGTAGGGTGGCTAGTTTGAATATTAGATCCCTGTCTAGTTTGTAATGCTTTGGTGCGTCAGCCATTATGCTTGTTTGTCCTCTACCACTATCCTGAAGTGTCTCGCATCTGTGTTGCCTTCTGCAGTGACTACCTTGGCCCTGATGTTATAGATGTTGCCGGCAGTGCCTGCGTTTAATCTTATGTTGGTTATAGCACCTGTTATTGTCACGTCAGTGCCTGCGTTTGTTGGCAGTGCAAGTGGTGCCGCGTCATCCGTGATTGTTTCGATTGTGACCGTGCATGAACTCAGACTGTCACCTGCTGGCAACCAGTCCGACCAATCAAGTCCATATTGCACATTGGCTTGTGGATCTTTGGTGATGAATAATCCCTTGTTGTCTGATTTGAATCCTGTTAGGTTTGCCATCTATGTTTCGCTCCTCACTCTTGGTGTTGAAAATCTATTTGTTATTGACGGTATCTTAAGTTTGTGTGTCCTTGTTTCTTGCATAATTCCTACCTGTCTGTTTTCGTTGCTGATAGTATTTAAACGATTTTCTGCCATTATCGCCGTTATTCTATTTTCACTTGGTATCACTATCGTCCTTGTCTCTGAATCTACCGTTATTATGTTGTAAGGATCTGCCTGCGTTCGTAGAGCACCCACAAATAACGTGGTTGCAAGTGCATTTAAAGTGAATCCAACCTCAGGTCCATACTTGACTTGACCAACGAAGTTGGTTGTGAATGCACTCGGTGCCGTGTCTTCGATGTCATACTTGACGAACACGGTTGAAAGGCCAAACGTGAATGCACTTGATATCGCGACTGGCTGATTGAACAACAGTGTGTCTGTGACAGCAAGTGTGAAAGCGGAACTTAAAGTAAGTGGCAGTATGTTGTCTAGGAAGTCGACGTCACTGACAGCAAGTGTGAATGCTGATGACATTGCCTGTGTGATATCAATGGTTCCTGTTGCTGTGGCCGATACGGTGAATGCACTTGACATGGCGCTGGCACCAAGTAGCTGGAAGGCCGCACCGTCGTCTATCGTGAATGCTGATGATAGTGCCGCGGCACCAAATAATTTTTTAAGTGGGACGACGCTGTGTGTGAATTCACTCGCGAAGTTGAGTCCGATGGCCCATGTGCTGAATTTCCAGGTGTCCCAACTGCCCTCATCTCCTGCCCATGTTCCAAACGTCCAAGTGTCCCAGTCACCCAGTGTAGCGTCATCCCATTCGTATTCGTCCTCGAGTGTGTATCCTGCAACCGCGTAGTCGCTCAACACATATCTGTCTAGTGCTGTGTCTCGCAATAGGTCACTCCAACGGTAGTCCCCGGATATGTCAAATATTGCTTTGGCGGTGGCTGACACGGTGGAGGCCGATGCCTGTGTGATTGTGTTGGTCCCCAATACTCCAACTTTGAGTGTTGGTGTGGTTGCAACAGTGAAAGCACTTGCCATGGTCAATGCGTCCATTGGCACGAAGTTGAAAGTTGTGGCCTGTAGTGTGAAAGCGGAAGACAATGCAACCACTGGTTTGTAAATTACTTTTGGTGTCACTGCCAATGTTGAAGCAGTTGTGACTGATGCCGTTGCGAATGCGAAACACTCGGATGCCTCAGACACGGTGAACGCACTTGACAATGTCAGTGCTTCTATGCCAATAATTTTACTTCCTGCACCTGCGAAAGTGAATGCTGATGCGAAAGGTGGCAGTGTGTGACTGCTGTCAGAGGCATTGATTACAATGTCATCTCCCTCCCACGTCTTCTCGATTGTTGCAGTAAGTGTTGGCAGATGGTTCTGCATACTGAACGTAGCTTGGTGCAGGCCATTGCTGTTGTTGTTGCTGGTGTTCAATTGGAACTTGGCGACCATGTCTTGCAAGTCATTCCTGCCAGTGCCAACACCAAGCACGGATGCATCTGAACCTGTTATGAAATGATCATTCAGACCCTGTGTCTGTGCTGTCCCAGCCTGGTTGTTCTGAGTCTGTGTGGTGCCGCCGCCTATGGCACTGGTGAAGGAGAACACCGGCATGGTCACCGACATTCCAACACCACCACTGATCGTTTGTGCGTTTTGTGTCAGTCTGAAAGACTTGAATCTTAAGGAGTTCCTGGTCGCAGGATATATTCCGTTGGCCGCCAACCCTGTTTGATCT
>Ga0114997_10002836_pt1 | contig 13839 bp, 11 predicted proteins | sample ArcticOcean_MG_C_2_FD_87045 | JGI IMG/M metagenome (GOLD analysis project Ga0114997, IMG submission 87045) | Marine microbial communities from western Arctic Ocean - ArcticOcean_MG_CB4_136 | ecosystem: Environmental > Aquatic > Marine > Oceanic | place: Arctic Ocean: Canada Basin | collected... | reverse complement strand
TGGCATTCGCGTTAGCCCTGGCGTTAGCATTGGAATTAGCGTTGTTAGTATTTGTCCCCCCGCTCTTCGCTAGGTCAACTTTCTTTCTATAATCACTTAAATTCATATTTATACTATATATTTGATAATTATTTCGTAAAAGTTTCCATAAATTCCATTACTTTTTCTTTATATACGAATAGAATAATGAAAATAACAGTTAACATCATACATGATTGATTAAATTCAAATCCACTTAAATTTCCAAACCCTTCCTCTTCTTTATTGCTTATCGTATTCAAGAAAAATTTAATTACATTATCTGCTACGTTCGTAATTTGTTCCATTTGCGCCATTTATAATATATACCTTTTTTTTTTATTTAAGAACTTGAACCCAAAATAGTATTAAAATGGATAAGGAACTGATATTATATAGCAATAATGAATTTTATCCCCACGTTTTACATTACATTTGCAGCGAAGAAAACTTATCTGAAAAAGTAAATTCATTATGCTACCTTGAAGAAAGTAATTTACGTTCTTATGAATATAAACCCCGTTTCCGTAAAGGGGGTAATAAAGAAAAGAAAATTAAAATTTGCTCATTAGAAGATACTTCTTTTTCTTTTGAATGGGATGGAAAACAGATATATTTCAACTTGGAAACTTTTAAGGAAAATGATTCCCCGAAATTAATTACAATCGCTCCTCCTAATTCTTGTACTGCTGAACAAATCATTTTTAAGAAATTAAGTTTAAAATCGGATGAGAAACAAATCCTGATTGACTTTGTAGATAAAGCAAAAGATTTTTGCGAGGAACAAATCAAAGAATGTAAGAAATCATCCAATAAAAGTATCAAGGTATTTTATTGGCGTAAAGACTATTGGAATTTATTATTTAAATGTCCAAAAAGACCAAGTGAAACCCTCTACTTAAAAGAAGGTCAAAAAGAAGATCTTCTTGGAAAAATAAACGAGTTTTATTCTGAAGAAACACGTTCAGAGTATTTATCATTTGGTATCCCGTATAAATGTGTAATCATGTTATACGGAGTACCTGGTTCGGGTAAAACATCAACCATTAATACGATCGCCTCTCACTTTGATTGTGATATTTACACAATTCCAGTTTCAAAAGAATTAACTGATTATATGTTAATAGATGCGATCGCATCTCTTGAAGATAAAGAGGAGAAAAAACGTATTATTGTGATTGAAGATATTGATACAATTTTTACAAATAGAAAAACAGGCGATGACCATAATAATATTACTCTACAAGGCTTGTTAAATTGTTTCGATGGGTTTTCGTGTGCCGAAGGAACGTTGCTGTTTATTACCGCAAATAAACCTGAAATATTGGACGAAGCATTACTACGGTCGTGTAGAATAGACCACCGGTATGAACTAGATTATGCCGATGAGTATCAAACAAAGGCGATTTTTGAAATGGTATTACCCGAACAGAAAGATAATTTTTCAAAGTTCTATACTCTTATTCAAAAACGTTCTGAAAAGTATACAACTGCAATGTTACAAGAATTTTTATTCTTTAACCGTAAGTGTGGTGATATTATTGAGAAAATCAGTGAGTTTTCCGAAATTATCAAAAAAAATGATCCAAAGAACTTTGAAAAAAACGAAAAATCCAATTTTTATATGTAAATTTGAGTAATTATATAAAACAATATTATATAATTAAATATAAATGAGTACGAGTCAGAAAATAAATAAATCAAGGTATTCATTGAAAAAAATTCTTTCAGATGAATGGGATACTTCCGAAATCCAAGATTATTCAGAGCAAGAATTAGATACAATCTATTCAATACCTTCCGCTAATTTATCTCCGTTTCCGGGTGTAGCTGGTGCGTGTAACTTTTCATTATCCCATAAAAAGATAAAGTCTCACAAACTTCATATTATCTACTACAATTTCCCCGAAAATGGCCGTAAAAGTTCCAAAGTAACCAAATCTGCATGTGATAAAATTGAGGAATATTATGCGGACGAATCAATAAACCCAGAAGATAATTTGTTTGTCATTATCAATGATGTTATTTCTGAATCACTTGAAAAAAGTTTTCATGGATTAAATATTAAACTAAACGAACAATTAACTTATCTTGAACTTTCTGAAAGTATTCGGGATGAAATGGACCAAAATGATATTTCATTAGAAAAACGTCATTTCCGCAATGTATATTTGTTTAATATCGACAACTTTACAAATAATATTTTGGAACATCGTTTAGTCCCACCTCATAAACAGATTCGCGAAAAGAAAAATATAGATTCTATTTTAGAAAAGTGTAATTGTGATATGAACCAATTACCAATTATTTTGAAAAGTGATATTATGAGTAAAATGTTACGGTTAACTTCTGGAGATCTCTGTGAAATTACACGGACAAGTGACAAATCCGGAATTCACCCATTTTATCGTGTGTGCCGATAATTATTCAGAATAAGGTTTTGATTCTTCTAATTGATCAAATACATTTCTAGGTACGTATTTTACTTCTATACCTTTTTCACAACTGGGTCTCATTTGTTGTGCATATCCAGCTGTTATTAATAACATCCCCATTACAAAAAGCATTAATGAAATATTCATAGTATAATACTATTCTTTTTTTTTTATTTATTCTCTACGTGGTAAATAATATATTTTACAACGTTTTAATTCCTTTCTATCATAATAATTTACAAAACCATATGTTAAAACCATAGCCATTGCCAAAAAAAGGGATGTTATGATTGATTTCATATATAGTATTCATTTATTATTTATTATGCATCTTTTAATTTATTATGCATCTTTTAATTTATTCGCCAACCACGGATCAACATCATTCAACGACTGCTTCAAATCTTGATCTAATGTACCTCCTTCTAATTCCGGATTTGTTTTAAGTTCGGGTTCCGGTTCGGGTTCCGGTTCAGGTTCCGGTTCGGGTTCCGGTTCAGGTTCCGGATTTGTTTTAAGTTCGGGCGCCGGTTCAGTTGAGCAACAACTACTGGTCTCTTTTTCAGGACAGTCTTCGCATTTAGCGTCAGGACAGTCGTCGCATTTAGAGGAACAAGAATCTTCTCCAACAATTTCTTTAATCACTTCCGGTTCACTATCATCTTTAAGATTTTCCGAAATATCTGCTAATGCTTTTTCAGCGGCTTCTTCTTTCTTTCTACGGAGAACTTCTTCACGTGCTGTTTTAACCTTTTCTCTTTTTTGTTCTTCGTAAAAGACATCTTTGTTAATCGTATTTTCTTTGTATTTTTCCATCATATCATTTAGCTGCGAATCAATAAATGATTCGTCTTCAATCTTATCGGCACAGGGGTCCCATGGTAACCAATAACCAACCTGTCCAACAAATACGTGGAAATCGCTATCTAACCCCTGAAGTTTCTTCGCCCGTCTTTCAGCTTCCTCTTTCGTGTTATATGTCCCTCTTACTTTCAAACCACGGATGTTTGTTTTAAAATCATTCTGTTCATCGTAGTCTTTCTGAAGATTATCTGAAAATTTGTAGGTGAAATCCTTGTACTGATCCATTGTTTTTTTGAAATCCATATCTTTGTCCTTGCAAACAGACTGAAGGAACTTTGATACTTTGAAAGCTTCTTTTGACTCAATCATTGCTTCGGGTGAAACAAATGATAAGCATACGTAGTTTTGTCCGGGGATCTGATCATCTACTTCTAGATAGTCCATTTTTTCTTCGTTTTCTCCCATTTTATAATATCTATTCACTATATTTTTTTAAATATTTTAACTTAATATAAAATGTTGACATCAGAGGGCGAAAAATGGGTAAAAGCATCTTCTAAAGATATGAAGAGAAGGGAAAAAGAATACTATCGCAATAAAAAGATGATCCGTAAAAAAAGTAAAAAAAGTAAAAAAAAGAAAGGAGGTAAATTACCAAAACACTATACTGCCAGATTATCAAAGAAAGATAAAAAAAAACAGATTAGAAGCATCAAAAAAGCATCTAGAGCTTATGATAAAGGAAAATACATTAACCGTCCAAAATTAAAAAGCTACAAATCTAAAAAAAGTTCGTGGGTAACTAAGTTTGAAAAGAAATATGGAGAAGATGTCAAAACATACAAAGAAATTGAAAATGCCACCGGGATTCCCGCGAAAGCTTTGAAATTAGTTGTGAAAAAAGGAAAAGGGGCATATTATAGTAGTGGTTCGCGACCAAATCAAACAGCCGAATCATGGGGTAAGGCACGCATGTACTCTTATATTATGGGAGGACCTACGCGGAAAGTTGATCAACATATCACGGATAAATATAAAGTTAAATTACCATAATAAATTATCTTTTCGCCATATAGATCTTGAAGAATACTGAATAACGTCGCGTTTGTGTAATGCATCTATCATTAATTGTAGATATTCATAAAACATTGATTCTTTGATACTATTATTAACTTAAAGTAATGTTTTAAACGTTCCTCCCCATCACCTGGTGCCTCATCGGCAACCTCCATCGGGTATCTGATTGGACTCATTGGTATATCTGCCTAATTATTTACCTTCATAAATTTTTATTTTTATTTTGTTTTTTATATTTTATATATTAACTTAAATGAAGTATCATGGTTATTGTTTATTATTGATGTTAGTATTGTTATATTTGGTATGGCATAAAAAATATAAGGAGACCTGCATTGTTTTAGTAGGCGGGGGTATCGTAATGTTTTTGTTACAACAAAATGTATATGAACCATATGATAATTGTGGAAATGACGAATCAGTCAGAGAATGTGGTTACCGTGTGAATTGTGTTGTTGGAGATACGGCACCGTGTCATATTTATAAAACGTTTTCAACATTTGAACCAGAAAGTCTTTTCAAAAATATAATAAATCCACATTTTAAGAAACAATTGTATGTACGGGAACAACTCGCAAACTCTAAAACGTTAATTGTTCCAGAGAAGGCTACCCCGATTGCGGGTGGAGGTACTTCTATAATAGACAGACAATTAGTAAGAGGGGTTAATGGTGAAAGTGAATTATTTCGTAATATAAGGGTGATTATGGATGATCTCACACAGGACCAGATAGATCTCGTTGTAGGCTCCCCCAGAAATATTTTTGATACGAGTAGTTTGGATGATTTAAACTATAGATTAAGTTCTATTGGTCCTTTTTCTTTAGAAGATATTATTATTAGTTGGAATGAAAATCACGCATCAACCGCCCTGTCAGCCTCTTATGATGATGTTAGTGGTACACTAGAGAGAGCTTTTTTTGAAGCATACGATAATTTAGTTAGAAATTTTGAGGATAATTGTGAATTCATTAGTGAAAGAGGTAAGTGTGATACAGAGAGATTATGTGGTATTACGAGTTATTATAACATTAACAAGTTACACCGTTCTATAGCTGATTTATCCACCGTAGCGACGGGTGAAATATTAGTACCAACCGTTGACGATGTAGTACTTCTAAACGATACAGCGATTAATGATGAATCTACATTAAATTTTAAACTACAAACGAATAATACTTCCGTTTTTGATAAATTCACAATGCTATCAGGATGTCCTTCTTCAAAATACGATCCATTAATATTTGAAACATTATCATCAAAAATTCAGGAAAAAATAGGTACGACCGCGTCTACAACTGCTACCACCTACATGGAGCAGACCGATGAGGCATTGATTCAGAAATTAGAAGAGTTACACAACCCGACCTCTACCCCCCCATGGAAGCGAGGAGATGGATCGGTAGCATCGCTAAGCGATGAAGAAGGGAAACAGCTAAAAATATTATATGGTCTACAAGTATTGTATAACTTTTGTTTAGCTACAAGAAAGAATGAAGACAATGATTTATTATTAGGTTATTTAGTTTTACTACCCTCATCATATGTCCAAGTTGAAATTTCTGATACCCCGTGTATGGGGACAAAACTTGATAATGGACAAAATTGTAGTACTGTCGTCCAGCAATTAAATAGTGAGCTTGATACGATAGATTTTAGTACGATAACATCTGAAAACTGCGGCGAAAGATATAGAGAAGAACCCATCCCTCTAAATGCGGACGAAGGTTCGGTTGCATCCACCCACCAATGTATGTGGAACGACACGCAGAATTTATGTAGCGATTCTCTGAATATAGATGGTCACCGAATGGTTGATACATTATGTGAAGAAGACGAATTGCAAAGGAAAATTATAGAAGACAGCTCGCGGCCATGGTGGAGCAGACAACTTATTGATGATATTAAAGATGAGGTGATTTCGCCCCCACGATGGATGAACCCGCCGCAAACCTTGACCCCAGAAGAGGTTCAGAATGAATTAATCAATCAAAATGAAACATATTTAGACGAACAATTGGATGCACTAACTTCGTTAAAGTACCTCACGGATAACCCTGAATGGAATGATGTAAATCAGTGGGTGACTGGAAGCTCGGGAAACACCTTGCCAGAAGTGGTCAAGAAGTACTTCGGCGTAGATGACAACATTTCGGAATTAAAGGATAAAGCTAAAAGGATCTTAAAAGAAGAAGCTGTTTTAATTGAAGAAGTTGAACTTTTAAAGATAATAAAAGTGCTAATTGAATATGCCGAAGCAACTTCATCATTCATTAGCGTCACAGATATGAGACAGAAACTAATTACAAATATAACACAGTATGCAAGTGAAGAGACCAATACGATAAATGATGCAGAGGCAGTTGATTTACAATCTGCTGCTCAAGATATGGAAGTACTTAATAACCAACTTGACAGAGCATCTGGTCGTATGAGAGGGACCAAAATAAGCAGATATTATCAGACAATTGGGGTAGTTACAAGGGCCCCCCTTCAAATTGTTACCACACCAATGACTGTTTACAAGGAAAGTATTCATACAATGGTGAGTACATCAAAAATAGGACGTTTTTATGGAACCCTTTCACGTTTATTGAAATTATCTTTAATCGGTAAGTCGGGTTCACGTATGATGGGATTTTTAGGGTTTACCGTTTTGGGTGATTTTCTGCTAGCTTATGATTTAGTTGATCTTGCATTGGGTGATTTAAATCCACTTCATGCATATGAAATTGCTCAGGGATATATGACCCAACGATATGTCCGAGAATTCAACGATTTATATACGAATTTAGGTAGTCATCCAGTCCTGGTTAAGATGATAGACCCCAGGCTTTCTGCACAGGGCGTGGACGCGGTGCATGATATTATTTTGGACCGCAAAAAAGGGACATACAATAACAAACAAGATATGGAAGATGCTTTGATGAATCTAACATGGTATGATCACGAATTTCAATACATTAAATTGATATGGAGTCAAGCGCAATTGAAAACAGGACTGGATATGGTTAGAAACGGAACGTGTCTGCAGATGAAACCAGATTTATGTTATCGGAGAAATATAAGAATAACCAATACCGATCTAGCGCAGTGCAACGAATTACAAACTATAAGTAGTACCACGGTGCCAGTTGTTAATTTAGACGAGTTATCTGATAATCTAACCCTTCCGATTGGAAAACTGGGTCCCGACATTGTTAGATTGTCTGATAATGCTGGAGGGCTAAAGGTTAATGCACCCCATGAATTACATTATTGGTGGGTTGAGCCACCCACGCACGCAACAGCACTATACGACGCCGCGACTGGTGTTATTGATTGGATCAATACAACCGACGATTTAGATGGTATCATGCAATGGGCTAATACGGGATGTATAGATGCGGCAACTGTGGTTAATTCGGCGGCCTGGAGGAATATAAAATCACCGACATTGTTGTTGTGGGCGCAGCAATGTCCTACCGCTAAGATATATGTTGATGAACAAGCAAGGGCTGGAGGTCCTTCTATAAAAACCAATTTAGAAAAAAAATTAGATGAATTAAGACCAGATGAACTATATTATGCTAGGGGAGAGGCAACCGACGGTGATTCCCAAGGACCAATACTACACACTTTTAGAGGTACTGGATTATGTCTTCCTGGATCAGAATGTTATAATGCGCGGGAGCTTCTCTCTCGTTGGGATGACCCAGGCAACACAGGTATGTTATATGGTGTTCAAAATGCGTGTTCAACAATGATTTGTGGAAAGTATGAGGATAATAACATTTGTAATGATCACTGTAATACGAGGTCAAGCACAAGCACCCGGTGTTGTCAAGGAACCGAACGCGGTATTATGTACCGCCTTGGTGAGGACCGCGATCTAGCCTGGGAAGAGAATGACAGAGTCATGTATAACCAAGCTGAAAAGGTTGGTTACTGTGCCTCGGACGCGTTCGCCGCCACTACAAGTGAAGATAATCAAGCGTGTAATGTTGAAGTCATCCGTAAAAATACTGACCTCGTAAACCTTCATAACAGACAGATAATTGATCCCTACAATTATAAACCACGGTATACATCTGAAGAATTAGAGAGATACGACCCTGATTATGAACTCCGACCCAATAAAGCACTATTGATTGGCTCACATGACAATTGTATGGATCAATCCACGAGTACCAACGCCGCCACGGCGGAGCTGGTTGATGTTATCAGAGGTGATCTCCAAGAAGCCGGGATTGGTGGGGCGGTATGTTGTCGCCCGGATCAATATGTGAAAACCGACGGCCTTAGCGGGGATGTTATGTGTGCTGACTGTTTGGGGCCCTCACATTATATGAATCCAGAAGGAACTAGTTGTATTGCAAATGAATGTACTTGTGAAAATGGTGTACCGTCGGTCGCAGACAATTGTTCTCACACATCCTCTTTTGATCTGAGTTGTTGTCCGGTGGATGGGTTAGAAAGATGTTCTAGTTGCAACCCCGATTATTATCTTGTTAGCAACCTCCGGGCAGCGCAGACGAGCACATGTACTCCCAAATTAGAATCTGGGCATGCATCAGGTTGTAACTCGGTAGACTGCTATAAATGTTCGTCGGGAAAAGCCCGGTACTGTAATCAAAAGATCACGGGCGTCAGTTCTTTTTTTTCCACTATGGCCGACGTCACGGAAGGCGCGCTTGGAGGCGTCTGCAGCGATGCGTCTTCACGAGGCGAGTGGATGTGTGAATAATCATGAGAACGGCATTAATTGTAGATATTCATGGAACATTGATTCGTTATTATAATATTTATAATATTTATAATGGGTAAAGACCTACTAGATGTTTATAGCATTAGTCATTTTCTAGGTGGTATTATTCTACAGAGGATGGGATTATCGGTTTTAGTAGCAAATCTTTTCCATGTATTCTTTGAATTCTTTGAAAATTTTATTTATGTTCCCTATTTTGGTGGTAGATGTATAAAACTAGATCCGATTCTACCGATTGAAGATTGTAAAACGGTATCCGATAGGGCCCTTAATATATTGGGCGATCAAATATCATTTTATATTGGATATAAAATAGCAGAAAAAATACCTGAAAAAAAAATACCTTATTTACCTGGTTATTCTTTAATATTACTCCCACTTTTACCACTCTTATTATCATTAATTACTACAAATATAATCGGACACCTTCCTAAATATGAAGTCAAATAATTACATTTTCTTGTGTTGGGCTTCAAAGATATCTAATTCTTCCTTCCAAATATCTTTTTCACTCTTACATTCAAGTTCCTCAAATTCACCCTTCTTCTTCATAATATCATCCATTAACTCATCAACCTTTTCCAATGTAAAGCTATATACTGAAAGGTTCAATAGATAATTATATTCGGTCGTAACTTCTTTTTCGGAATATTCTACGATACAATTATTTTCATAGAAGGGGAATTCAAATGATTTCAAAGAATCAATAATAGATTTTTTAGATTGTTTATAGACGATTACCTTTTCATCAATTACAGATTCAATAAATCTCATCTTTGATTCCAATAACTGAATCCCTTTCGTTAGATTATTGAGTTGATAATCTTTCCTCTTCTGATACATCGCCAATCGCACATAATAATGATCGTCAATGATTTGATAAATAGTGTCGTATTTCTTAATCACTCCATCTTTTGTATAGAGGTGCATATTGGTTGTTGTTTTGGGAGTAGTTAATTTAAACTTTTCTTCAATAACATTCTTTTTCTTATACGTATTATCAAATAATGTTTCGTCATTGACTTTCACCACAAACTTCACCTTATCGTCGGTAGAATGGTTTTCGTAGTCCAAAATCCATGAATCTTCTTCTTGGACCGTCTTCTCTAAAAACTCCTTAAAATCATGGGTCCATTTACCAACTGGTAATTCAGTAATAATTACTTTATCATCCTCAATCCGATACATCCCCCTTGTAATAAACTTCTGGATACCTTTTTCAACAATCTTTTCAATTTTTCCTTTGAAACCCCGGTGATAGGGTTTCATTGATAGGTAGGGGAGTCCATCCATTTTCCGCTTGATATTATTTGCACAATCAATTGGACTGAATTGAGGGATCGTAGTACTGAAGCCAGTGCCAATACCAACCATACCATTCACTAGAACCATCGGTATGATAGGACAGTACCAATTGGGTTCTACCATCATTCCATCGTCATTGATATAATTAAGGAGAGGGAAATCGGAAGCCGGATAAATACTATCCACGATAGGATTCAATTGTGTATGAATATACCTCGCACTAGCTGAATCACTACCCCCCATAATACGCGTTCCGAACTGACCATTCGGTTGAAGAAGATTAATATTATTTGATCCAACAAAGTCCTGCGCCATACCGACAATCGCCCCTTGGAGAGATGCCTCACCATGATGGTATGCGGCGTGTTCACTTACATACCCCGAAAGTTGAGCTACACGAATCTCTGAATATAATTTTCTCTTGAAACACGAAAAGAGAATCTTTCTTTGAGAAACCTTCAACCCATCAATACATGAACCAATGGATCTCATATTATCGGAGTTTGAAAAGTGTTTGAATTCACGGTCTATAAATTCATTAATCTTTGTATCCTTGCAATTGTAATCCAATATCTCTTCTGAATTATATGTTTTCAACCATCCCTTCCGTTGGTCTGCCTCTGTCTTTTTAAAAGCAAGAACCATTGAATTATCCGTATTTTCATCGGTAATATACTGATTAATCTTTAGTTCACGGAAATATTCCTTCGCTTCCACCGAAGTAGATGTACCCAACCCCTTATAATACTTAATCGCCCATTTCTTATTATCTTTCTTTTCTTTCCATTTCCCATAATCGGTTAATGTGTAGAATGACTTAACCTTCTTACCCTGTGTTGCTTTGATAATTGGTGTGACCATACAATTAATAAAGTTTAGTTGCAGTAGTTCGGGCCACAAACAATGAAATAGATTCAGTACCAAACCCTTAATGTGTGATCCGTCGTGGTCCTGATCAGTCATAATCATTACCTTTCCATAACGAAGTGTTCTTGTGTCTTTGTATTTCTTACCCGTTTCCAATCCGATAATCTTTTTAATATTTGTAATTTCGGCATTACCGATGATCTGTTTGATATTCGCATCACGAACATTGAGAACCTTACCCTTCAATGGGAATACACCATATTTGTCTCGTCCCACAACCGAAAGCCCTGCAATCGCCATAGATTTTGCCGAATCTCCCTCCGTCAAAATCAAGGTACACTGTTCCGACTTTCGTGAACCAGCCCAATTGGCATCGTCTAATTTTGGGATATCTCGCAGTTTAGTTTTCTTTACCCCATTGGTCTTCTTTGCCAATGTGTTATCTTTGAAATCTGAAAACTGCATGACTTTCTCCGACAAACCAGAATCACACATTTTTTTAATCAGTTTATCGGTAATATCCGGTTGAGAACCAAACTTCGATTTGGGTGTAATCAGCCTCTCTTTCGCTTGTGAATCAAAGGATGGATTCTCAATAATACAATTCAAATAGACAGATAAATAATTCTTCACGTATTTTTCTTGAACATCTTTCTTATGTTTCTTTTTAATATACTTCACCACAAGAGAAGCGATTATCTTTGTCACCGTCTCAACATGAATACCACCATTCGGTGTAGAAATTCCATTCACAAATGACAATTGTTCAAACTTATCATTCGGTGAAACACAAATACCCACTTCCCAGCGATCAGATAGTCTTTCGTATATTTTGGGCGTATTGCTTGGGTACAATTCAATATAATCTTGGAATGAGTTAACATTTACTTTCTTACCATTATAGAAAACATTGACCTTGTTGTCGGTTACACCCGCGATATCATATACCCTTCTTTTCATCAATGCAACCATATCATCCGAAAATCCTGTAATTCCAAATCTCTTAAAATCGGTCTTCCATGTAACCTTCGTATAGGGTTTTCCAGTATACTTTTTGATTACAGGTTCATCTACCTTTTTCATGTTTTCGTAGAAGTGTTGGTTATATTTTTGTTTGGTGAATCGGTCACCTGTTTCAATATCGAAAGAATCCGAAAAGATATTTACGATCTTTGCCCCGTATCCATTCTTTCCACCAACAGTTCGTTTTTCGTCCTTTTTATAATTTCCCGAGGTTAGCAATCGTCCAAAGATAAGGTTCGGGTTATACAAACCACTACTGTGTTTTTCAATCTTAATACCATCGCCGTTATTATAAACGCTGACGACACCGGTTTCCTGATTAATATCAACCTTAATTTCGGTTAGGTGGACGGCGTCTTTCTTCCCTTTCAGACGCTCCCTTTGATCCCGAGAATTAACAATGATTTCATCGAACATTTTGTAGATTACCGGAATGTAATCGGTTTCAGTAATAGTAATATTCTTTTCACCTTCTCGGAAAATACCGAGCGTGGTTTTAATTAATTGGTCCGACCCCGCATAAGTGTCCGTCGTATCGTAAATGTGTGTCCGGAGATCCTTTTCTTCGTACTCATCAACAGGTTGTTTATCTTTCACCATGGTATATCTATATTTTACTACAATTTCTTAAATAAGAAATTCAAATTTTATTTTATATTATTTATATTATAATAATGAGAAGGTATGATGAGATTGATATCTTAAAAGGTATTGCGGTAATATGTATGATAATATTTCATTTCTTCTATTTCCCAAATCAATATGGGTTTAAAGAAATAGAATATGATACGACATCTTTGAAATTGATTGCGAAAATAGCCCAAGTGATATTTATCACGTGCGTTGGGATTAACCTCGTTTTTGCCAAGAAAAAAAATAAAAATTATGGGAACCATGTAGAAAGAGTTATGAAAATAGCGTTCTATGCCCTACTCATGAGCTTATTTACTTATTATGTTTTTGGAGAAAGATATGTTAAATTCGGAATACTTCATTTCATTGCATTCGCTTCACTCATACTATTTATGTTTGTAGATGATGTTGAAACAATGAAAATGATTACGGGTGTCTTTTTATTATTATATCTCCTCAACCATTTCAAACCGGATTTATTTCATATTGTACCCCAGCCCTTCGCCTTTGTTTCCGGTTTCTATAATGATCGTTATTCAGCAATAGATCATTTCCCAATTCTACCCTGGATCTTATTAGTATGTTTAGGAACTTTTATCGGAAATCATTTAGTGAATCATGAAAGTACTACACCCCGATATCTAATTGATAATAAACTGTCGGAGATTCTAGGACAAGTGGGTAAGAAATCATTGGAAATTTATGCAGTTCATTGGGCGATCCTCTATGTAATCTTCTGTATTGTCTATCCCAAATATTTTAGGAAAGCTTTTTAGTTTTCTTTTTCCTTCTTTTGTGGATGAATCTTCTCTCTGGTAAATCACTTTCTATTTAATTGAATTGGGTTTTATATTAAATTATAAAATCTTTATTTATAATATGAATATTAATTCGAAATGTTATCGTTTTGATTACATTCAATTCGGTAAT
>Ga0114997_10002835_pt1 | contig 13839 bp, 9 predicted proteins | sample ArcticOcean_MG_C_2_FD_87045 | JGI IMG/M metagenome (GOLD analysis project Ga0114997, IMG submission 87045) | Marine microbial communities from western Arctic Ocean - ArcticOcean_MG_CB4_136 | ecosystem: Environmental > Aquatic > Marine > Oceanic | place: Arctic Ocean: Canada Basin | collected... | reverse complement strand
TTTAATTTTTTTCTTTTTCTTTTTTAATTTATCTTTTGCATCTTTTAATGATTCTTTAGCATCTTTTGATGTAGGAGAAATTTTTTTACTAGACTTCGTTTTTACCTGTGTAACTTTACTGTCAATATTACTAATATCTTTAGTTTTACCAGTATTTTTTCTAATATTTTTTATTTTATCAATATTTTCTACAACATTTACAACTTTTTTATTTTTATTTAAAAGCTCAATCTTATATTCAGGAATAATTAAATCTTTACCAGTGGTAAATTGGATTTTATAAGAATATTTTTTTTGAAAATAATCAATTTCTTTTTGAAGAGTATTTTCTATGTATACCTTAATTTTTTCAGGTACATAAGTGTTTATTGATTTAATCTTATCTGTAAAAGCCAGCATTTCAATTTTTTTTACAATCTTTAATGCAAAAGATTCCATTGATAAAATAGTTTCCCATTTTATCGAACCCTCTCTAAGCCTCTGTCTTGTCATTTCCAGTAATCCAAAATTGCTTATTTTGCCAACCTGTATTCTCGCTCTATCTTTTTTTATACTGTCTCTCAATTTTTTTTCTACCAATCTTCTGTTATAGAAATTAACCATATCAATAAAATCAATTACAATTAAACCTGACAAATCTCTGATTTTAATTTGGCGTGCAATTTCTTCAGCTGCTTCAACGTTTGTGTTAAGTGCAGTTTTTTCGATATTTATTTGTTTTGTAGATTGGCCTGAGTTTATGTCAATAGCTACCAAAGCTTCTGTTGGATTTATAACTAAGTAACCACCAGATTTTAATTTTACAGTTGGTTCAAAAATATTATTTAAATCTTTTTCAATTCCAGCGTCATGAAATAGAGGTATTTTTCCTCTATATTTTTTTATAAATTTAACATTTTTAGGAACTAGTTCTTTCATAAATTTTTTAGCTTTTTGATAACCTTCATTACCATCTACATAAACATTTTTAGTTTCATTATCGTAAATATCTCTAAGAGCTCTTTTTATGATATCCCCCTCTTCGTAAATTAAAGAAGGTGCATTAGATTCCAAGGCCTTATTGCCTATCTCCCCCCAAGTATTCAACGTACTTTGAAAATCTTTTTCAATTTCGTTTTTAGTTTTATTTGCTCCCGCTGTTCTTACGATTACTCCCATACTTTTAGGAATCTCTATTTGATTAAGAATACTTCTAATTTTATTTCTATCGGAAGAGTTGAAAATTTTTCTTGAAATACCACCTCCCTTAGCGGTATTTGGCATCAAAACCATATACTTTCCTGCTAAAGAAATAAAAGTAGTAAGTGCTGCACCTTTTTGTCCACGCTCTTCTTTTATAACTTGTATGAGTATAACCTGACCCGGCTTTATAACCTCTTGAATCCTATAACGTTTTAGTCCGTAGGTATTTTTTAATTTTTCACGATAATTTTTTTTATTTCTATCATCAGTATTATTGTTTTCATTGTTTTCTATAATTTCTATTTTACCATCTTGATTGTTTCGCACATTTTCTTTTGTTTCACTTTCTAAATTTGTATTTTGATCACTTAGATCTTCTGGGTTTTTATTTTTTAAATCTTCCCGAATTTTTTCTTCAGCTTCTTGTAGTTTTTCTTTGTCTTCAGTTGGAATTTGATAATAATCTGATTGAATATCGTTAAAAGCTAAAAAACCGTGTTTGATTCTACCAAAGTTAATAAAAGCAGCTTGAAGAGAAGGTTCGACCCTACTTACAGTGCCTAGATAAATATTGTTTTTAAAGTTTACTTTATTTTTATCTTCATATTCGTATTCTTCAATAGAAGACTTTGACTTAAGAACAATTCTTGTTTCGTCTGGATGCGATGCATCAATGTATAAATCTTTTTCCATGTAGTTTGAATTCCTTTAATAATTTTTTGAGATAATTTTGTAATTTTTTGCATAGTACAACTATACAATTTTTTTTTTAATTGCACTATCTATAAATGATATATAGTGCCATAAGATAGCCAAATTTAAAGCATTACCCTTTAAAATGAGTAAATTAATAAACTTTTCAATTAAAGCTTTAATACTAACATCTATAATTTTTATTTTATTAGTATTTTCTGCACTTTGGTATTTTTCCGCTGGTTTACCAGACTATAAAAAATTATCTGATTATCAACCTCCAGTATCAAGTAGAGTTTATGCTTCGAATGGAAAGCTTATTGCCGAATATGCGATAGAAAAAAGAATATTTATACCGTACAGCTCAATTCCTAAAACTGTAATTAACTCTTTTCTGTCCGCAGAAGATAAGAATTTTTTTAACCACCCAGGTATAGATGCAAAAGGAATTATTCGAGCAACAATCAATAATTTAAAAAACATTGTTAACAATAAAAGACTTGAAGGTGCTTCAACTATCACTCAACAAGTGGCAAAAAACTTTCTTTTAACAAATGAAATTTCTATAAAAAGAAAAATTAAAGAAGCAATTTTAGCTTTTAGAATTGAAAAAGCATATTCCAAAGAGAGAATACTAGAACTATATTTAAACCAGATATACCTAGGAGAAGGAACTTATGGAATAGCTGCCGCGAGTTTGGAATATTTTGATAAATCAGTTAAAGAATTAAATTATTCTGAATCTGCATTGATAGCCGCATTGCCTAAAGCACCAAGTAAATATAATCCATTTAAATATTTAGAAGAGGCAACTTTTAGAAGAAATTTAGTTTTAAAAAATTTAAAAGAAAATAATTTTATTGACGAATTTGAATATAACAAGTTAAAAAAAAGTAAAATAATCTTAAAAAAAAGAAAAATAGAAATACTCAATGAGGCTAACTCGTATACTGAAGCAGTTAGAAGATTAATAAATGATAAATATGGTTATAAAAAACTATATGCCGAAGGTCTTTCTATAAATTCTCCACTAGACATTAATTATCAAATATACGCTATAGAAGCTTTAAGAACAGGAATCGAAAATTATGATTTAAGACATGGCTGGAGAGGACCAATTACAAATATCTATAAAGACAAAAAATGGAAAAAAAATTTAGAAAAATATGAAGTAGATTCAACCCTAAGCTGGAAAATAGCAGAAATAAAAAATGTTTCTGAATCTGGAATAGATCTTCAAATTATTAAGAATAAAGCTAATAACAAAAAGATAAAGATAAACCTAAATAAAATTAAATGGGCGATTAAAAATAATATTTTCAAAACTTTTAATATTGGAGATTTAGTATATGTAAAAAACAATAACAATGAGTGGATTTTAAAACAATATCCAAAAGTAAATGGTTCAATAGTTGTAATTGATCCATTTTCGGGAAAAGTCAGAGCATTGGTTGGTGGATATAGTTATAAATCGAGTGAGTTTAATAGAGCTACTCAGGCTAAAAGACAACCAGGATCTGCTTTTAAACCTTTTGTTTACGCTGTTGCGTTAGAAAATAATTTTTCTCCGAACTCTATTATTTTAGACGCTCCCTTTATATCTGAGCAAGGTGATGGTTTAAAAGATTGGAAACCAGAAAATTATGGTAAAAAATTTTATGGTCCATCAACATTGAGAAAAGGAATAGAGTATTCTAGAAATTTGATGACTGTTCGAATAGCTGAAAAATTAGGAGTTGATAAAATATTAAAATTATCAAAAGAACTAAACATATATGATGAAATTCCTGAACTTTTATCTGTCTCACTTGGATCTGCAGAAACGACTCTTTTAAATTTAACCGCTGGATACGCATCTTTTGTTAATGGTGGTAAAAAAATTAATCCAATTTTAATTAATAGAATTCAAAACAGAAGAGGTAAAACTATTTTTAATTCTGAACTAAGTGAATGCACAGGTTGCGATCGAATAACTGATTCCGATGAAGAATTTCCATTTATTAAAAATAATCTAAAACAGGTTATCAGTGAAGAAACAGCTTACCAAATTACTTCTATATTAGAGGGAGCTGTACAGAGAGGAACTGGAAAAAAATTGAGAGATTTAAACGTTCCTCTAGCTGGAAAAACTGGAACAACAAATAATAATTTTGATGCATGGTTTATTGGGTTTAGTTCGAATCTAGTTATAGGAGTATATGTGGGATTTGATAATCCTAAATCACTAGGAAGGAATGAAACTGGATCTAAAGCGGCTCTACCTATTTTTAAAGAATTTGTAAAAAAAGCACTATATAAAGAGGAATTTAAAGAATTTAAAATACCAGAAAGTATTTTTTTTGCTCCAATCAATTATGAGACAGGAATTTACGAAGATTTTACCAACAAAAAGTCGATCATAGAAGCATTTAAATTAAAAGATATAAACAAGATAAAAAATAACAACTTAATATCAAACTATAACCGTGATAATGTTATTAAGTTTAGACAATTTTATTAATGCTTACATTTGAAAATAAAATAATTACTGCAAAAAAAACTCTTAATAATATTAGGGGGTATCTTTGAAAATAAAGATATTTATTCAAAATTAAAAAAACTTGAATTAGTTTCCGTTAGCGAAGATTTCTGGAAAGATAAAAAAAAAGTTAAAAAAATAGTAAAAGAAAAAAGCCTATACGAAGGTATTATATCCTCTTTTAAAGAGCATTTTATTGAATTAGAAAATATTGAAGAGCTCTATAATTTAGCTTTATTAGAAAAAAATGATGAAATATTAATTGATTGTGATCAAAAAATTGAAATTATTTATAAAAATTTAAAAACAACTGAGATAAATTGTTTTTTATCTGACGAAAATGATGAGCTAGATATTTATTTAGAAATACACGCAGGTGCTGGAGGAACAGAAAGTCAAGATTGGGCTAATATGCTTAAAAGAATGTATTTAAAATGGTTTGATAAAAAAAATTTTAAATACAACGTAATAAGCGAACACAAAGGTGAGGAAGCGGGTATAAAATCCTCAACCTTAAAAGTAACCGGAAAATATCTTTATGGACTTATGAAAAGTGAGTCTGGTGTACACAGATTGGTAAGAATTTCTCCTTTCGATAGCGGTGCTAGGCGTCACACAAGCTTTGCAAGTATCTGGGTTTACCCAGCAATAGATGATGATATTAATATTGAAATAGATGAAAAAGATTTAAGAATTGACACCTATAGATCCAGTGGAGCAGGAGGACAACATGTTAATACCACTGATAGTGCAGTAAGAATAACGCACAAACCAACTAAAATAGTAGTGCAATGTCAAAATGAAAGATCCCAACATAAAAATAAAGAAACATGTTTTAAAATGTTAAAAGCAAGACTCTACGAACATGAAATACAAAAAAGAAATGAAGAAAATCAATCAGAAACAAGTTTAAAGACTGATATTGGATGGGGACATCAAATTAGATCATATGTACTGCAGCCATATCAGTTAGTAAAAGATTTAAGAAACAAAGTTGAAAATACAAACCCATCAGAAGTTCTCAACGGCAATATAGATAGCTTTATTGAAGCAGGAATTTTAAATAAATAATGAGATATTTTATAATAAATTTTATTTTATTATTTTTTTTAATTATTTCTTTAGCTATTATATTTTTAGCTAGTGCAGGGTATCAAACCAGCCAATTTAACAAGATTATTTCAAAAGAAATTTCAAAGATAGAACCTAATTTAAAAATTAAACTAAAAAAAATTAAGATTAAGATTAATATAAAAAATTTTAATATTGATTTATCAACTAATAAACCATCAATTAAATATCATGAAATTGATTTACCGATAGATGATTTAAAAGTTTATGTAAGCTTTAGCTCATTGATTAAGAGAAAAATTTTAACAAAGGAAATATATATTAATACTAATTTAATTAAAATTGAAGATTCAAAAAAAATTATCGCAAGAATAAAACCATCTAATTTAAAAAGCTTTATATTAAATAATGTTAAAAATGGTTTACTTAGAACCGATATTAAAATTAAGTTTGATGAAGAGTTAAATATTACAGACTATGAAATTAATGGCTATGTTCAAAAAATTGAAACTACAATTAAAGACAAAATTAAAATTACTGATGCTAAATTTATTTTTTCAGCAAGTGATGATACGGCAAATCTAAGTTCCATTTCAGGTAAGTTAAACGGAATTTTGATTAATTCCGGATCAATAGATATTGATACGAGTAATAAAAAAATAAATATTAAAGGAATCCTATTAACGGAGCTTAATCACAATGAAAAAAAAATAAAAGAAATTTTACCATCACTTTTTGAATCAAAAATTCTAAATAATAAAATTTTTATAAAGGGAAAATTTGAAAACATATTTAGTTTTGATTTTGATGAAACATTAAAGTTAAAAAATTATAATTTTTCTTTAAATGGTATTATAAATGATTCAAAATTAGAGTTAAAAATTCCACTAACAAGCCAATTTCTTAAGAAAAAACTAAAAAAAATTAATATTGATAAATCAAAAGTAAAAATAAATATTAATTCAAAAATTAATAATACGTTTGCAATAAATGGAATATACAATTTTGAAAAAAATAGCTATAACAATTATCAGGTAAAAGGTGAAATCAATAATTCAATTTATAATTATAACTTAAATTTTAATTTCAATGAAAAAATAAAAATAGATTATATTAATTACAAAAACAATAATAAAAAAAAAACAAATTTAAATATAGATTTAAATATTAAAAAAAATTCTATCAATTTTAATAAAATAATATTTAAACAAAAAAATAGCTCAATTTTAATTAAAGATTTGCATCTAGATAAAAGTAGAGCATTTAAATCTTTAGACTTTATTACTGTAAAGACTGAATTAAATGGAAGACAAAATAATAATTTTCAAATTAAATATGATGATCAGATTAAGATTGTTGGTAAAAAATATGATGCTACCAACTTGGCAGAAATAATTAATAGAAAAAATAAAAAAAACCCCTTAAGTAAAATAAATCGTGAAATAAAAGTAAATTTTGAAAAAATTAACTCAAAATTCAAACAGCCTATTAAAAATTTTAATTTATTAGGTAAAATAGAATCTGGTAAATTTGTTAAAATCAATTCAAAAGGTGAGTTTAACGATAATAGATATCTTGATATTTCACTATCTAAGATTACCAACACAAACAAAAAGCGCTTTGAAATTTATTCCGATCTTCCTGAGCCTTTGTTAGAAAGCTATAAGTTTTTCAATGGTGTAGCAGGCGGTAGTTTGCTATTTACATCTACTTTTGATGATAAAAACTCTAATTCAAGACTTTTACTTGAAAATTTTAAGGTTAAAAATGCACCTGGGTTTGTAAAATTACTTTCACTAGCTGATTTTGGAGGAATGGCAGATATTGTTTTGGGAGATGGTCTAAGTTTTGATGTTTTAGATATAAAACTTTCGAAAAATATAGATAAAATCCAACTTAAAGAATTATATGCAATAGGCCCCAGTATTTCAATTTTAATGGAGGGATATATTGAGAACAAGTCAGGATTAACAAGCCTTAGAGGAACTATGGTTCCAGCTAAAATATTAAATAATATTATTTCTAAAATACCTATAATTGGCAATATTCTAATTCCTAAAGAGGTTGGCGAAGGATTATTCGGAGTTAGTTTTAAAATGAAAGGTTTACCTGGTGCCGTTAAAACTTCTGTTAATCCTTTAAAAACAATAACACCAAGATTTATAACGAAGGCACTGGAAAAAAGGAAAAAAAATTAATTAATTTTTATTATGTAATGTTTTTTTTTACCAAATGAAATCTTTATAAAAATTTTTTTTTGAAAATTATCTAAATTTATTATTAATTTGTCATCTGTTACGAGCTTATCATTTATTTTAATTCCATTACTATTGATCGCTCTTCTTGCCTCACTTTTAGAGGTAACTATTTGGTTAGTAGCTAAAAGATCCAAAATACTTAAACCTTTTACAAAATCTGATTTATTAATTCTTATCTCAGGAAGACCTTTGATGGCCCCACCTGAGCTAAATGTTTCTTTTGCGGTGGTCTCACATTCTTTTGCCGCTTTCTTCCCATGCAAAATTTTAGTAGTTTCATTTGCCAATAAGATTTTTAAATTATTTACATTTTTTTCTTCTTTAATTATCTGATTTAATTTATTCACTTCTATTTCAGTGAAATATTTTAAAAATTTTTTAACATCATCGTCAGAAGTATTTCTCCAAAATTGCCAATAATCATATGGAGAGAGTAGCTCTTTGTGCAACCAAACTGCCCCTTTTTCTGTTTTACCCATTTTAGTGCCGGCAGAAGATGTAATTAAAGGCGTAGTTAGTCCTACAGATTCTTTTCTATTAATTTTTCTAATTAGCTCCACACCGTTTACAATGTTCCCCCATTGGTCAGATCCCCCAATTTGCAAACTACAGCCATGATCTTCATTTAATTTAAGAAAATCGTAAGCTTGTAAAATCATATAATTAAATTCCATATAGCTTAATGACTGCTCTCTTTCTAATCTTAATTTTACACTGTCAAAGCTTAACATTTTATTTATAGTGAAATGTTTTCCCACATCTCTTAGAAACTCAACATATTGAAGTTTTTTTAACCATTCGTAATTATCTACAAAAATAGGTTTTGTTTTATTATTTTTGAAATTTAAAAGTTTTTTAAAAATTTCTTTTATTTTTTTTATATTATTTTTTATTGTCTTTTTATCTAAAATTTTTCTAGTGGAATCTTTTCCTGATGGATCTCCTATTAAAGTTGTACCACCGCCAAGTAAAACAATTGGTCGGTGTCCGTGTTTTTGAAGCAATCTAAGGCACATTATTTGCAACAGGCTACCTACATGCAGGCTAGGAGCGGTACAATCAAAACCTATATATGCCTTAATACTAGATTTGTTGATAAATTCGTTTAATCTTTCTTTATTTGTACATTGGTGAAAAAAACCTCTAATCTCCACATCAGTTAAAAAATTATTTTTCATAGAATATTTAGTTAAAACAACTAATACACAATTATTATTGCAAATTAAATAAGTATTATGGGTAAAATCTTTACAGCAATCGGTTTAATGAGCGGCACTTCTCTGGATGGTATAGATTGTTCAATTATACAATCTGATGGAGAAAAAAAATTAGCCATAATTAAAAATTTATTTACTAAATATGACTCCAATTTTCGAGAGAAAATTAATGAATCTATTGAAAAAATAAATTCATCGAAAGATTTAGAAAGATACGAAAAAGAGCTGGCAAAGCTAGAGGAGGAAATAACCATTTTACATAGCAAAACTATAGAGCTCATATTAAGAGATTCTAATATTTCTAAGCAAAATATAGATGTGGTAGGATTTCATGGTCAAACACTTTATCATAGCTATAAAAATAAAATTACCAAACAATTGGGCAACGGCTCATTGCTTTGTCAGCTTACAAAACTTGATACAGTATTTAATTTTAGAAAAAATGATATTGAAAATGGCGGACAAGGTGCTCCGTTAACACCAATTTATCATAGTTTAATTTCTCAAAACTTAAACATTAAAAATCCCGTAGTTTTTGTTAATATCGGTGGAATTTCAAATTTAACTTATATTGAAAATGAAAAAAAAATAATTAGTTTTGATACAGGACCAGGCAATTGTTTGATTGATAGGTACTTACAAATAAAATCAAATAATAAGATACAATTTGATCATAATGGAGAACTTGCTTTTAAAGGTAACGTAAACCAAATTATTTTGGAAAATTATTTAAATGACCCTTACTATAATTTATTACCACCAAAATCTTTAGATATAAAAGATTTTAATCTTTCCAGTATTAGAGGATTAAGTTTAGAGAATTCAATAGCAACATTATCAGAGTTAACTGCTCAAACTATTTATAATGCAATTATAGCATTTGAAAAGAAACCTCAAAACATAATTTTATGTGGAGGTGGTAGAAAAAATAAATATATTTATAATAGGTTAAACATATTGTTAAATAAAGAAGTGATTAACGTAGATGATTATAATTTAGATGGAGATTTTATTGAATCACAAGCGTTTGGATATTTTGCTATAAGAAATTTAATTTGCAAACCAATTACCTATCCTGAAACTACAGGAGTTAGTAAACCTTGTGTAGCTGGTAAGTTAATTAAATTTAAATAAGAGCAGTTTTTTCTTTAATATATATTTCTACTGCATTTTTTAACACAATTTCTTTATTTTTAAAAAAATGATTTGAATCTTTTATTTTTGAAAATAATACATCAACATTTTTTTGACTTTTAATTCTATTATCTAATTCAATTATACTTTCTTTTGTTACTAATTCATCGTTATCACTATAAACAATTTGCCCAGAAGTTGGACATGGAGCCAAGAAAGAAAAATCATAGACATTTGGTTGAGGAGAAATAGCTATAAAATTATTTACCTCCGGTCTTCTCATAATAAGCTGCATACAAATTAATGCCCCGAAAGAAAATCCTGAAACCCAACATTGACTATAATCCAAATTTTCTCTTTCAATCCAATCTAATGCAGCAGCTGCATCCGATAACTCTCCCTGACCATTATCAAAAAAACCGTCACTTTTACCAACACCTCTAAAATTTAATTTGATTACTGAGAAACCATTTTCTAAAAAAATATTATACATCAATTGGACTATCTTATTATTCATAGTGCCACCGTATTGTGGATGAGGTTGTAGAACTATAGCTATAGGAGAACCAAATTTTGGATTCTTATAATATTTACCCTCGAGTCTGCCAGCTGGTCCAGGAATAAATATTTCTTTGCTTTTAGGTTTCATATATTAATAATGATTATTAGTTTCAAAAAAAGAATAGATTTATAACACGTTTTACCGCGTCAATTATTTTTTTTTAAACCCTACTAATTTACTAGGAGTTATTAAATTATTGCTATAAAACAACATTAATTTATGAAATTAACTACTAAAGGAAGATACGCTGTCATGGCGATGGCTGACCTAGCGTTATATGCTGACGACAAACCTATTAGTCTAACTGAAATCTCGTTAAGGCAAAAAATATCTTTATCTTATTTAGAGCAATTGTTTTTAAAACTAAAAGATAAAAATTTGGTAAGAAGCACTCGTGGCTCAAACGGGGGATATGTTTTACTTAAACCAGCTTCAGAAATTAGATTATCGAATATTATTTATGCAGTTGATGAAACTGTCAAAACTCTAAATTGTAAAAAAGAATCAAAAAAAGGCTGCAATCACAAAACAATGAAATGTATTACTCATAATTTATGGGATGATTTAGAACAGCATATAAATAGTTTTTTTGAAAATATTAAGCTAGAAGACCTGGTGGATAAAAGTAGAAATTAAATTTATGAAAACACAAAAAGATATAGATACAAATCAAGAATATAAATACGGATTCACAACCGATATTGAAAGTATAAGAGCTCCGAAGGGGTTAAACGAAGATACTATTAAGTTTATTTCTAATATTAAAAAAGAACCAAAGTGGATGTTGGAATGGAGGCTTAAAGCGTTTAATAGGTTAAAAAGTTTAAAAGAACCAAATTGGCAGAAACCTAAATATCCAAAAATTAATTATCAAGACCTATACTATTATTCCGCACCCAAGAGTGCTTCTGAGAAACCTAAAAGTCTAGATGAGGTAGACCCAAAACTTATTGAGACTTACAAAAAGTTAGGAATACCTTTGCTGGAACAAAAAAGATTAAGCGGTGTTGCTGTAGATGCTGTTTTTGATTCAGTTTCAGTTGCCACCACATTTAAAGAAGAGTTAACAAAAAAAGGAATAATCTTTTGCCCAATATCTGAAGCAATTATAAAACATCCAGACTTAGTAAAAAAATATATTGGTTCTGTGATACCCTTAAGCGATCATTATTTTGCAACACTTAATTCAGCTGTATTCACAGATGGATCATTTGTTTATATTCCTCCTAATGTTAGATGTCCGATGGAACTATCAACCTATTTTAGAATAAACGCTTCAGAGACAGGGCAATTTGAAAGAACTTTAATTATTGCTGATAAAGGAAGTTACGTAAGTTACTTAGAAGGCTGCACAGCTCCAATGAGGGATGAAAATCAATTACATGCTGCAAATGTGGAGCTTATTGCTTTAGATGATGCGGAAATAAAATATTCAACTGTTCAAAACTGGTATCCAGGAGATAAAAATGGGGTAGGTGGCATTTATAATTTTGTAACAAAAAGAGGAGCATGTAGAGGAAAAAATTCAAAAATTTCGTGGACACAAGTAGAAACAGGTTCCGCCATTACCTGGAAATACCCGAGCTGTATTTTGCAAGGAGATAATTCTGTTGGAGAATTTTATTCAATTGCGATTACCAACAATCATCAAAAAGCAGATACTGGAACAAAAATGATTCATCTTGGAAAAAACACTAAGAGTAAAATTATATCTAAAGGAATTTCTGCAGGAAATGCAGATAATACTTATAGAGGTTTAGTTGATATCCATAATAAAGCTACAAATTCAAGAAACTATACTCAATGTGACTCTTTGCTAATGGGTAACAAATGCGGGGCTCATACCGTGCCGTACATTAAAAATAAAAACGCTTCCTCAACAATAGAACATGAGGCCACAACTACAAAAATAAATGAGGAACAGCTATTTTATTGCAATCAAAGAGGTTTAAACCAAGAAGAAGCAGTAAGTTTAATAGTCAATGGTTTTTGCAAAGAAGTACTACAACAACTACCAATGGAATTTGCTGTAGAAGCACAAAAATTAGTTTCAATTAGCTTAGAAGGAAGCGTTGGCTAATGTTAAATATAAAAAACTTAAAAACTACCGTTAATGATAAGTCTATTTTAAATGGTGTAAACTTGGAAATTAAGAGCGGTGAAGTCCATGCAATTATGGGTCCAAATGGCTCTGGGAAAAGTACACTTGCAAATGTTTTATCTGGAAAAAATGGTTACAAAAACTCAGGTGATATAATTTTTAATGGTGAAAATTTAAATGAAGTTTCCATTGAAGAAAGAGCACAAAAAGGTATTTTTCTTGCTTTTCAGTACCCACTAGAAATACCAGGAGTTAATACTAATAATTTTTTAAAAACATCATTAAATACTATTAGAAAAGCCAGAGGACAAAAAGAATTAGATACTCTAGAATTTTTAAAATTAGTAAAAAATAAAGCGCAAGAACTAGATATTGACGAAAAATTTCTTTCAAGACAATTAAATGTTGGTTTTTCAGGAGGTGAAAAGAAAAAAAACGAAATATTGCAAATGAAATTATTAGAACCGAAATTATCAGTATTAGATGAAACAGATTCAGGATTAGACATAGATGCCTTAAAAATAGTTGCAAATGGTGTAAACTCATCTAGATCAAAAGATAATGCATTTTTAATAATTACCCATTATCAAAGATTGTTAGACTATATAAAACCTAATTTTGTACATGTGTTATCAAAAGGCAAAATAGTAAAAACTGGAAACAGTGAGCTCGGTGAAGAGTTGGAAAAATCAGGCTACGCTAATATATAATAATGATACAAGATTTTGAGACTAGCATTAAAAATATTAAGAATATTTCTCTAGAAGAAAAAAAATCTAGAGAAGAAAGCTTAAATCTATTTCATAAAGAAGGCTTTCCAAGTAAAAAACTTGAAGATTGGAAATTTACAGATTTAAATAAAATAATTATTGAAAATTTTAAAGAATTACAATCAATAAAAAATGAAGATGAGATTGATAAAATTAAATTAATAAAAGATTTTGAACATAATTCTTTAATATTGATAAATGGAACTTTAAGCACATATGATTTGAAATATGAAGATGCAAAAGAAATTAAAATTACTAAATTTAGAGAAGTTCCAAATAATAAAAATATAAATATCAATCCATTAATAAACTTAAACAATGCTTTATTTGAAG
>Ga0114997_10002834_pt1 | contig 13840 bp, 10 predicted proteins | sample ArcticOcean_MG_C_2_FD_87045 | JGI IMG/M metagenome (GOLD analysis project Ga0114997, IMG submission 87045) | Marine microbial communities from western Arctic Ocean - ArcticOcean_MG_CB4_136 | ecosystem: Environmental > Aquatic > Marine > Oceanic | place: Arctic Ocean: Canada Basin | collected... | reverse complement strand
CTGAGCCAGAAGGGCCGAGAAGAATGACTCTTTCACCTTCATGAATTTCCAGGTTAATTCCATCAAGGGCTTTGACGACACCTGCTGGAGTTTTGTAATAACGTTCGATGTTCTTCATTTCGAGTAGTTTCATTGTATCACTTTCCCTTTCAGTATTTTTAAAAAATCCTAAAATAAATTTAGATGACACAGTCTTGCCTCATCCTCTTCATTACAACCTTCGCCCAGATAATTCCAGATGGCGTAAAGATATTATGGTTGGCCCGGGATATGGTAGTTCAAAGGTCCTCAAGGTTTAGCATCTGTGGAATAGCCGCTTCGACTTGAGCATCTTGGTGTTGTTGATGTTGCTGCCATTGTGGAACTGCTGCCGGTGCAGTCCAACCTAATTCTATCGCTTTTGCAGTATCGCCTTGGTTGACATAATAATCGATCCACTCTTGTTTTCGACCCTCTTCCTCGGCAAACATTGCAGATACTTTCATATCTTCTGAACGACTATATGCAGCCTTTCTTCGACCAGCTTGTTTTGCGACCATCGCAATTAAAATTACAACCAATAAAAATCCACTTAACCCAATTAATATCATTAATGGACCACCTATGTCATCAGCCCCATCTTCTGACTTCTGAGCAAAATCTTCGTCGATATCGTTAGGAATTCCATCGTTATCATGGTCATTAATAGCAGCGCAAGTAACCGCACTCTTAAGGCCGGTAGAAATTAGTGGGTCGTAAGGACAAGGATCATTTTTGTCAGAAACCCCATCTTCATCATAATCTGGACAACCGAAGACATCTATTGTTGAGGTTCCAAATTTGAATTCACATTCGTCAGGCTGGTATGCTCCAAGAACATGGCTATCACCAAATTTATCGCCGTCGGTATCAGCCCATTGAGTCGCTCTGAATGGAAATGCATCAGGTAGTCTTCCATCCGGATTATCTCCTAATCCATCGCCATCGCTATCAGCCCATTGTGAAGGGTCGGAAATGAATGCATCCCCCCATTGGTCACGAATGGTAATTATTTCGCCTTCGTTATCCAAGTCGGCAATCGACTTATTGATGAAGCCATAATTATCCCCCCATCCATCGAGGTCGGTATCGATCCATTGCATAGGGTCAGCGGGGAACATATCATCTTCGTCGGCCCAAGAATCACCATCTGCGTCAGGACAGCCTTGGCGTGAATTATTGGTACTATTACCTGGCACATCAGGGCATTCATCGCCATTTGTTACCGCTTGATTATCACCCCATCCATCGCCATCAGCATCGGTCTGTTGGTAATAATCATCAGGGAATGCATCGAATGGGTCTACTACTCCATCACTATCGGTATCCGGGCAACCTCTCGATTCAGGAGTTGTTGATTTCCCATAGGTTTCAGGGCATTGGTCACCATTGTTTCCATTCTTATCATCGCCATAACCATCAGCATCAAAATCGCTCCATTGAGTTGGGTCATTTGGATAAAAATCACCATCGGGTAAGACAGGGCGGTCTCCATGCCCATCGCCGTCAGTATCGGCCCACTGACTAGAATCATCAGGGAAGATATCAGGTTCGTTTCCATCTGGGTTATCCCCATATCCATCGTTATCGCGGTCGGACCATTGAGTAGAGTCTTGTGGAAATGGGTCGCCAGAATTGGACCAACCATCGCCATCAGCATCGGCACAGCCGACTCTGTCTATCGACGATAAGCCATACTCACCAGGACAGTCATCAGGGGCGCTCCCAGTCGAATTATCACCAAATCCATCGCCATCTGAATCCCTCCATTGGGTTGGGTCTTGAGGGAATGCATCAGCATCACCTTGAGGATGGCGTAGGAAATCGGAGGTTGGGTCAGACCAACCATCGCCATCGCTATCGGCACAACCAAGTCTATCATTTGAAGAATTACCCCAAGTGTTTACACAAGAATCTGAACGAGGAGTGTTCTCATTATCGCCGATCCAATCACCATCTATATCGGCCCATTGGTAACGATCGAGCGGAAATTTGTCCACTGTCGTTGCACTTGAGTCTAGCTCGCCTGGCCAATCGGCAGGGCGGTCTGCAACCCACGAAGAATCAGCGAAATTATCACCCCAGTTATCACCATCGGTATCGTTCCATTGACTCGCATCCATTGGGAAGGCGTCTCCGGTTTGGTTCAGATGTAATTCAGTAAATGGTTGGAGGTCGTAATAATAATTATCACCTTTACCATCGCCATCACTATCGGCCCATTGAAGGGGATCTACTGGATAGATATCACCATCGTTTGAATATCCATCACCATCGCCATCCGGGCAGCCAAAGCGGTCTTGCCAAGAATTACCCCAAGTATTTGGACAAGCATCACCTTTGAAAGCGGGTAGTGGATTATCGCCATAGCCATCAGAATCGGAATCATTCCATTGGGTCCCTTCGTCAGGGAATTCGTCCGACCGACCATCGCCTTGGTCCGAGGTATTCCATCCGTCGTCATCCGGGTCCAAATCGGCAAACCAAAGGTAAAAACCTTCGTCATGAGTTCCAAATGCTTGGGCGATTCTCATCCCGCTTGGCGCCCAACTCAAACCATAGGTTCGACCACAATTATTGCCTTGAGTTCCTTGACAATTATTTGGCCGAGGCTGTACGATATTATCGACGCCGTTGCCGGTATCAACATCGAAAACCTTCGAAGTCGCCCCATCTCCTTGGTAATAACTTCCACCAAAGATAACTTGTTTACCATCGGGTGAGAAATCGGTAGCAAGGCAAGAAGTAGTGAATGTCTTGGTCCAAGTATTGAACCAATTATCGGTGTTAAACACTCGCAATCGTGAACTGCCTTGGCTTTGGACATAGCCTTCACAGACCGCGATCCTCTTGCCGTCTGCCGACCATGCCACATCATTGACTGACCCCGCTGGAACGCTCAAGGTCCGGGTGGTCGTCCAATTGGTAGTCTCGACGATATATGCTTCACCATCACCACCTGCGACCAAATGGGAACCGCTGGGGGAAAATGCGACGCTATAAAACCGGTCTTCGCCACCAGGATTTGGATTACTGATCACCGCACCGGTCGAAGAATTGATAATTCTGACAACTCCGCTAGTACCACCATTGCCGCTTTGACCGATTGCTATTGCAAACATAGTCCCATCATCTGAAAACGCGACATCTTTGATTTCATCTCCACCTCCAACATCGGTTGAAATCGACGAATGAAGTACGGTTAAATTGCTTGCCCAATAGATTTTTGCAGTATCTTGGCCATCGGTTCCAACCCCAATATATTGGCCATCTCCAGACCAAGCAATCTGGTTTGCATCATCGGTAAATGCTTGAACGGAACGAATAATAATCCCAGTATCTGCCTCTCTGATTCTAATATATCCGTTTTCATCTGAGGATACCACATATAGACCATCGGGGGAGTGGTCGACATCCCAATAATCAAAAGAAGAAGTCATTGCAACTTCTTTGGCGAAATCGGGGTTATTACTGGTCCAACCATCATTCCAATCAGATGTGCCATCTCCGTCTCTATCGGGACACCCGGTCCTATCAACGGTTGAATTTCCATATGAATAGGGGCAATTATCACTCGAGTCCTCGACCCCATCACCATCACCATCAGCAGCTGAACCAAACGATAAACCAACCATCGCCAACATCAACCCGGCCATGATGATTGCATGAATTCTTACTGGTTGCATGTAAAGTCCGACATACTCTATACATTATGTGTTATGGTCGTTTTGTGTCAACTGACCTACTCAATTTAGCGCAATTATTGAAGCAGAAGAGGCCCAGCCATCGGTAATGGCCGGCGACCTACCACGGGTGAATATCGCGGTCAAAGACCGGATTTTGTTGCATTTGCTAGAGCAAGATCACCAAGCGGATCGATTCGTAGTTAGCATCGCTCTAACCCGCCCCGGCATCGCAGAGGCCTGTGGGCAGCACCCTCCGAACGTATCTCGAGCGATGAGAGGACTATTGCGAAATAGATTGGTTAGCGAGCATTCTCGGTCGATCAAGGGCGATGAAAGACGCCAAAAAACCTGGCAATTAACCGATGTGGGCCGAGAAGCGGCTCGAAATAGATTGGCGGATTTATCTTCGACCAAGGTTTTGGTTCGAGACCATGATGGAAAATTGCTCGAGATCGAAGGCTGGGAGGTTTCCAAGCGATTAGAAGCCGATTTGTCGCTTTTACAAATTCTATTGCACTCTCTACACGAGGGAGTTTTGACCTATGGCGATATCCGTTTTGGCCCGATTCGAAAAAACCGAGACCAAGAGGATGGCTTACCGCCACCCGGCCGCCTAACCTTACTCGCAGGTGCGCACGCAACCTATCATACCGAGCCGCCAAAAACCAGACCTGTTCACGGCCGAGAAGATGAAACTTTGCAGATTGAAAATTGGTTTACTAAAAGAAAACCATGTATGGTCGTCCACGGTATCGCTGGAATTGGCAAATCCACTTTGGTCGCGAATTGGCTCGATGGCTTTATGAAAAAAGAACCCAATCTGTCGGTTTGTTGGTATCCTTGTCAACCGTGGGATAAGGCTGTGGGGCTCGCAGTATCCTTACTCCACCGTTTCGGAGTCGATGAAAAACACGACCCATATCAATTGATGGACACCCTTCCACTAAGCCCGGGCGCTGAATTTGATGTCGATGCCTGGCGCCGCCGTTTGCTAGCTTATCTTACCGATGCGACCGCGATCAGGGAGCGCTTCAAGGATGAAACTGGCGGCCCGCCGCCATATTGGTTGATAGTTTTGGACGATGTACATCATATAATGGCAGAAGCGAGAAATTTGCTCGGCGCACTTCTCGAGATCTCTACGAAATCACCTTTGCGATTGTTATTTATTTCCAGAACCACACCCGATGTTTATGATCGGCGAGATGTTCACACCAGAAATATTGTTGAAGAATTACCCCTAAGCGGCCTTTCTCTGGATGAGATCGGGGCGTGGGTTGACCAAATGACCGGAGATGCACCTTCACCCGAAGACGTTCATCGCCTAACCGGGGGCCACCCCTTAGCGCTTGAGTTATTGGAATTATATGGCCAGACCACCCATGGGGATTGGTTGAGATTTTTAGACGAGGAAATAATCACCCAAATGCCACCCGATGAACATGAATTATTGGCAACCCTAGCTTTGAGCCAAAAACCAATCCCGTGGAAAAAATTAGCAAAAGCGGTTTCTTGGCAAGGAAAACCTCCACAAAACCTTCTCTCTTACGGTTTGTTGCTCGAACTAGAAGAAGGAATGTGGTTGCACGAAGCACTCAGAGAGAGATTCTTACGAGAGGTCGGCAAGGATGCCGAAGCTAGAAAATCTAAATTGGTTTAATCAGAAATCACCAGCACTCATGTGCTGATTCAACCAAGCCAACAATGCAGGTTTTGGAACCATTCCGGCTTGATTTGCGACCTTCTTACCATTGTGGAAGAGAAATAGTGCCGGAATTCCGCGCACGCCCATGCGAGCAGCATTCATTGAGTCGGTATCGGTATTGACCTTTGCAATAGTCACAGGGGACTCAGCAGCAACTTGCTCTAAAATGGGGCCGAGCGCTTTACAAGGGCCACACCAAGGTGCCCAAAAATCGACTAGAACCCATTCATCTGCATTGATTACCGAATCGAAATCTCCATCAGTTACTGCCTTGACATCACCCATGCTCTCACCATTCGGCCGGTTAGGGGGGTCATCTATGATGCTTTGCTAGGACCCCAACCCTCATGTCATCGTTTCACCTCGCCCGTAAATAGAGGGATTCCCGATGATTATCGCACCATCTGTTCTAACCGCCGATCTCGCCGATCTTGGTAATGCTTGCAAAGAAGCGGTTTCAGCCGGCTTGAAATGGCTTCACCTCGATGTAATGGATGGAAATTTTGTCCCCAATCTTACCTTCGGCCCCCCGGTCATTGCAAAATTACGCAAAGCTCTCGGCGACGAACCTACATTCGATGCCCACTTAATGATTTCAAATGCAGAGGATTGTTTTCAACAATATATCGATGCAGGATGCAACCATATCTCAGTTCACGCTGAGGCAGTAACCCATCTTCACCGCTGTTTAACCGCGATTGGCCAAGCCGGTGCAACCGCTGGAATAACCCTTAATCCAGGAACCTCAGTCGAGGTAGCACTCGAAGTCTTAGCAGAGGTCGACCTAGTATTGATAATGAGTGTTAACCCGGGATTCGGCGGTCAATCCTTCATCCCATCGGTTGAGAAAAAAATCCGAATCCTCAAACAAGCCATCGATGAACAAGTCGCAGCAGGCGGACGCCCGGTTCAAATCCAAATAGATGGCGGGGTTAAATCCCACAATATTGCCATGTTGCGCGAATGGGGTGTTAGCAATTGTGTTGTTGGCTCGGGCCTGTTCAACGATTCAGCTAGCGTTGCCGAAAATTTGGCAATAATACACCGAGCACTCGAGTGATGCAAATGCGAATTCTGCTGGTTACCCGGCTATTTCCTTTACCGGATAATTGTGCCCGTGGCACCTTCGTTTCCGACCATGCACATTTGCTCAAATCCTTAGGCCACGAGGTTAAAATTCTTAATGTTCTACCGAGAATGTTGAGGATGAATGAATCTAGACGCTCGACCATGGAAGGGGTTGCAAAAGCCCCTTCTAAATTTAATCACGGCGGATTTGAAGTGAGGGTAAAACGCCATTGGGAATTACCTGACCTACCTTCTATAACCGCGGCAAGTGCCTCAAAAATCAAAACCGATTGGAATCCGGAACTGATTATTTGTCATACGCTTTGGCCGGCGGCAAACACCGCTGCAGCAATCGCAAAAAAACTCAAAATCCCTTGGATAGGGGTGGTTCATGGCCATGACTTTGATGTGGCTTTACTGGACCATAGAGCGAAAAGAGTGGAAAGATTAGCCCATAGTGCAAATAAATTGGTCGTCGTCAGCGATAGTTTAACCAGATTTGATTCAATTACCATCCCCTGCCATGTAAACGTCGACCAAGAATGGCATAAACCGATGAAAAAATTCAGAGGGCTATTTAGAAAATCAAAATTGGATATTTTATTCCCGGCTGATCCACGGCGCCCGGAAAAAAATTACATGCTCGCCCTAAAAGTCGGCGAACAATTAGAGTCTAGGGGTTGGAAAATAGGTATAACCACCTTGCAAAAACAACCGCGCCCAGTGGTCTGGGATCGCATGTTAGTAGCCGATATTTGCTTGATCACCTCAACTCGAGAATCAGGACCCCTAGTCGGGCGCGAAGCGATCACCTGTGGATGTCCAGTAGTTGCGGTCGACGCCGGAGACCTATCGACCTGGATGGAGGTCACGAGTCCTGATGCGGATGAGTTAGCAGATAAAATAGAACAGGTTTTGATGGAGGATTGTAAAACTATTCTTCCTCAGAAATTCCACCTAGATTCTGTAAGTGATTCTTGGCGGCAATTGCTGGAATCACTGTGATAAAGCCGATTAGCGCTAACCAACTTCCTATCGAAATTAGGTAACATGTGGCCACGCTAAGTATTGCCAAACCATCGGTTAGTCTATCTTCATCTTGGCATAATAATTTGCTCCCAGATAGCATAAGGCTACAGCCGATAACGCTGGCCCAAGCAGCTCCAACCACTCCTGCTACCGGAATGATAAACCAGCCAGAAATAGAAGCAGCTAAAACTACCATTCCTATCAAAGCAGTAAACCGCCATGGATTATTTCCTGCTTGTAAAGCGCCGTACCAAGGGACACTTAGTAGAGCACAAGCCCATCCGGCCAATAATATATCGAATACTTCGACCGCGCCATAATATTCAGATCCAAAGAAAAATGGGATCGAAAAATGGCTGATTAATACCCCTGAAATCAATCCAATCGGTAATAACATCACAGTATAATGGTGTGCTTTGAGCATTCGTTGTGAGAACTGTGCCGGCTCATCTCTCACTTCGCCTAAATATGGTAAAAGCGAAGCTCTCATCGCTTGAGGCAACATCAAGCCAGCGATCCAAGCCAGTTGGGCGACATGGTAAATTGCTACTTCATCATATGAGGAAAAATAGGCCAAAAGAAATTTCTCCAATTTGGTTACATACGGGAGAATACCAAGGGTGATGGCAAATGGTAGAGCCGCGATGATCAAAGATTTATTGCTCGACCAATCAACGGGTAAGTTTCCATCAAATTTTATTTTTGCAGCAACCCTTTCACCTTGCCAAACCGATAAACCCAACGAGATTACAACACCTATTGCAAAGGCCAATGCGTAAGCCGAAGAAAGAGTAAAGCCTTGGAAAAGAAGGAATGCATAAAGCGAGGTCGTAATTACCCTCTCTGAGAGTTTGACCATCGATTCTATACGGGCCTCACCTAAGGCGCGCAACAAACTTCTATGTGGATAGGACATGATATGTCCAAAAGCGATGACAGCACATAATTCAATCAATCCAGCAGGCACATCTTGCCAAATAAAATGGGCAAAAACCAAACTGCCTAAAATGAAAGGGATCGCGATTAACATCTGTAAACGATAAATCCTCCGTACTGCAACTTTTGCACATCCTGGAGCCCGTGGAATATCACGGGCGAGAATGGTTGGCAAACCCGCGTCGACCAAGATATACATGGTTGCAAACGCATCTAAGATTATCACTAAAACTCCATAATCGGACTGTAATAATGCCTTGGCCAAAATAACTTGCCCTATCAGGCCGAACACGATGGCTAAGCCGTCCGAAGAGGCTAACCAAACCGTATCTCGCCCCAATTCTGGTTTTCGCATATCGATTGCTACAGGACAATGGTTCAAAGCACAGTCCCTTGTGGGCCTCAATATGGTGAGCACTACTTGGCTTGAGGACGAGGTCCGTAGCGTCTTGCCAAATTGCTCGGTCGAAGCGATTGACCTTCATGGAACTGGAGATCATTTTCACATTCGAATCATCGAATCTACCTTCGAGGGAATGAGGCCATTAGCGCGCCAAAAGATCATCTTAAACCATTTCAAACCACATATTCCTTCACCGATCCACGCGATCGACCTCAAGTGCATGACGCCCGAACAGGCACAAAGCGCTGGCGATACTACATTCGACCCTCATGGTGGAGGGCAAGGGATTCACATCAAGCGAATTCAAAAACACCAAAACAAGGAGTGAAAATTATGAATTGGACCCCAGAAGAACTGCAACAAATCGTCGACGAACACGCGCTCGTTCTATTTATGAAAGGAGAACCAAATGCCCCCCAATGTGGTTTCTCAAACCGCGCTGCACAGGTCTTACAGACTATGGGAGAGCCTTTTGCAAGCATTGATATTCTTTCTGATCCAAGGGCGATTCCAAGCGTGTGCGCTTGGTCCGATTTCCCAACAATGCCACAAATTTACGTCAATGGTGAACTGATCGGTGGCTCCGACATCGCTTTGGAAATGCTCGAGGATGGGTCGTTGCGAGAAATGTTTGACGCTGGGCGTAACTAATTTTCACCAAATAAATCTAAATTTTCTAATTTGCTATTATCGACCATCGGTTCTAGGACTTTCAAACTATTTACCTTTATTTCTGCCCTCAAGTAATGAGGGATTAAGTCAAAACCTGGCATGTATATTTGCTCCCACCAACTCAAGCCATTCTCAAAATAATGTTCTAAATCGGGTACAAGATGGCCGAGAGACATTTTTTGAATCGCCCAAAGAGCATGCATCGCAGTTCGGAGAGGCCTTTGTGCTAAAAATGTTGAAATTTCATATGAAGAAGTGTCTATATCTCTCCCAAGGGGGCCATTCTTGTGAAAGCATTTCCAACATTTGCCACAGCCTTTTTGATCACTACCTCTAAGACAGGAATTAATCGAATCGATGATTTTACTCTGTGCGCAAATCTTCAACGCTCCAGCCTCAGAAATCATATTGATGGGCAGAATGAGATCCAATCCAGCATGATTAAATCGTTTTGACCAATATTGCCAATGATTAGATTGCTCGAAATTTCTGAATTTTTTCCCTTTGTTTAACCAACCATTATCTATCGGCAACCCAAATGCTATCCCTTTCAAATCAAGGAAATCTGCGAGTAAAATGAGGTGTACTCCGGAGGCATAATCGGTTGAAAAGCCAACCATTTTGCCTTCATCTGAGCGAATTAATTCGTGATCTGAACCAATCGAAATTACTTTTCTGGATAGTTTTTCTTCCATCGCTGAAAAAAGTATTTCAGCATTTTCATGTTTAATCATCGATTCAAAATCCCGCTTATGATAGCCAAGAATCGTAGATTCTGGCATTATCAACATTGCCGCGGAAGAATCCATCCCTCCAGAAAATGAGAGTGCAACTTCTTTGCCAGAGATTCTTCGTGCAGTTTTAATTTCTTTGGAATCATTATGCCACGGACTGATTAATACTTCCGTTGCTAGCTCAATTAGAGAATCGGAAGTTGACTTGAGGGAAAAACCTTCAGGCATATCCCAATGGGACCACCGTTTTTCAGATCTAAACCACAATCTTTTTCCTAATTGGTGCCAATTATTTAAAACATTTTTTTCGTCCCAATTATCATTTAAAACCCCTGCCGGGTTAAGGTTTCTATCAACTCTATTGTCTGAAGTACCAGACACGGGTGCCAGTTCCTTCTTTATTTTAGGTTTAATTATTAGTTTTTTGTTTGCATCTATGGCTAAGGCGGCGGATGGATGCTCAGGAAATCGTTTTGATGATTCAATAACCATTTTCCAATTTCTCTCATTCCAATATGAACGAATAATCAGGTCTCGGGCCAATTTCAATTCGTCCTCGTGGTCCACTATTTTTTCAGCTAATTTTCGTGAATATGAATACTTTTTTCAATTGAACGCCCTTCTCATTCTGGTGCGAAGGAGTATAGGCATACAATTTACGAAGAAGGGCAAACTAATGAGTTTACCTCAATTTAGGTTGAGAATAAATCAATATATTTAATTCTTAAACAAAGGAAACCTCATGAAGTAGTTTATCAGCCGGTAGTTTATGGTGGGTGATGCATCCAAGGACTTCGGCTTATTCGCCGATAAAAAATCTCCTGAAAGCAAAATCAGAAGGGAACTTGTTCGCATCCGTAAATCACCTTCTTTTAGGATTGGAAAACACATGGTGAATTCATTTGAAAGACCATGGAGGTTGCCTTTTCTGCCAATTACTTTACCCTTGGTGATTTTTAATTTAGGCCTTGAAAAATTAGGTAAAAAAAGTCAGCCAGTATCAGATCAACCACTATTAGGAGAAGGTAGAAACAGAAGGTGTATTGTCATGTTCCCAACAAATGGCGTAGGTTTTGGCCATTTCACAAGGTTGTTAGCGGTGGCAAGGAAAATCAAAAAAATCGACAAGGGGGTCGAGATAGTTTTCTTCACTACAATGCCTACACTTCATTTACTGAAAAGGGAAGGAATTCCTGCTTATCATTTACCTGGACGTAAATATTTTGATAATATGGACGCTTCGACATGGAATTCTATAACCGAGGAGATGATAGCTAACGTATTTGCCATTCATCAACCTTCGATGTTTGTTTTTGATGGCGCATTCCCTTATCGGGGAATGTTGAACGCTATTCAAAACTGTGGGGATATGAATAAGGTTTGGCTTAGAAGGGGGACTTTCAAAAAAGGGTCAAAAATCCCCGTCGATAGCATGAATCATTTTGATAATATCATCCGTCCAAGGGATAGCATTGAAGATGACTTTGAAGATAAGATCGAAGATTTAAAGCCAGAAATTGTTAAATGCGACCCAATACTTTTACTCGATGAACAAGAATTACGCCCTCGAAATGATTTACGGGATAGACTGGGCATTCCTCATGATGCGATATTGGTATATTTGCAATTAGGAGCAGGACAAATAAACGATATTGAATCCGACATAAATATTTGTCTTGATGAATTAAAAAAGCATGAAAATGTTTTTGTGGTTATTGGCGAATCAATGATTGGAGACAGATTGCCCTCTATTGGCGGCAATGTTAGAATTCTTACCGATTATCCTAATTCAATGGATTTTAATTCATTCGATTTTACGATTATGGCTGCTGGTTACAATTCATATCATGAGGCGGTAAGGTTTTCTATTCCAACTTTATGTATTCCAAATCTGAAAACTGGAATGGATGATCAATTGGCTCGCGCTGAAGTTGCTGAAAAGGCAGGTGCGATGATTGTTCTGAGAAAGGTCACTCCCTCCAAAGTACAAGTTGTAATCGAGCGGTTATTGGATTCTGATGTTCGTAAATCGATGACTAAAAGAGCAGAAGAATTGCATCGACCAAACGGTGCAAACCAATTAGCAAAATGGATCATCAGCGAGATTTAATTTTTTCATTCATCAACTTCGAAAGTTTTTCAGATGCCAATTCAGTTCCCGGAAGTGCAATAAATTCAACCATTGACCAATTTTCAATTTCTCTTTCTTCTTCTGCGTTCATAATATCAAGATATTTTAAGATTTTTTCCCGAACACATTTTTGATATTTCTCAGGAATAATGTCCAAAGAAGGCGAATACCATTTACTTAGGAAATCCAACGATAATGAATCACCGCGTACTCTACTTTTTAATAATTTGAATAGATTATCATCGAAATTTAACTTATTTGTTGACCAAGTAAGTACATTTTCATGCTTTATTGGAACCTCAGATACATATTTGAGCGCCTCTAGATTGTCGAAGAGGTTTCCCAGTTCATGTTTTGAAGGATTAGCAGCAATTATAGCCCAGTCTAATATTTGTTTTCTGAAACATTTCCAACAACTCAAGCATGGTTTTTTCCATTCTCCTCGCATACAGGATTGAGAATATTCACCGAGTGGTGATTTTGTAACGATTATCGAGGTACCAACTTCACTTATTCCGGCAGCCGGTAAAATGAATGGTAAGCCTGCAGCTTCAAATAAACCGCCCCAGAATCTAAAATGATTCCCATTTGGATAATCCCTTGCTTTCCTATGACCCGTACCATAAGTCGACTCTAAAATTGTGCCAAAGCCAATACAATCTAGATTCAAATAACCAGCCATCAATACGATTGGAACCGAGTTTGCAACATCGACCGGAAATCCGACTGGATTTCGCACATATTCGAGATCACATACAATCATATGTAAATCAAAACCAAGATTGGATATTTCTAAACAAGCCTTATGAGCAGCATCCTTTCTGTAGAGTGATTTTGACTTTAGCGGCCTGTCCAGAAATACGAGGGCGGTTGTTGGCGGCATCAAAGAAAGTGCTGCAGTAGAATCAACTCCACCGCTAAATGCCAAACCAGGGCGAGAATTCTCATTTCCAGTCCAAGGTTTTAATGTTTCATCGATTGGACCAAACTCATACCTTGAGGTTAAGGACCTAAATTTTTCAAAGAATTGTTTACTCATTCCTTTTGGTAAGATTAATCTGTTTCCAACGAACGGGTTTACAATCATCATTATCGCAAGAGCTAAATGGTCTGGATGAATCGAATCGATATCTATTTCCGCCGGGAATACAGTGGTTACTTGTTTTTCATTCATTGAATATTTAGTGGTGGGTTCTAAATTATCATCATCTTCAATTTCTAAAAACAATGTCAATACCCCGTTACTGTTTGACATCGTAACTATCATAATTAAACCTCATTTGGTCAAATCATCCCAATACCATTCTATTGCGGTATCAAGGCCTTGATTACAATCATGGGAGGGCGAATAATTCAATAATCGTTCAGCTTTAGAAATATCTGCCAGTGAATGTTTGATGTCTCCCTGTCTTTCTTCAGTATAAATTGGAACAATTTCAGAAACACCTTCATCAAATT
>Ga0114997_10002831_pt1 | contig 13845 bp, 10 predicted proteins | sample ArcticOcean_MG_C_2_FD_87045 | JGI IMG/M metagenome (GOLD analysis project Ga0114997, IMG submission 87045) | Marine microbial communities from western Arctic Ocean - ArcticOcean_MG_CB4_136 | ecosystem: Environmental > Aquatic > Marine > Oceanic | place: Arctic Ocean: Canada Basin | collected... | reverse complement strand
ATTTAATGCCAGGTCTGCGAAAAGGGTACTTCTACAGATCCTGTGTACTAAATCTTGATATGAGTTATGAAGATATGAATTTTAGTATTGCAAACACTGGCTTGTCTTCGCATTAGGTATTCTTAAGAACTTTACAGGCACTATTTTGTGAGCCAAGTCTTTTATTTATATTCTTAAAAATATACAGTAGTTTAGTTTCAGATTATTTTTATTTGATCATTAATTGAAATTTTTCCATCATTTAATATCTCACACTTAATTCCACCTTTTCTTAAAAATTCTTTAATAATATTATTTTTGCCTAATTTTTCTGAAAGATGACGACAAGGTCTACATAAATCAATCACATCTAACTGAACATTTCCAATTAATATTTTCTTATCAATCAAATCATTTAACTTAATTCCTCTTGTAATGACGTTTCTTCTAAAGTCTAAGTAGGGAATGCTTGAATTATATTTTTTATTATATTCATCAATACTTTTACTCTCAATAATAGACAAGTGGTTAAAAGGATCGTTATAATCTTTAAAATGTCTGTCACCAATTACACCTTTACCAGCAACTAAATTTATTAAATTAACTACGTTAATTTTTCTATTATTATTTTCTGTGAACCCAATTTTAATTATTTTTGACATCCTTGGATATCTTGAAATAAATTTAATATCTAGTTTATTAACTTAAATAAAGAACTAAGAATTCCATTTCCAGAAAGCTCTATTGCTAATATTATTATCCCAAATATTATAATTTTTTTATTCATTTAATAAAAAGATATAATGTTAATAGTACCCAAAAAAAAGCATAATAATAATATATATGTTTCCTAGCAAAAATAGTTGCAAAACCTTCTGTCTTTAATTTTTTTTTATTTTTATTTTTCATTTGAAATTAAATATCTTGAAGAGATATTACAGAAAGTTCTTTTGTTTTTAAAGATCTAATTCCCTTTAAACAAGCTTGTGCTGTTGACATATTTGTACAATAAGGAACTTTATTTACTAGTGTAGCTCTTCTTAAAGCCATTGCATCGTGAAGACGGTGTTCACTATTTCCACCTCCAGTATTAATAACTAAGGCAATCTTTTTAGAATTTAACACATCAACAATATGTGGGAAGCCACCACTTACTTTATTAATTTTTTTACATTTTATACCATGTTTACGAATATAATCTGCAGTGCCACCAGTTCCACATAATGTAAAGTTTAATTTTAATAATTGTTTTGCCAAATCAACCCCCTCTTCTTTGTGGCTATCTTTAAGAGATATAAAAGCCAATCCTTTTGTTGGTAAAGAATTTGAGGATGCTATTTGACTTTTAGCAAACGCCATACCAAAGTCTTTATCAAACCCCATAACCTCACCAGTTGATTTCATCTCAGGACCCAATAAAACATCAGTATTTGGAAATTTATTAAAAGGAAATACGGCCTCTTTCACTGCAAACATATTTTTAGTTTTACTCTTTAAATTAAAATTAGATAATTTTTCACCCGACATTACTCTCGAGGCAATTTTTGCAAGAGGAATGCCTTTGGCTTTTGAAACAAAAGGAACAGTTCTGCTTGCTCTTGGATTAACTTCTATAACATAAATTTCATCATTTTTTATTGCAAACTGAATATTCATGAAACCCTTAACATTTAAGGCTAAAGCTAATTTTTTTGTTTGAATTTCTATTTCTGAAATCAATTTTGGTTTAATAGATATTGGTGGTAAACAACAAGCTGAGTCCCCTGAATGAATACCAGCTTCCTCGATGTGTTGTATTATTCCTGCAATAAAAACCTGCCTACCATCAGATATAGCATCCACATCAACTTCCATAGCATGACTAATAAATTTATCTATTAATATTGGGTTTTCTTCAGCAGCCTTGAAAGCCTCTTCTACAAATTTTTTTAATTGGCTTTTTTCATGAACAATTTCCATTGCTCTTCCACCCAAAACATAAGAAGGTCTAACCATTAAAGGCAGCCCAATTTTTTCAGCAATCTTAATAGCTTGCTTATAATTTTTGGCAATACCGCTTTCTGCCTGTTTTAATTTCAATTTATCTAGTAATTTTCTAAACCTGTCTCTATCTTCAGCTAAATCTATAGATGTATATTGAGTTCCTAAGATAGGTAGCTTGTTGTCATATAAAAACTTCGCAAGTCTTATTGGTGTTTGACCACCAAACTGAACAATGATCCCTACAAGATTTCCCTTTTGCTGTTCTTTTTTAATAATGTTATAAACATACTCCTCTTTAAGGGGCTCAAAATAAAGTCTGTCACTTGTATCATAATCTGTTGAAACTGTTTCTGGGTTACAATTAATCATTATAGTTTCAAAGCCACTATCTTTAAGAGCATAACTTGCTTGACAGCAACAATAATCAAATTCAATACCTTGACCAATACGGTTAGGGCCACCACCTAAAATTATAATTTTTTTTCTTGAAGATGGTTCTGCTTCACATTCTGAATTTAGAGCATAATTTCTTTGGTAGGTTGAATACATATAGGGAGTAAAAGATTTAAATTCAGCAGCACAAGTGTCTACTTTTTTATAAACTGGTAGCACCTTCAAGGCAGTTCTTTTTTTTCTAACAATATCCTCAGAAATTTTAGTAATCTCAGATAGCTTTTTATCAGAAAAGCCTATTGATTTAATCCTATTAAATTCATTGTAGTCTTTAGGAAGACCCTTTTTTTGTAATTGATTCTCTTCATCAACAATTTCTTTTATTTGCTCTAAGAACCAAGGATCTATTTTGCAAAGTTGATGAATTCTTTTAATATTTATTTTTTTTCTAAATGCTTCTGCAGCTAATAAAATTCTATTAGGGATATTTTTTTTTAACTCTTTTTCTATTTCTTTTTTATTAAGTAGAAAAATTCTATCCAACCCTGAAAAACCAATTTCAAGAGAAACTAGTGCTTTTTGTAGAGATTCTTTAAAGTTTCTACCAATTGCCATAGCCTCACCAACAGACTTCATTGAAGTGCCAAGTATTGCTTCAGATGTAGAGAATTTTTCAAATGTAAATCTAGGGATTTTTGTTACCACATAGTCAATGCTTGGCTCAAAAGAAGCAGGTGTTGTTTTAGTAATTTCATTTTTTAATTCATCAAGTGTGTAACCAACTGCAAGTTTGGCAGCAACTTTTGCAATTGGAAAACCAGTTGCTTTAGATGCGAGAGCTGATGATCTAGAAACTCTTGGGTTCATTTCGATGATAACCATTCTTCCATCTTTAGGATTGATTGCAAACTGAACATTAGATCCACCTGTCTCTACTCCAATTTTTCTAAGGCAAGCAATCGAAGCATTTCTCATTATCTGATACTCTTTATCAGTAAGTGTTAGAGCAGGAGCAACAGTAATCGAGTCACCTGTATGAATTCCCATTGGATCAATATTCTCAATAGAGCAAATAATTATACAATTATCTTTTCTGTCTCTAACAACCTCCATTTCAAATTCTTTCCAACCTTCTAGGCATTCTTCTATTAGAATTTGACTAACAGGAGACTCATGCAGTCCATCTTTAACTATTTTTAAATACTCTTTTTCAGTTTTGGCAATACCACCACCCAACCCCCCCAAAGTAAAAGCAGGTCTAATTATTACAGGTAGGCTAATTTGTTTAAGGGCTTTACCAGCATCTCTAATATGACTAACAACTTTAGATTTTGGCAAGTCTAAACCAATATCGAGCATATTTTTTCTAAACTTCTTTCTATCCTCCGCATTAGAGATTGCCTTAGAATTTGCACCAATGAGTTCAATTTTATATTTTTTTAAAATTCCTCTTTTTTCAGCCTCCATAGCTAAGTTCAAAGCAGTTTGGCCACCCATTGTTGGTAAAATTGCATCTGGCTTCTCTTTTCTTATAATTTTTTCTAAAACCTCTAAAGTTATAGGTTCAATATAGGTTTTATCTGCAACACCAGGATCTGTCATGATAGTTGCTGGGTTAGAGTTAATTAAAATAACTTTATAACCCTCATCCTTGAGTGCTTTACATGCCTGTGTTCCTGAGTAATCAAACTCACATGCTTGGCCAATAATTATTGGTCCAGCACCAACAATCAATATAGTTTTAAGATCTTTTCTTTTTGGCATTTTTTTTTATGTTGTTAATAAATTCTTGAAATAAATAAACACTGTCTTGCGGTCCTGGATTTGACTCTGGATGATATTGGACTGAAAAAATAGGTTTATTTCTTAATCTGATTCCCTCAATACAATTATCAAATAAAGATTTGTGAGTTACTGCAATATTTTTTGGCAATGTTTCTCTTACGATTTCAAAACCATGGTTCTGGCTCGTGATTTCCACACTATCTTTAATTAAATTTTTAACAGGATGATTAGCTCCTCTGTGACCTAATTTCATTTTTTTGGTTTTTGCACCAAGAGCTAAAGCAAGTATTTGATGACCAAGACAAATACCAAAAATAGGTAAGTTATTTTTGATTAATTCTTTAATAATACCTATTGCATATTTTCCAGTTGCAGCAGGGTCACCAGGGCCATTAGATAAAAAAATACCATTTGGCTTTAATTTTAGTATATCTTTTGCATTGGTTTTGCATGAGACTACAGTTACTTTGCAGCTAAGGTCAGAGAAATATCTTAAGATATTCTTTTTAATTCCATAATCAATTGCTACTACATGCAAAGAGTCCGTTTTGTTTTTTAAATAACCAGTTTCTTTTTTCCAAGTTTTAAAACCAGACCATATGTAATTTTTCTTTGTGGTAACTTGTTCTGCTAAGTCTAAATTCTTTAATCCACTCCATTTAGAAGTAACTTTTGATAATTTATTGATATAAAAATTACCTTTTTTAGAAAAAGAAATAGTTCCCTTGGGTGCCCCTTTATCTCTAATAGAGTTGGTTAAACTTCTAGTGTCTAGACCTGTGATTCCTACAATTTTATTTTTTTTCAACCATAAATCTAAATTAACTAAAGATCTATAATTTGATGGACTTGTTATTTCAGAATTAAAAATTACACCTTTAGTCCAAACTTTATCAGACTCTAAATCGTCTTTGTTTGTTCCAACATTGCCGATGTGAGGAAATGTAAAGTTGATTATTTGTCCAGCATAAGAGGGGTCAGAAATAATTTCCTGGTATCCTGTTAGTGCAGTGTTGAAACACACTTCACCAGTAGCTGTCCCTTGATACCCGATACCAACACCCTTAAAGATAGTTTTGTCTTCAAGAACCAAAATGCCTGTGTGAATCAGTGAGATTTTGTGTGAGCTAATTTTTTTTGCTTTTTTGTTCAATTACAACTCATGAGTTAAAGGTTAATACAATAAAACCTTAATTATCGCAACAGAGATGTAATATAAAATTATAAAAAAATTTTTCTTTTGAAGAATTTTATCTATGCAGTACATTAAAAATTATTATGACATTGAGAGAAAAAATAGAAACTAACTACAAAAGTTCTTTAAAATCTAAAAACAAGATAGAAATCTCAACCTACAGGTTAATTTTATCTTCAATTAAAGACCTTGATATTCTTAATAGATCTGGAGCAGATAAAAAAGAAACAGGCGATGAAGACATTAAAAAGCTTTTAAAAAAAATGATTAAACAAAGAATCGAATCAATCGAAATTTATACAAAGAACGATAGAAAGGACTTATTAGAAGTTGAACAAAATGAATTCGATCTATTGTCCAGTTTTTTACCTCAACAACTTAACAATGAAGATACAAAAAAAATATGCATCGATACAATAAGTAAGCTAGGTGCGATATCTATTAAAGATATGGGCAAAGTAATGAGTGAACTAAAAAAATCACACCCAGATAATTTAGATTTTGCAAAAGCTGGCCCTCTACTTAAGGAGCTATTAAATAAATAATGAAATATCCAAAAGAGTATTTAGACGAAATTAAAACTCGTTTAAAGGTCTCAACAGTAGTTTCTAAATCTGTTAGTTTAAAAAAAAGAGGTAAAGAGTTTGTAGGTTTATCTCCTTTTAAAACAGAAAAAACACCCTCTTTCACAGTTAATGATGAAAAAGAATTTTATCATTGTTTTGCAACATCAGAGCATGGAAATATTTTTGACTTTGTTATGAAAACACAAAACTTAAAATTTGGTGAAGCGGTTAAATCCCTAACAAATCTTGCAGGAATGAGACCTTATACATTTTCAAAACAAGACGAAGAAAGAGAAAAAAATTGGCAAGAATATTGCTCTATTTATAATCAATATGTTGAGTTTTATCATAATGAAATCTTGAAAAATGAAAGCTTAACTATTGCAAGAGATTACTTAAAAAAAAGAAACCTTAGTAAAAATGAAGTTAAAAATTTTAAAATTGGATTTGTTGAAAAAAATTCGAATTTTTATGAAAAATTAAAAAATAATTTTAGTGAAAAAGTATTAATTGAAAGTGGACTTTTTTACATGGACGAAAAAAAAAATACATATGTAGAAAGATTTAGAGATAGAGTTATATTTCCAATTAATAATATTTCAGGACAGCCCATTGGGTTGGGTGGAAGAACTATCCAAGAAAACACTTATTTAGCAAAATATATTAATTCGCCTGAAACACCTTTTTTTAAAAAAGGTTCAAACTTATATAATTTAGATTTAGCTAGGAAGTTATCTAATAAAATTGATCACATATATCTTGTTGAAGGGTATATGGATGTTATTGGCTTAAGTAAAAATGGAATTGAGAATGTTGTTGCAAATTTAGGAACATCTTTGACTGATAGGCAAATCTTAATTTTAAATCAATTTTTTGATGATATAATTATTTGTTTTGATGGCGATGAGAGTGGATATAAAGCAGCACTTAGAGCAGCAGAAAATTCAATTAAAGAATTACAACCAGAAAAACAAATTTCATTTCTTTTTTTGCCAGATGGTGAAGATCCAGATAGTTATGCTAATAAAAATGGTAAGGCAAATTTTATTGATTTTACAAAACAAGCAAAAATTTCAATCCATCAATTTATATTCAATCACCATAAACAGCAGACTGATAATAATCCTTCATCAATGGCAATTTTTGAAAAAAAACTAAGATCTGTTGCGGGAACTATCAAAGATAATTTTATTAAAAAATATGTGCTTGAGTTTTTTTTAGAAAAAATCTCAACACTAACACCCCATAGTAATGTGGGTAAAAAACAGTTTTACATTAAAAAAATTAAATCATTACAATCTACACAAAAATATTTTAATGAAAGTAAATCACTAAGTGGAGTGGAGCTTAAGGAATTTTCATTACTTTACTTAATAATGAAAAATTTAGATATATTTCAAGAAAATATTCATTTAATTGAAAATATAAAATTATTTAGTGATGAGAATAAATTGATTTATGAAACTCTTTTAACAAAACTGAAAAGTGGAGAAAAACTCACACTTCAAGAAATCCCTATTGACCCACAATTAACTGAAAAAATTTTTAAATTTGCGTCAATTAAGCATATTTTAAATAATAATCAAAATGACCAGAATAAAATGTTTGAATTATTAGAGGAAGTTTCTAAGGATCTTAAAAACTATGATTTAGAGTATAGAATCGAGGAGCTAGAATCTAAATTTTCTAAAGATTTAAGTGAAAGTACTTTTAATGAAATAAGAGAGCTAAAAAAAGATAAAAACATCAATTAAAACCTTCAAAAAATACGTGGATTTTTCTAAAATTGCGCTTATATAAGTTCTCTCAAATATACTATTGTGGAAAGAATAATTACAAAATCATTTGCTAGACTTATGGGTCGTGGAACCCATAGAGGATTCATAACTTTTGATGAGTTAAATAAATCTTTAGGAAAACGAAATCTTTCCAACGAGAATTTAGAACAAGCATTTATGCACATGCTAGATGAAAATGTTGCTCTAGTAGAAAAAAAATCTGATTTTAAAATTTTAAGAAAAAAAGAAAACTCTTCAAAAGAACAGGGAAAAACTATCGAAAAGAGTGATGACCCAATAAGAATGTATTTAAGAGAGATGGGTGGAGTTGAGCTTTTATCTCGTGAAGGTGAAATTGCAATTGCCAAAAGAATAGAGGCAGGAAAAGATGTAATGCTTATTGCGCTAGCACAAAGTCCTATTACAGCTCAACAATTTAATGAATGGGATGAAAAACTTCAAAAAGATGAAATTTTAGTTAGAGAAATTATAGACATAGATACAAACTATATGGAAGATGAAAGTACAGGTCAAAGTGCTAAACAAAGAAATTCTGGTGAAACAGATAAAAATGAAGAAAACTCAGGTGATGATGATGAATTTAATCCTACACTTGCTGCAATGGAAACTGAAATTAAACCTAAAGTTTTAAAAACTATTAATACTTTAACTAAAGAATATGGAAAATTAACCAAATATCAAAAAGAAAAATTAGATTGTATCTTAAATTCAACAAGCTTTTCAACAGCTAAAGAAAAAGGACGTGAAAAAATTGTAACTGATGTCTTAGAAAATATTAAATCACTTCAATTATCTCCGTCCGTATTAGAGGAATTAGTTCAAAAACATTATGTCGAAAATAAAAAAATTGTTTCACTAGAGGGAAACCTTTTGAGACTGGCAATGGATCAAAAAATTCCAAGAAATGAATTTATTAAGTTTTATATAGGTAATGAAATTAATCCAAATCTTAAAAAATTTCTTGATACCAATCCAATGTGGAAAAAGTTTTTTTTAAAAAATAAAGATGAATTTAAAAATATAAGAGAAAGATTAATAGAAATAAGTCATAAATTAGGAATTTCTGTTACAGATTATAAAAAATTAGTTAGTAGAGTTCAAAAAGGAGAAAAAGAATCTAGAATAGCAAAAAAAGAAATGGTTGAAGCCAATTTAAGATTAGTTATCTCAATTGCTAAAAAATATACAAACAGAGGACTTCAATTTTTAGATCTCATTCAAGAAGGAAATATTGGACTTATGAAGGCTGTAGATAAATTTGAATATAGGAGGGGATATAAATTCTCAACATATGCTACATGGTGGATAAGACAAGCCATCACAAGATCTATTGCAGACCAGGCAAGAACAATAAGAATCCCAGTTCATATGATAGAAACGATTAATAAAATTGTAAGAACTCAAAGATTAATTTTAAGTGAGTTTGGTAGAGAAGCTACACCAGAAGAGTTATCTCAAAAATTGAGAATGCCCCTGGATAAAGTTAGAAAAGTTTTAAAAATTTCAAAAGAACCCGTTTCTCTTGAAAAACCGGTAGGAGATGAAGAGGATAGCAGTTTAGGAGACTTTATTGAGGACACAAAAGCTTTAGCACCGCTAGAGCAGGCGATTAAATCAAACTTAAGTGAAGCAACTACTAAAATCTTATCAACCTTAACTCCAAGAGAAGAAAGAGTATTAAGAATGAGGTTTGGTGTAGGTATGAATACAGATCATACTCTTGAAGAAGTGGGCTTACAATTTTCTGTGACCAGAGAGCGTATTAGACAGATTGAAGCAAAGGCCTTAAGAAAATTAAAACACCCAAGCAGATCCAAACAATTAAAAAGTTTTTTAGAAAGTTAAAATTCAAATGGGACTGTAGCTCAATAGTAGAGTACTGCATTGACATTGCAGGGGTAGTTGGAGCGTAACCAACCAGTCCCACCAAAAAAATATTATAGAAATAATTGAAAATTAAGCTTAAAACCACCCTAGACTCGACAACCTAAAAAATAAAATATGAGTGAAAAAGATAAAGTTTTTATAAGACAAAATAATTTATACAATTTCCCGTATCACTATTTGCCACAAAAAATTAATAATAAAATATTTAAACCATTTTTAGTTTACCACTGGCTATATGATTATATGTTTTTAATAAATTTTTTAATTAAAAAAACACAATCACTTAGCTATGATAACCTTTTAGATTTTGGATGTGGGGATGGCAGGTTTATAGCTGATTTAAAAAAAACTACAAAAAAAAATTTGTTTGGTTATGAAATTTCTAAAGAAGCTTCTTTATTTTTTAAAGCTTTTAACCCAGAAACAAAATTAATAAATTCAATTGATGAACTGAGGGAATATAAAAATTTTTTTGATGTTATTAATTTTTCAGAAGTATTAGAGCATATACCTGATGAAAAAATTATAGAAAATATAGACGTAATTTATGAAATCTTAAAAAAAGATGGTTTTTTAATCATTACCGTACCTAGTGAAAATAATCCAGTTAATAAAAAACACTATCGACATTATAACTTTGAGAGTTTAATGAAAAATTTTGACACTTCTAAATTTAAAATTGTAGAAAAAAAATTCCTATTTAAATCAAATATTTTTAAGACAACATTTAGAAAATTAATGTTTAATAGAATTTTTATAATTAATCATAATTTTATATTTAAACTATTTTATTATTTAAATAATGCTTTTTTCTTTTCAGACGAAAAAAATTGTGACAATATATTTATATTATTAAAAAAAAAATAAAGCATTAATAAATATAATAATTATAGTCATTTATTCTTACTCGATGAAAATTGAAAAAAATCTGAAACATATATCATTAGCTCTAATAATATTTTTATTACCATTTACAGATTTTTTAAAAAATAATACTAATGAAATTGATGTAATTTTAGGAAAAAGTTTCTATTTTTTAGTATTTGTGATTTTTTTCTTTCTTTTTATATTAACGCATATAATTAATTTTTTTTCAAAAAATAAAGATTTTTCAAAAACACTTTTGACTGTTCTTGTTATTTACTGGCTTGTTTTTAAACATAACTCTTTGAAATTAGCAGTTAATCCCTTTCTAGATAGATTTTTTTCAAACGCGACCGAAATAAGTTCTGAAATAAGCTTAATAATATTAATTATACTATCTATTTATATCTCAATATTAATTTATAGAAACAATCATTTCTTTCATAAATTTATTTTTATTTTTTTTTATTTATCTTTTTTAATTTCTCTAGTTCAAGTTTTTAACTTTAATGATACATCAAAAGAAGATGAGTTCAGTAAACTGAATACTATAAATTTCCCAGATAAATTAAATGATAAAAAAGCAAACATATATTTCTTTATTCTTGATGGAATGCAACCCATTAAAGAATTTGAAAAATATTACAAATTAAATGAGAATGATTTTTTAAAATATGTAGAAAATAAAAATTATAAGTACATTCACAATACAATTAACTCTTACAACAATACCACACATAGCTTATCAGCTTTTTTTTACTTAGATAAAATTTTTGATGAAAATGGTAAGTTAAAAAGTAAGTCCAATATTTTTTACCCCTCACTTTTAAGAAATGATAATAAGCCTAATTTATTAAATAATCTAGATAACCTTGGATATGATTTTAAATGGATAGGAAATTTTTTTGCTTTATGCCCAAAATTTAATTTAAAATACTGCTTAAATAAAAATCCTAATGCAATAGTTGATACTTATTTATATATAAATTTTTTTAGACAAAGTCCGTTAATTCAAACGATTTGGAGTTTTGGTCTTATTTTAAATTTTGATTTTGACAGATTTATTTATTTTGATGTAAATAATGGAATGGGAAGATTGACAAACTATTTGAGTGCAGATCATGAAATTGATAAACCAACCTTCTATTTTGTTCATCATATGTCACCTCATTGGCCTTACTTAACTAATGAAGACTGTTCTTATAAAAATTACTCTGGCAAAAAAAATATTGAGGGTTACAGGGCAGCATATATTTGTACCTTAAAAAAGATTAAAGAAACGATCCAGTTTCTTGATAAATTTGATCCAAATTCAACTGTCATATTTCAAAGTGATCATAATTGGATTATGTCAAAAGATATAAAAGAAAAAAAAATGATTTTTAACTTAATTAAGATAGGTAAGAATTGTGATCTAGATAAAAATATTAACTATAATAATGTTAATACTTTAAGATTAATTTTTTCCTGTATGACAGGTAATAATCCCAAATATATAGACGATTAATCTATACCAGTTAATCCTAGCCCTCTATTTAGAAAGAACGGCTGCTCTATTCTTGACTTGAATGAAAATAAAAAAGGAAGTAAAAGCTAGTTAATTGAGTAGGGCCTGTAGCTCAGTTGGTTAGAGCAGTACACTCATAATGTATTGGTCGTAGGTTCGAGTCCTACCGGGCCCACCAAAATTTGTTATACCTTAGGTTTCTTTAATCCAGCTGATGTTCAGGGAAAAGTAAATTTATTATATTGTTTGTTAGAAACTACTTAGTAACAAAATCTGATAAATTTTTAAGAAGTGCTTCGATATTTTCATCATTGGAATTTATTATAGATGAAAACTCTTCCTTTTGAGTTCTTGCTAGACTTAAGCCTTCAATTATTAAATCTCTTATTAAAGGATTATCGGGGTTTTTTGTATATACCCTCCACTCGATTTTAACTTCAGGTCTACTTTCAGTTGAAACCAATACGCTAGAAACTATTGTGTAATTTTCATTAATAATTTTCTTAGAATTTACGTCAATTTCTGGATTGGAATATTCAGCCAATCTACTAGCAAAACTTTTTAAAAAATATTCTGAAAATGCTCTCTCATACCTTTTTAATTGATCATCACTTAAACTCTTTCTATGTGTACCAAGTGAGTAATATCCTATTCCTTTAATATCAACAGTATCTTTTGCTATTTTTTCTAGCATCTTTATTCTCTGATCTTTAGTAAAATCTCCACTAAGTGTTTTGGCCGCTCTATTAACTGTTGACTGAATAAAAATATCAGCTTCAGTTGCATAAACCTTAGCATTATTTAAAAAACAAATTATTATAAAAGTTAAAAGTACTAATATTTTTTTTGGAAACATTTCTATGCCTGCTTTTTAATTAATTTTATTTTTTAATTATTGAGACGTTACTTCTTCCCAGTCACCTTCATACATAATCTCAATTGTTGGATTTGAGTTTTTAATTTTTTGTTGCCTATCTTGTAGATATAAGCTTCTTACAGATGCATAAAAATCCATAGAGTTTTTTTCTAAATTATCAATAGTCTCTAAATTTTTTGCCCTAAAATCTATTCCTGCTACAACCTTTGTTGTAAGGTATACAGTGTCGCTTAAATATTCATTATTACCATGAGTAGAAGCATTGTAATATGGGTCTCCACCTATTACATTTATAAATGAACCAAATGTATCTCTAACAGTCGATGGTCCTAAAACTGGTAATACCAAATAACAACCTGCACCAACACCCATTACCCCAAGTGTTTGACCATAATCTTCTTTCTCATATTCAGAAAAACCAATTTTTTCAGCTACATCAAATATTCCAAGAACTCCTACAGTTGAATTAATAGCAAACCTTCCAGTATTAACTCCTGCAGTTTTAAATTCACCCTGTAAAATATTGTTTGGTATTGTTATAAGGGAAGAAATATTATTCAGTGCATTACTTGTTCCAGTTCTAACTGGTGTTGGTAAATTTCTATAACCTTTTGCAATTGGCTTAAAAATTACCTTATCTAAATTTTGATTTAAAGCAAAAGTAGCTCTATTCAAGCGCTCAAAGCAGTCTTTCACTGGCTTTGATTTTTTTGACAAGCTATTTTCACCGTCTGTATCAGCACTTACATTAACAGTTAGCATGACTGTAATTAAAGAAGTTATAAAAATTTTTTTCATTATTAACTATTTATATTATATATATTAACATTGTAAATCGAGAATTATAATAAATAAATCGATATTTAGTGAGAAATGTGACTTAATTTATGCCTATAAAAACAACATTAAATTATTCACCTAATTTTAATTCAAAAAAAAGATATTTTAAGCAAATTAAATTCATCGTTTTTCACTATACAGGAATGAAAAAAGAATCAGCAGCTATAAGT
>Ga0114997_10002830_pt1 | contig 13848 bp, 3 predicted proteins | sample ArcticOcean_MG_C_2_FD_87045 | JGI IMG/M metagenome (GOLD analysis project Ga0114997, IMG submission 87045) | Marine microbial communities from western Arctic Ocean - ArcticOcean_MG_CB4_136 | ecosystem: Environmental > Aquatic > Marine > Oceanic | place: Arctic Ocean: Canada Basin | collected... | reverse complement strand
TTTTTTCGGCACTCGAATTTTTTGTTTTCAAAGAACAAACACCTATATTTTTTTTTATAATAAAATATGGATAATTATTCAGTATTTTACCTTTCATAAAAATATTATATATTTCAGCAACAGGTTTGTTAAGTGAAAATCTAAATTTATATGATGATATTCTTTTATTAATTATAATATTTTTTTTATTATCAACTGGTGTATTTAGTAAAGATTTATATTGATTTGTTTCTTCGTCAAAATATTCAAATTTACATTCACTCGGTGCAGCGGAGGGTACATTAAAATCCAATAAAGATATATTAATTGGTTGATTAAATTCATAAATTACAGATTGTTCTTTATTTTCTATTTTTAAAAATTTATTTTTTACTCTTTTTTCCATTTCATCTCTGAGTTCTATATCACCATTTCTCCAATTATTAGACTTTTGACTATTATATGATTTACTCCATAATACTGTTTGAGGATTTAATTCTTCTGTTAGTGTATTTGTATCACTACTTATTTTCAAATATACATTATCAAATTTATTTGACCTATAAAAATTATTTTTTATTTTTGTTCCAAAGTAATTTTTTGCCATAATATTCCCATTACTAGTATTACCATTCCCTATTATCCATTTGTCGGACTCTGTTGATTCAGCAACATTATTTATATTATATTTCATATCATAAGATGTCCCTGTTTTACATTCTAATTTTATACTTTCATTTACTTCTATTTCATTTGTAGTTGAAGTATATAAATCAGATAAATCTATACATTGAATATAATCTATAAATTCGTTCCCATTATGAATTGTTAAACTATATTGATTATTTATAGGTATAAATTCTAACAGAATGTCACTTTTGTCTATATTAATTGGTACACTACATATTGTATTTATTAAATTATTATGAATTAAATCAGAGTTAAAGGTTTTATCTTTATTAATATATTTTATATCATATTCTTGTATTACTAATTTATTATCAATTATATTTACTTTTATTGTTTCATTTTTCCCTTTTATTTTAAATAATTCTGAATTATATGGACTTGTATTTTTTAAACTCCACATATGATTTTCATCATTTAGTTCAGAAACAACTGAAATTCCATATTTAATTATTAAACTCGAATTACTTTTACACCCTGTTCTATTAATTGCTCCCTTACCCATATATTTCCCATTCTTTAATTTTAAAATAAATTTATCATCTTTCATTACTGGTCCGGTAGTCTTAAGTGGTGATATTATTTCAAATAATGAACCATTATATTTGTCACTATTATCTTTATAAGTAGTTCTATCACCTTTTTCACCATTGCTAATGGATACATCTTCACCTTTACAATTTAAAATATGGTAATTTGTCCGTGATCCTGTCATAGTAATCCAGAACATATCACCATATTCTATATTTATTTTATTTGAATCTTTTGGTGTTAATTTAAAACTATGTTCAAGAGGGTTTGTTTTTATTTGCGGAGAATCTAATGAATATAATTGAAAAATGTAATTATAACCACAATCAGGTGTAGTCCAAGCCTCACACGCTCCTGCTATATGACCAATGTCTGTATTATCTTCAAAATGATTATATAAAAAATATTTTGTACCATATTTTAATTTATTTCCTTCATACATCTCCAGATTAATTTTAAATATTAATAGTTGGTTTTTTTCAAAAATTATTGAATTATCCGTTTTTTTTATTAACTTATATTTGATACCCAAATTTTCTTCATCAATAGATGATAATATATGTATACTATCATTATTGTTTTTACTATTATATTTAATATTTTCTATAGTTTTATTTGTTCTATATTTATATCTTAAAAATGTATTTTCAGAAAAATCTGTTAAATTTGTTTTTACATTTATATTACTATTTGTACCTACTGAAAACCAAGGATTTATATATGCTGGAAAATATATCTCAAAATTTATTTTTCCATTTTCCCGAATGATTTCATCCTTTTCACCTGTTTTAATTATACCATCTACATCTAAATAACCTTTAATTTCCCCTTCATCTGTTTTAACCACCCCTTCCCCTTCATCTGTTTTAACCACCCCTTCCTCTGCGACTGTTTTAACCACCCCTTCCTCTGCGACTGTTTTACTTTTATCTGTGACTGTTTTGGTATATGAGATAAAAATATTTAAATAAGGTTTTTTATATTCTAATTTAAAATTTATGTTACGAGGAAATTTCCCCTCATTTTTTTTTATTATATCTTTTAATGATATTTTTATATTATTTGTATAATTCATTAATCCTATAATTAATATATATTTTTCAGACGGTTTGCCCTTTTCTATTTTAATAAAAAAATTATGAGTATTAAATTTACTATTACCTAATGTTAAAATCTCCCCGGTAGGATTATTATTATAAATTACTTTTGTATATTTTCTAATATTAAATATATATTGAATATTTTCCATAGCATCTTGAATATTATGCGTTCCTAATAAAAATTTATTTATATTCTCTCTTAATAAATTAGGATACTTTAATTGTGTCTCTAAATATATATTATTTTCACTTATTTTTTTTAATATTGTTTCTTTATCAGTAAAATTAAATTGTTCATAATATTTTTCATATAAAATATTATTTATATAATCTCTTGATATACCATGTCCTATTTTTAAATATTTATTTCTCCCTATTTTACTGGTATCAACTGAACCGGGTATTATGTCATTCATTCCATCATCAGATAAACCTAACAACTTTTTTTTTATATTTATATTTTCCAATGTTCGTGTATCGTCTTCATTTAATTTAATTATAAATGCATTTTGTTTTTTAATCAACAACGTAAATCTATCTGTTACTTCTCTTGCGACAACCATACCGTCCCAATTACTTGTAGAAAGATACATTTTTTTTTCCACACCAGTATCCAACAATAAATTAAATAATATATTATAATGATCATCCTCATCAGGGATATTTTCTAAATATATTTTTTTTTCTATAGGTTTAAGTTCTTTAGTATATAATGTTTTTGTTGAACCTTCAAAAAATTTTTTAGAATTTTCAATAATGTTATTTAGTAGAGACCAGGTTTTTCCACCCTTATTAGTTATTTCATATGTTTTTTCAGTAACATCCCCCGAATTATACTTTATATTCCACAGTGTAGATACATTATCTTTATCCATAGTTCCCTTTGATTTACTACCATCTTTATCATAAATAACTAACTGACGAGTATCTTCTTTTTGATATAAATCTTTATTCTGTATATCTACCTTTCCATCACCTCTAAATTTCCCAGTAACTGCTGTAGGAGAAAAATTAGGACCAGCTATCCAATTTGTTGAATATATATTATATTGATCACTATTATTAGTTAATTTATTATTATTATTTTTATATTCATATATCTCAGGAATTGAAATATGTTTAAACTTTATTGAAAACATTAAATTAAATATTTCATAATTAAAATAATTTACAAAATTTTCATAATGTGTTATAAATTCATTATTCTTTTTAAATAAATTTAATCTATATGGTTCTATCAAAAATTCTCCTTTTTTTATTTTTTGTTGACTATCATTTATTTCTTTTTCGGATTTTGTTATTAAAGTATTGTCAGTTTTATTTATTAGTAAATACATTTTACCTTTTTTAGTTTCCCCAAAATCTTCAAAATATATATTGAATACATTTTTATTTCTTATTAATTCTAATTTATATTCAATTTTTGTCGGCATCACTGCCCCCTGTGAAGAGATATCTGTAATTATTTGATATGCTAGTGTAAATGGTGTAGAAGCACTCGTATTCATTATATTATATGCATCCGAAATATCATTAAATTTTAATTCCCATATACTTTTATTTGGTATATCTACCATTTTTTTATTATCTTCTACTAAACGTGTTTCTCCATTTTCGTCTAATATTATTATTTTAGGAAGTGAGTCGATGGAATTTTCTTTTATTTTAAAATATCTTGTTTTATTATTAATATTTTCTATTAAGTTTCCACCTCTCATTTTTTTTTGAAGAGATATATCATTATTCTTTTTCTTTTTTCTTAAATCATACTTATTATAATTTAATACTATAAGAAAACATACAAAAACTAATACTAACTTATATATGTCTTTCATATTATATATATATATATATTATATATAATATTTTATTATTTCAATAATAAACACCACCTAATTTATATTTATATATATTTATATATATATATATATATATATATATATATATATTAGTAATGCTTACCAATACACATAAAATTAATTATATTTACAAAAAACTTTCAGGAAAACCAACCACTCTTATCCAAGGAAATCTTATCCAAGAACCTGATGTCATTTTTGGTAATAATATTCATAGTCATCTTAATATTTTTGCTGATAAAACTTTTCTTCGTGACTCAATTCCTTCTAAAGTTTCTACTTCTTTATTAACTTTAAATTTAGATGATAATAATAATAATATTATAGGTAGTAGTGTAGGGCGGATAGATTCAACAAATACTATTAAAAAATTCGTAAAACTACCCATGAACTATATTCCAGGTAGTAAAATTACAGATTCCGACAATAATATTACAGGTTTCTCTTTTTATTTAGATTTATTAGAAGATTCCATACCATATAATTATGATCCCCAAGATAATACATATAATTACTCCTTATATAGATATGATTCCAGTGCATTTACATATATTGAATTAAATGTAAATGAATCTGATTGGATTCTTGATAATGATACAGGTATATTAACTTTTTATAGTTCTATTAATACTAATATTCCCTCGTCGCAACATATAACAACTACAACTCCGCCATATATTAGTTTTTATAAATATGTTGGTGGAAAAGGTTTATATCCCTTAGTTTTTCAAAAAAATGAATTAGTTACAGTAAAAAGTAATATGAATATAGATGAACATTTACTTGTTAAAAAAGATATTACTGTTAATAATAATCTTAATTTATCTACCATTAATTTTACTAAACTAAACGAATTACCTTCTTCCAATTCAAGTCAATTAGTTTATGTTTCCAATAATTTATATTTTAATGATAATTCAAAATGGCTACGACTAGGTAGTCAAGAACTTGTTTTACAAAATAACGAACAATTTATTTATAATCATAACACCAGTTATAATATCGCCAATGTTAATACCAATATTTCCATTATTGAAATCACCCAAAATCTCACTAATGATATTTATATTGTTTTACCTAATATACAAAAAACAGGTGTTGAAAAGACGATTCTTATGGGACAATCTGTCTCTAAATATATCAATAATCATAACATTATTTTATATAGTAAATTTTTAGATGTTAATGGCACTGGACCCATTTTTATGAACATTAAATTTATTTCTACTGGACAATCTATTAAACTTATGTCTGTTATTTCTAATAATAATTTGGTGTATGGTAATGGTAATAAATATTGGCAAATTATTAGTGGTCATTTTCATAGTACCGATATTTTTGAAACCGATGGTTCAGGAAATTTAATTAATACAAATGATTCTGGTTCAACTTATCAACCAAATGTTAATAATACACAATATGAATCTATGACGAATTTAATTACGAATCAAGCGCCCAGTAACCTCTTATTAAATACACATATTATTAACGCCTCTGGTACTAATGTATTATCATTGAGTTCAGAAATTATATTATTTCAATTAAATACAAATTTAACTCAAGATAAAAATATTACATTTGATGTAGAAAATAAATCTGGACAAAAAAAAACTCTATTAGTTGGTGATTCTTTTGAAACATATAAAAATGGAAAATATATTACTATTGATTCTACTTTTATGGGTGGTTATAATACTGATTTTTTAAGTACTGTTTCACAAAAAAAAATTAAATTTATTAAATCAGGACAATCTGTTCAACTTATATCTATGAAAACCTCTTCCAATACTTATTATTGGCATGTTTTACACGGTGATTATGAATTTATTTAATCTTTATATTTAATCTTTTTATTTATTTTTTATTTAATTTATTGTATAATTTTTTCAATTTAGTTAATTCCTTTACTCTAATATTTTGATTTATTATTTTACCGCCCCCGCTTTGCCTACGCGCCGCAGTGGGCTCAGCCTCTTTCCTCGCACGTCTCTGGCGCCGATCCCGTTCCCCCGCCGTTTCATTAGGGTCCAGCGGGGCGGGCTGCGAGAGCAGATTCAACTTTTCCTCCGCGAGTGGCCTCGGCTTGTACTCGTTTCGCTTCCCTGTCGCGGACAGAGGCTGAGGCTGCTGAGGCTGCTGAGGCTGAGGGGGAGGGGGAGGCTGAGGCTGAGGGGAGGCAACGGCAGGAGACTGAGGCTTCGCCTCCACATCCAATCGAGCCGCTTCCTTCTTCTCTTCTTCCTTCTTTTTCTTCAGCTCCACAGATGTGGCAGGCGGTTGCCGTGCCCGCGCCTCAAGCGCCTTCACCATCTCATTCACTTTATTCTTCGCCACCACTGTCATCACCTCCACCAAACTTGAAGGTTTAGGGTTCGAATTCCACTGCCGCATTCCGTCACTGACCCCCCTAAAATAATTCGCCCACTGCTGCGGCATTTCCACCGCCGCCACCACCGCAGCCGCCACAGCCCTTGCCTCCACCACCTTTTTCTCCGCCAGCGCCTGCGCCTCAACCAACGCCTGCGCCTCAACCAACGCCTGCGCCTCAACCAACGCATCATCCGCCCCCGCCCCCGCCGCATCCTCCGCCTTTTGAACCGCCTCTTTCGCCTTTTCCGCCGCCGCCGCCGCATCCTCCGCCTTTTGAACCGCCTCTTTCGCCTTTTCCGCCGCCCATGCGTTCGCATTATCCAACTCCACAGCCGCAGAAATATCAACTGGACTCCTTTTCCACGCCTTCCACACCAGTCCTCTCGCTTCTTCCGCCTTTTCCAACGCCGCCACCACTTTATCATTCGCTGCTTCCGCCTCATTCACCACATCCGCCGCCAACTTTTTCTTCTCCGCCGCCTCCTCCGCCGCCCTCCGCGCATCCTCCTCCCGCCGCGCCTCCTCCTCCAGGCGCCTCGCCTCATCCTCAGCTGCCTTCCGCCGCGCCTCCTCCTCCCGCCGCGCCTCCTCCCCCGCCTTTTTCGCCGCCCCCTTCGCCGCCTTCTTCGCCTCCCTTTCCTTCTCCTCCGCTCTCGCCGCAATATTCTCCGCCTCCCCCAACGCCGTCACCGCCGCATCCTTCGCGTTGGTCGCCGCCTCCATCGCCTCAGTCGCCGCCGCCTTCTCATCAGGCCCCACCGCGGTCGCCGCATTCTTCGCCTCCGCCGCCCTATCCACCGCCACTTCAGCCATTTTCACCGCCTCTTTAGCCATTTCCACCGCCGTCTTCGCCTCCTTCACCTCCTCCAACGCCGTCTTCGCCTCCTTCACCTCCTCCAACGCCTTCAACGCCTCCTTCACCTCCTCCAACGCCTTCTCCGCGGCCCCCTTCGCTGTGGTCGCCGCCTCCTTCGCCCTCTCCGCCGCCAACCTTTTATCCTCCTCCGCCGCCTCCTTCTCCGCCACTTTCACCGCCTCCTTCTCCGCCACTTTCACCGCCTCCTCCGCTGCGGTCACCGCCTCCTCCGCTGCGGTCACCGCCTCTCCCGCCTCATTCACCGCCGCCGCCGCCTCCTGCGCCGCCGTCTCCACAAGAATCACACTGTCATTTACCGTTTTCTGCCAACTCGATGACCTTCTTATGCTTGCGCGGACGTTCTCCCACCCCTTCAACGCCGTCTCCGCTGCGCGGACGTTCTCCCACCCCTTCAACGCCGTCTCCGCATTTTTTGCCGTTACAACCGCATCAGTCACCTTCACCGCCACCGCCGCCGCCGCCTCTTTCGCCTCTATCGCCGCCTCCAACGCCTCCTGTGCCGTCTTCTTCGCCTTTTCCACGGTCACCCCAGCCTTCGCCCTAGCCGCCGCCGCATCCTTCTGTTCCTTGACTAGTTCCTTCACCACCTTCAACTCCTCCACAGCCGCCGTTACCGATCGCACCGTCTCCTCTACCGCATCCAACGCCTTCTTCTCCTCCTCGGCGTCCTTCTTCTTCTGCTCCTCCGCCGCCGCCCTTTCCTTCTCCTCCGCCGCATTCTTCGCCTTAGTCGCAGCCGCCAACGCCGCGGTCGCCGCTTCATTCGCCTCCTCCGCCGCGCTCGACGCCTTCTCATCAGCCCCCCCCGCCGCCAACGCCGCGGTCGCCGCATTCTTCGCCTCATCCGCCGCCTCTTTAGCCATTTTCACCGCCTCTTCAGCCATTTTCTCCGCCTCTTCCGCGGTCACCGCATTCTTCGCCCTCTCCGCCGCGGTCGCCGCCCTCACCGCCGCCTTCTTCGCCCTCTCCGCCGCATTCTTCGCCTCCTCCGCCACCCTTTCCTTCTCCTCCTTCTCCTCCTTCGCCTTCTTCGCCGTCTCCGCCGCCGTCTCCGCCGCCGTCACCGCCTTCTTCGCCTCCATTTCCTTCTCCTCCGCGCTCGCCGCAATATTCTCCGCCGCCCTCTCCGCCGTCACCGCCGCCTCCTCCGCCTTCTTTGCCTCCTCCGCCGCTTGGGTCGCCTTCACCACCGCATCATTCGCCGCCTCCTTCTCCGTGTTCGCCGCATCTTTCACCGTCCCATTCGCTGCGGTCGCCGCAATATCCTCCGCCGCCTTCAACGCCTCCTTCACCGCCACCGCCGCCTCCTTCACCGCCACCGCCGCATTCTTCGCCGCCTCCTTCGCTGTGGTCGCCGCCTCCTTCGCTGTGGTCGCCGCCTCCTTCGCTGTGGTCGCCGCCACCACCGCCTCCTCCGCCGCCTTCAACGCCTCAGTCGCCTCCACCGTGGTCCCCGCCTCCTTCGCGCTCGCCACAGTCGCCACTTGAGCCGCCGCCGCCTCCTCTGCCTCCTCCGCCTTCTTTGCCTCCTCCGCCGCCTTTCCCATCGCCTCCTTCGCCTCCTCCGCCGCCTTCGCCACCTTTGTCAACGCCGTCTCCACATTAGCTTTTGCGGTTTTATATTTTTTAATCGTTTCTAATGATATTTTACACTCAGTTACCATTTCTATGGTAAAGACAGTTTCTTCTAAAATGTTTTCTAAATTTTCTACAGACTTTTTGAGAATGTATTGTAAACTGCCTTCTTCTAATTCTGGTTCGTTAATTCCATATTTTGCTTTTTCTAGTTCTAGTTCTAGTTCTTCTTTTTCTAGTTTTTCTTTTTCTCCTTCACTATCACCACATAATCCCATATTCTTTAGAATTTTTGTAATCATTTCGTTTCTATTGTTCGACTCGTCTTCTACGATGTCTTTAAGATTACTGAGTTGTCCATTTGCGGTAGCAACCATTTTTGCGGTAGCAACCATTTTTGTGCGTTTTTTTTCAGTAAATTTTTCAAGCATATTCACAATCAATATAATATTTCCTAATTCCTCTTTTGCGTCTGTAATTTGTTTAGTCCCTTTGCCTTGTTGAGTTTTAAGTAAGTCTGTTATTGATTCTTTTAATGCTGTAAATATTTCAATTTTTTCATCCGTTTCGCTTTGAATTCTTTTATCAATTGTTCCGCAAATTTGGGTTTCGAATAGTGCCCATAATTTATTTAGTTCTTGTAATCTTCCGTCTAGTGTTTCTTGGTATTTATTTAATTTAGTTATTATTTCATCCATCTTGATTTTGTCAGCGGCGGCTTCTTCTTTTTTGGCGGCGTCTTCTTTTTTGGCGACTTCTTCTTTTTTGGCGGCGTCTTCTTTTTTGACGGCTTCTTCTTCTTTTTTGGTGACTACTTCTTGGTTTGACAGGACTGAGTTTGTAACTATATTTTCAATATCATTTAAACTAATTTGTTTACTTGTTAGTTCTTTTCGTAGTGTAAGCATTTCTTCTAGTATATTATTTATGTCGGTTTTTATTGTTTTTATTTGCGTATGTGTTTCACTTTTAGAGTATGGTATTAATGTTTCAAGCTTTTCAATTCCTTTAACAAATCCATTATTTACTGGTGAGTTTTCTTCTGGTGTATTTTTTCCGATTGAGTAAATCAAAATTGGTCTAAGTTTGCTTAGAACATTGTCATCAAATAAGTCATGCGGAAACTTGCTTCCATCAGAATATCTTTGTATTAGTCTAATAAACTCATTGTCTGTTAGTTTTTTAATAACTTCAATAAGGTTGTCATTATCCAAAAAATTAAAAATTGTGTTCATACTATTTGAAATAGATTCTACCTCGCCTTTAATGTTTTTATAACAATTTGCTTTTGATAATAAATATTTAATTTGAACTGTATATATATATATATATATATTTATATTATCACTATATTTTTTATATAATTTATTATTTATATTTTCAATAATTTTAATTCGTTGTTGAATAGATTCTGATAAATTTACGCTTCCTGTTTTAGTATCATTTTTATCATCTATTTTCCATTGAAGAACCTCCTTAGTTTTTTTTATCTCAAAATAACTTAATTTAACTAATATAAAACGGGTCGTAAATATATACTTTATATTATTTAAAATATTATCAAATAATTCTTTTAATTTTGTTGTTTTATTTTTAAAATATTCTTTATCAGTTGTTTCATTAAGTTCTGTAGTGGTTCCACTATCTCCCATTAATGTATCCACCCAATTTGATTTGTCAGTTTCTCCTAAAAACACTATTTTTGGTGCTATAGTTTTTATAGTTTCCTTAAATGTATCATAATTATTATCTTTTTCGGTATTATTAGAAGGAGTTTTTATATTTTTACTGAATTCTTCATAGAACTTTTGTTTAGAACCTGGTAATCTTAAATAGTTATCTTTTTTATATTCCCCATCTTTATTAAAATCATCTTCTATTTTATAAGGGTCCATCGGTTCATCTCTTCTAATTTTTTTTAAATACGTTAAATATTTAGTATATTCATCTGTTTTATCTGTAGTTGATTTAAAATTATACTTAGGATAATTAGCATTTCCTGATTCATCCATTTTTTCTAGTAAATCAATTTTTGTATCTACTTCTCCTATTAAACTTTCTAATGTGTATTTTGTTTCTTTTGGTACTGTTGGTGCGACTACTTCTTCTTTTGGTGCTGCTGCTCCTGCTTCTTCTTTTGGTCCTGCTGCTGCTTCTTCTCCTGCTGCTGCTTCTTCTTCTGTTCCTGCTGCTGCTTCTTCTTCTGCTGCTGCTTCTTCTTCTGCTGCTGCTTCTTCTTCTGCTCCTGCTTCTGCTCCTGCTTCTTCTGCTCCTGCTTCTGCTCCTGCTTCTTCTGCTCCTGCTGCTGCTCTTCCTGCTGCTCCTCCTGCTGCTGCTGCTGTTGCTGCTGGTGGAACTGGTGCTGCTGCTCCTTCTTCTGGTTTCGAGCGGGTTATTTGTATTGTTTCACCAGGCTTAGTATTGCCTACAATAGTAGTAGTTCTTTTTTCATCAAATAAATCTGGTTTTTCATAAATATAATATATATCTTTATCCATTTCTTCTTTAATTTTATCAAACACTTCTGGTTTATAATCGTTTTTTTTATTTCTAATTTCTTCATATTTTTTTTTATTTGCGTCGTCTATATTTCCAGTTGAACTGTCTCCTATAGTTTTGTTATATTTATTTATTAATTTTCCTAAGTCGCCTCCAGGACTCGTATTAAAAACAATAGGTGTATCTGTGGTGGTAATTTCTCCGTTATATGTATTAAAATCTTCAAAATAAACATTATTAGAAACGGTTTTATTTATTTTTCCTTTGTCTTCTAATTCTACTCTTATTTTTTTTATTTGTTCTATTTGTTCTATTAATTCTTTTAAGTCTTTATTCATTTTTTCTAATTCTGTATTTTTGACAGCAACGTCACTCTTTTTTTTTTTTTTTTTTTTTTTTAGTTTTTTTTTGTTTTTTTTTTTTTCTTTTTTTTTTTTTTTTTCTGCTTTGTCTTTTTTTTTTTTTTTTTCATCTTCTGTTAGTTGTTTTATGGTTTCATTCAATTCTTTTATTTGATTTTTTAAGAGTTCGTGCAGTTGGTTAGCAGTAGTTTGTAGCTGAAAGGTTTGTGTGTTTTGTGCTATTGTATTTTTTAATTCTGTTGTTGTGTTTTTTAATTCTGTTGTTGTGTTTTTCAGCTTTTCGTTTAATTCTTTTAATTCAGTTTTTAACATGTCTAGATAAGTTTTTTTAGCAGCTATGATTTCTTGTATGTTTTTATAATTAGGTGTATTTGTTTCTTCAGTTTCAACAGGTTCTATTTCTTCATATTCTCGGATAGCGTCATATTTAAAAAAATTTATTATTGCGGCATTTTTCTTTACATTTAATCTCTTCCCTTTTTCAAAAAGTTTTTTACATTCTGTCAAATTTAAATTTATTAAAGCTTTTAATTTTGCTTGTTCTTTCGTATTATTTGTATTTTCAGTAGTAATAGCTTTTATTTTACTGTCACATGTATCATATAATTCGGTTAATTCTGTTTTTATAGATTTAATATTTTCTTGAAAATTTTCCATAGTATCATCATATTTTTTATAAAGAGTTTTATATTTTGGTATATCACCTACTTTTTTAATAAGTAGTTTTCGTTCATTTGCTATTCTTTCATTTTCTGTATCAATATCAATTGATAATGATATACCTGCTTCCAATTTATCTTTTGTGGTGTCTTCCTCTAACTTCAAACGTTCCTTATTAGTACCCTCTTCATCCTTTTTTTTTTGTAAATCATCGCAAATACTTTTCCATAATACCAGCGTTGTTGTTGCATATAAACGAATAGGGTGCTTTGCTTTATTTTCATGTTTATTTTGTTTAGCGTTTTCGGTCAGGTGTGTTTCAGTCATTTATATTTATATATATATATATATATTATAAAAAATAAATTTAATTAATACTCAATCTTTTTCGTCTAAATTAGTATAATTAAATATTTATTAGAATATAATGAAAGACCATTTTAAAAAACTTTACGAGAATTTTGATAAAACTATTTATTTAACTTCATTAGATTTAATTAAAAACATATGTAATGATTTAAATAAATCTGATAAAATAGAAATGTTTGCCGATAAATATTTATTAAAACCTAATACAAAATCTACAAAAAAAATAAAAGATAAAAATGCACCAAAAAGAAATAAATCCTCATATATGTTTTTTCAAGAAGAAGTCCGACCCAAATTAAAAGCCAAGTTTCCCCAAGATACTTTGGGTCAATTATCTAAAAGATTGGGTAAGTTATGGGGAGATTTGAAAGATAAGGATAAAAAAAAATATAATAGATTAGCAGAAAAAGATAAAGAACGCTACGGAAATGATTTGAAAATGTACAAAACCGGAGGTAAAAAAGAGCACACTGAGGATGATTCAGAAGACGATTTATCGGATGTTATAGAAGAAAAAATGGACAGTTCTATAAGTGAAGATAATAGTTCTATTATTAATGGTAATAGTTCTAACAGTGGTACATATAGTGATGATTCATAATAAATAATATATATAAATAATATATATAAATAATATAAATAAATAATATATATAAATAATATAAATAATATAAATAAATAATATATATATAAATAATATAAATATAGATAAATATAGATATGTATGATAAATAGATTATCGGATGATATAATTTATTTTATTTTAAAAAAATTACATAAATTTAAGTATTTATATATTTTAAAAGTAAATAAAGATTTAAATATTAAAACAAAATTTATATTATATTTTCATTATTCTAATATGGATAAATATTTAAGCAATACTAATGAAAATTTTATATATGAATTAGTTTCAAATAAATTATTTAATAGTAAAATATTAAATATAAAAAAAATAGATAATTCTTATTATAATACTA
>Ga0114997_10002829_pt1 | contig 13850 bp, 14 predicted proteins | sample ArcticOcean_MG_C_2_FD_87045 | JGI IMG/M metagenome (GOLD analysis project Ga0114997, IMG submission 87045) | Marine microbial communities from western Arctic Ocean - ArcticOcean_MG_CB4_136 | ecosystem: Environmental > Aquatic > Marine > Oceanic | place: Arctic Ocean: Canada Basin | collected... | reverse complement strand
TGTAAATTTTTAGAACTTCATAATGTTTCAATAAAAATAGGACATAATTATCAACATGCTCATAATAGGTGGACTTTGCCTAATTGGAGTGAAATAGCTTGCGAATTTGGTCCTCATGAAAACGGTGGACCGAATAGAAACTTATCAAATTATGAAATCAAAGATTCTAATTGTTTTTCCTCATGGAATACAGGAAAAGAATATTGGCAAGGTGCTATCACGTCATGGGATTCGAGACCACGCAGCAACTCTATTAGAACGCATCAGCCAAAGTGTTCTCAAGGAAGGCCAAATGGTGATGTACGAGTTGAAGCGTTTAGATCACAATTAAAGACAATAAAAGATAATATTCATCCAATGAATAAAGATAAAATTATTACTTTATTTGCTTGGAATGAATGGGCTGAAGGAGCAACACTCGAAAAAAGTGAAGAATTTGGCGAACAATTTATAAAATGTTTATAGAAGGCTTATTTATCTCCGTTTTTAGAATTCAATATGTTTTCTAATTCATCAACGAATATTTTACTAGAATACCCAACATATTTACTTAATCGTCCACCATACTCTTTTCTTTTTTCTTCTAAAAACGCAGGATTATCCATATAAGTTTTAATTCCGTCTATCAACTGTTTCGCATTTACTACTCTTATACTTGCATCACGAGCTAGAACACTAATTGAATCCTGATCTGGATTGTGTTTATTCCAATATTCATTATCAACTAAAATAGTTGGTATATTTAATGCAATCGCATGTAATCCGATTGACGAATAATCTGATATAACTATATCAGCGTTACATAAATCCTCACTACTATCATTATTGATATTATTTGCAGGGTGTCCTAACTTTTTATATTTGTAACCTAACTTTTCAAAATTAATTTTATCAACTATTCGTTCACTATTCAATTCCGACTTCCATGAGCCAGTTGGGACATAGATTACATACGGACGCCCTTTATTAAATATCTTGTTAGTCCTTTTATGATAAATTTGATCTAGTTGTGGAAATCCCGTAATTTTTATAGGTTTATCGATTTTTAAAACTTTTCTATATAGATCAGCTATTTCTTGCGACGGTGCAAATAAATAAGATACATTCGTTTTAATTCCACTCTGATAGTGTTTACTACGATAATGGCAGTTTTGAGGAAGAAAAATACCGTGATTTATATATATACCTTTACCGGCTATTGCTTTACATATAGTATCTGGTAATATAGTAAAATCAAAATCACCATATTTAGAAGAGCACGTGTCTTCTATATGTTTTGCTCTTGAACGATGTCCATAATTAATATCTGTAATTTGAGGTGTTGGTGTAAATATGAATGTTCCACCTCTTTTTTCCACCTCCTTTTTGATTTCTGTACCAAACTGAGCATGAAATGCAAAATAAGCTGTATTAAATAATACTTTCATATATATATATATATTATCTAATATTTATATATATATATATATAAATATATGGAAAAATTAAATGAGACTGATATAAAGATATTACTTAGTAAAAACATTGATCGCAATAAATGTAAAATATTAAATTACAAAGGTAAGAGGATATACTTTTACAATGTTTTCCATAAAACGGGGGAGCAAGCGAAGGATTGTTGGGCGTCTTTTACTGGACTAACTACTACAAGACCGACCATTATTTGTGATATAATTTGTAAACATAACTGTTTTTTTGAAAATATGAAAGTTTTAGATATAGGCTGTGGATTATCGGAATTAGGTATAGAATTATCTACAAGATTCAATAACATAGATTATGATGGAATTGATATTATTGATGATTTAATAAAATTAAACAAACTTAATCTTCCAAATTACAATTTTATAAAGAAAAATATAATACAACCAGAATTAATACAATTTAATTCTAAAGATGTAGTTTGTGCATTAGGGTTGGCGTCTTCACCTGGATTTTGCAATATAATTAAAAATGTAACTAGTAATATATCTCCGCAATTTATTATATTAGAAACGCATATTGGATATTTAAACTATTTAGAAAATATAGTTTCTATTTGTAAAGATTATAAAATTAAACATAAGGAAAACTATAGATTTAGTAAGAAAATAATACATAGTATGAATCAAGATGCGAAAGAGTACTTAATATCACTTTCTGATACTCATAAAACATGGAACAGAGTTATAGTTATTTTAGAGAAGAAAATATAATATCACTATTTCATTTGCAATCTATTTTTGATATTAGAAGTTGAAATCCCTTCTGTTCTTTCAATCATTTTTACTTGAATTTCATTATTTTTACAATATTCCAAAGTTTTTTGATGTTCGGTATATTGTCCAAATTCTGGTCCAATAATAAAAACATTAATTTTATATTTCTTTAATACTTCACTCTGGTCCATATTATTATATTGAATAACCTCGTGTTCTTGATCTAAATTTTTAATAAATTCCATTCTTTCATTTATATTCATTATTGGATATTTTCCTTTGGATGATTTTACACTTTCGTCATCTTGAACTCCAATATAAAGCTTACAATTAAACTCTTTTTTTATTTTATTTATTAGTTTCAAATGACCTAGATGAAACATATCAAATGTGCCTGGAACATAAACTTTAATGTTATTTTCCAAATTTTTCAAATGGTCGAATTGATGCTCTTGAAGATTACAACAAAAATATTTATCATTATTAAAAACTTCAATATATTCAGATGATAAAATTGGTTGAAAAACATTTTTACAAAAATCTTTAAGGTAATTTACATAAAAAGGATTATCATCATAATAAACATCTATTTTATTATTAGTTATTGCTTTTAGTTTATGCAGTTTCATTTTATTAAAATGTGAATAACCCATATCTTCTTTATTATATTCATAACCATATTCTATTTTATCATAATGAATTGTTTGGTATATTCCTAGTTTATATAAATCTCCAATGATTAACTTTTGTTTACTTTTTGGTGTACCTGTTATAATGATACGTTGTCCTTTCCATGTACTCATTAATCTTCTAAAATAGGTTGGATAAGCAGAAATCGTATCATGAAAATCTACTCCTAACACTTGTTCTTTTTTTGTCTCTATACATGCGTTAAATTTATAAGATTGTCCAGTATAGAATGATAGGTTTAACTCCATATTATCTATTATTTTTAAATATTCTCTTTTATAATAATTTTTGAATAAACTTTTTTTTAAATATAAATGATTTGATTTATAAGGGTGCGTGCTTTTTCTTAAATCATTGGCTATAGATTTTTTATCAAAGTCCACACAATTACCAAAATAAATAAAAGAATTTGGTTTGCGTACTCTATCTATTTCTTTAAGTAAATTATACACAGATTCTTCATCTTTTAAGTAAAATAATGTAGACATGCATATTATAACATCAAAGGTATTATCTTTATAAGGAAGTGTGTGAGTTATATTATCACATATGAAAGTTCCTTCTATATGTTTACAAGCATAGTCTATACTTTTTTGGCAAAAATCAATACCACTAACTTTAACATTATTTAATTTTTTAAACTTAATTAATAAATCTGTAAATGTTCCATTACCACACCCTATATCTAAAATATTATCATTATCTACAATATTTATATTTTTTCCCATTTCTGTAATAAAATTTTTATATTCTGTTATATTTTTAAAAGTATATCCGTTATGAGCAAATATTGATTCAGAGTCATAACTTCTTGAATTCCAAATTTTTTCCCACTCAGTGATTTTATTAGGAGTATTAAAGATCATTAATATAGTTTTAGTGATCTTATCTAAGTCTTTCTTTTCCAACCACCATCCTACAGGTATACACACCAACTCTTTTTCCAATATATCCAAATTGGGTAATTCTTCTTCAAACTCTTTTACGCAGCTATTGATATCATTGCGATTATGAACTTGACTGGTCATAATACCAGCTTCTTTCATTTTTGTCATAAATTCATGTTTCTTACCATTTAATACACGAATGGTATAAAGCCAATATGCCGAATTACATTTGGGATTATTTTTCATCAATTGTATCCCAGAACAATCCTTCAGATGTTCGTCGAAATATTTTCCATTTTCGCGCATCTTGTCCAGAAGCCCTGAAATATAGGGTAGATTGTACAATCCGATTGTAGCATTAATATCGTTCATATGAAATTTGTAACCATATTCAGCAATATCATTCTCCAATCTAAAATCTTTTCCTTTATAGTTTCGCTTATCTCTGTCAATTCCATACCATCTTAATAATTTACAACGATGATAAAGTTTTTCGTTAGGAAGTGTAATAATCCCACCATCCCCGGTTGTTAAATGTTTAATAGCTTGTGTGCTATATACGCAAATATTTCCATGATTACTTAACTTTCTCCCCCCAAATTCAGCACCGAATGCATGTGCGCAATCTTCTACAACCATTGGTTTAAATCCGTATTTTTCTTTATGGGATTCACAAATCTTATCTAATTCATCCAAATCAACAGGTGTGCCTGCCCAATGAACCAAATATATAATTTTGGTATGTTCATTTAATTTACTTTTAATATCTTCTAGGCTAATGTTGGCGGTATATAAATCTACGTCCAACCATCTTATTTTAACATTATTTGATAATATGGCAGCCGTAGTGGCGAAACAGGTTAGTGCTGGTGTTAATACAACATCTATTTCATTATTAAATCCAGGCCAGTTATTTTCCTCATCAACATCTTTCAATAATTTTGTAGCAAGAGTTAAGCCCGCAGTAGCAGAGTTAAGTGTTAAAAGATATTTACATCCTAGGAAATTTCGAAGAGCATCTTCATATTTTTCTACTTGTTTACCCTGTGTTATCTGACCCGAACGCAATACGGTATTTACCGGTTCAATAACATCTTCGCTCATAAAAACTTTAAAAAGCGGAATAGCCATATAAAGATAATTATGAAATTATATTTATATGAATTCTTCTTATAATAATAATGTCACGTTTGGAGATGTATTGGATAGCATTGTTTTTACTTTAAATCCTAAAAAAATTGTCGAAGTTGGTATTTTGGAAGGGTTCTCGCTTAAACGATTCACCGAATCAAGCAATAAAGATACCATAATCGATGCATATGATATTTTTGAGGAATTTAGTGGTAATCATGCGAAAAAAGATAATATAATCGCATTATTTAAGGATTATCCTAATGTGTCAATTAATTATGGGGATTTTTATGATGTTCATAAAAATATTAGTGATATAGATATAATACACATCGATATAGCTAACAATGGTAATGTATTTGAATACGCAATTAAACACTATTTACCAAAACTATCTGATAACGGTGTTATGATTATGGAAGGTGGGAGCAAACAAAGAGATAATGTAGAATGGATGATAAAATATAATAAACCAATGATTCAACCGGTTATTAAAAAATACGGATTGAAAATTATAGGTACATTCCCTTCAATTACCATAATTAAAAAATGAGTTTACTTATTGTATTAGGCGTCCAACCCCTTCATCAAAACTCACATTAACCTCCCATCCCAAATCCTTCAACTTCTGATTACTTATATAATATCGTTGATCATTAAATGGTCTATCTTCTATATAACTAATCCATTTATCATAGTCTTCGGTATTATGGATAGCTTTAATTAAAATTATGGCTACTTTCATAATAGAATACTCCATGTCTTCATCACACCCGATATTATATATTTCCCCTACGTTGCCCTTTTCCAAAATACATTGAAAGGCCGTAGCAGTATCATAAGAATGTAGAAAAGCTCTCACACAACTACCATCACCTTGAATAGTCACCTTTTCATTGTTTTTAAGCTGTTGAATAAATCTTGGAATTACCTTTTCTGGATATTGATTAGGACCATATACATTATTACCACGCGTAATAACAATAGGCATGTTAAATGAATGATTATAAGACTGAGCTATTAACTCTGCGCCCGCCTTTGTAGCGGCATAAGGGTTGGTAGGACATAAAATAGAAAATTCGGTTTTATGCTTTTCACCCATATCTAACATTGACTCTCCATAGACTTCATCCGTTGAAACATGTATAAATTTTTGAATTTTACCATATAAACGCGTTGCTTCTAATAATGTATGTGTACCCACTATATTATCTTGGGTATATTGTAGAGCATCAGAGAAGGAGTTTTGTACGTGTGATTGTGCAGCAAAATGAATAATATGTGTAGGTTTATGCGTATCTAAAACATGTTTTACCAAATCCATAGAACATAAGTTACCCTTCACAAATATATATCTATCTGAATCACGCCATTTTTTATCAACATTTGATTCACTGGCACAATAATACATCGCATCAATATTTACAAGTTTTATTTTATCAAATCTTTCCATAATCAAATTTATAAAGTTCGAACCAATAAAACCACACCCACCAGTTATTAATAGTGTAGTTTCTTTACTATTTTTAAAATCAGTATCTATGTATTTTGACTTTCTAGGGAAATCATAATTTTTATATTGTTCTAGCATTTCCCGAACACTGTCTTTAATGTTTTTAACATTTGGAAATAATGTTTCCAATTTACTTGTATCTAAAAAATTATTTGAACGATCCGCTTCTAATATTTTAGCTTGCTCTTCTTGAGAAAAGTTTTTCCATTCGAATTCAGGGTCAACAATTTCTTTATACATTTCCAAAATCTCATTATGGCTAATTAATCCCGGATTGGAGAGATTTAAAGTACCCGTTTCATTTCTTTTTGCTAGTTCAAGGGCCATCGGTAATAATTCAGGTAATACTGTCATAGAATTTTTAATACTGCATATTTTCTCATAAGTAGCAATTTTGGTAATAAAATTCCTAGGATTTGGAATACCGGTTATGGGCATTCTAATGCGTAAATTTAAAACATTTGGAAATAATGCCATCATTTGATCGGTGAAGCCCTTAACTACAGAGTAACCCGACCCAAAGAAGTTGGGTTTTGACTCTTCTGTAAAACCATTTTTTTCTTCGCCAAACGGATGTTCGTCATCAAACTTGAATATACATCCTGTTCCCAGATAAGTTAAATGTATTTGTTTATTTTCACATAATTTGGCTAAACTAATTGGAGAGAATAAATTATCTCTTATATTATCAACAATTTTACCTTCTTGTTCAAGGTAATCGATAGTTGTATAAACATTTTCTCCTATTTTTCCATGAGTTCTTCCAATAAAACAAAATACATGTGTGGGTTGTTTGTCGGAAAGTTCTTTTTTCACTCCTTCAATATCATTTAACCTTGACTCTCCTACCAAAACATCATAATCAGATACCATTTTCATGAATTGTGTTCCAATCCACCCCTTGCTACCATAAATTAAAAATTTCATTATAAATATTATAACTAATATTTTAAATTGTTTTATCCAATTGTTGATTTATTATATTTACTTTACACCCTAAAAAATTATCGAAGTTGGTATTTTAGAAGGATTCTCAATTGAACGTTTTGCCGAATAAAGCAATTCAAATACTATTATCCAGGCATATGATATTTTTGAAGAATTTAATGGAAATCATGCAAATAGGGAAAATTTGGTGTCAAGGTTTAAAAAATATAATAATGTAACAATTAACTATAGGGATTTTTATGAAGTTCATAAAGATATTAGCAATATAGATATAATTCATATTGATATAGCCAATAATGGTGATGTATTTGAGTACGCAATTAATAATTACCTACCAAAATTGTCCGAAAACGGTATCATGATAATGGAGGGTGGTAGCGAACAACGAGACAATGTTGAATGGATGATAACATATAATAAACCCAAAATTCAACCAGTTATTAAAAAATACGGATTTAAAGTTATAGGAATCTTTCCATCAATTACTATAATTAGAAAATAATATTTATAGTATTGGTTTAATATTATAAATAAATTTAAACAATATATATATATATATGAAATTTTGCATATGTTTCTTTGGGGTAATTGGGAGATCTTTAAACCATACTATTAAAAGTATAGAAAATAATATTTTTAATGTTTTAAAATCAAATAATATAGAATACGATGTGTATATACACAATAATTATATTGAAACCATAACATGTCCTCGCGCGCAAGAAAGTAACTGTAAAATTAATAATTTAATTTATAAAGAATTAAATCCCACGCGGTATAATGAAACACCCCAAGAAGACTTCGATGCTAGTTATAACTGGGAATCTATATTTAAAAACGGTGATATGCATCGAGATAATTTTGAAAGTATTAAAAACGCAATAAGAGAATTACATAGTATACAGCAAGTAACGCGTTTATGGAAGGATGCCCCAAAATATGATTTCTATTTATATCTCAGACCAGATTTATTATATACAACTGAACTTGATATTGAATTAATACTTACAAATATACATAAGAATAATAGTATATTTACCCCCGATTGGGGTAAATTTTTGGGATTTAATGATAGGATTTACGGAGGGGGGTATGAAACAATATTAAAAATAGCCAATAGGATTGATAATATAGAAGAATTAATAGAAAATACCCGTATACAATATAACGCGGAATTATATATGAAACAGATTATATCTAAATTTAAGATTGATGTTATATATATAAAAATAAAGGGGTTAAGAGTTCGCGCCAACGGTAGAATTGAAGAATCAAATAAATATCTTTGTTAAAAATATGAAGTTTAATTATACTATCCATAAATTATAAATTATTGAATAGATATTTAATATGATAAGCACAATCCACATCTACACCCCCACTATATACGATGCTGTTTTTATCAAGATTTATATTTTTTGGAATATACCACCCACCATAATTAGTACCAAGCTTTTGCATATATATTATTATTTTAAAATAATATTTATGTATTTATCGCAATTTAACATATGCTATCCATGTATAACCCAATGCATCATCATAAAATGACTTAGATTTTTCATTTCCTTTCAAATTTAAAAATATAGGAGTATTAGTCGGGTACTTTAAATCAGTCCAGTCATCGCCCCATCTCGTTTTTTCTTGTTTGAAAACAGGCGGAAATTCATAATATACTTCAATATGCTTTCTTAAAAAATTAGCTACTTCCGTATTTTCTTCTAAAGTTTGTTTTAAACTTACACAATCACATTGTCCTATTGGATAATTATCGTAAATTGGTCGATTATTATATAATTTTAAAAATCCAATAATTCTGATTTTATATCATCTCTGGTCCACGGTGGTTTACCTATATTCACCGGTAACTTATTAAATTCGTTGTTTTCCATTTTAATTAAATTAAATCATTACTTTTAAATTATTATACTTTATAAACTATATCTCGCATTGTTTTCTGCCAGTTTATAAATCTACACTTTTTCATATACCATTCTCTTGCTTTTTTGCCTAATTCTGCTCTATGTTCCCACGCATATTTTAATTTTTCTTCAACATATTTTGCGTCACCATTTCTCTCCCATTCTAACTTCACAAAACAGTCCTCGGGAACATCTTTATAAAATATTCCTACATTAGATGATACAACTGGTAAACCACAAAGCAACGCATCTAATGCAGCATATGAACTTCCTTCACATAGTGATAATTGTAAAAATATATCACTTTTAAGATATATATCTTGTTTTCTTTCATTAAAATTTTCAAATCCTCTTGAATCTGGATAAACTGATAATCTTGTGAATTCGAAGTTTTTATTTTGAGTTAATTTTTTTATAATTAGAGCACCTTTATTTACATTTTGCCAATTACCTAATACAATTGTTTTTTTGTTCCAATGGGTTTTATATCGATTTTCATCTAATTCACTTGGGTGCAATATTAGTGTTCTATTAAATTTAGTATAAGTTTCACCATAATATTTTGTGAATTCATCTGTACAAAACTGAGAAATACTAATTATTTTTGTACGATTGGGATCTCTATGATACAACATTTTTTTTTGCCCATTACAACATAAATCTCTCCAATATTTATCCCACCCAGGTTCTCTAACAGCATGTGTTTCTGCTACATCATGATGTACCAATATTACTTCATATTTATTGGGTATATCACAAGCTAGGTGATTATCGGTAATAACCAATGGGTTTTTACATGTTTCTAAAAATGAAATTAATTTACCCTTTTCTTGTGGTCCTGTAAAATGTTTATATTTTGGAAATGCTAATGATATTTGGTAATCGTATCTGGCTACACCACCAAATGTACCTCTATAATAAGTGCCGCAACAATAATGTATTATTTACCTTTCAATATTATTAGCTTTGATAATGTTTTCATTCTTACTTTCATTTCTATAATTATCTTTAAAATGTTCATATATTTTAAGACAATTTTCTCTCCGTTCGTTTTCTTCAACGTCATCTATTTTTTCTAATATCTCTGGTAATCGTTCTACATCTTTTTCATTAACTCGGACAATTGCCTTTTCCCACAATTTATGTTCCGGTAATTCTAACGTATCTGCTAGTAAAACGGGTATTGAACCTGCGCCAAGTGCTTCCCAAAATCGTATTGAATTGGGACCACTACCACTTGGTGCCAAAGTGTATCGTGAATTTAATAATAATTCATTATAGGACTTTGTTTTATTTTTAAAATTATCATCTTCATTAAGTTCACCATTAATATTTTGTTTATTATTATAAACGATATGTCTAAAATGCCAATGACCCGTATTGTTTATTATAGTATCTTTGGGATGGTTCATATTAAAAATTTTTAGTCGTATATCACTTATATAATATACTTTTTCGTATCCACCCGCGAAATTATATAATATCGGTCTACTTTTATTAATCAATATATTATTAGATATATCATTAAATGTATAACCTGATTCAATATTTACAGCATATAATGGACATGGTTTAATAAGAACATTATTAATTATGTTTTTGTTAATAATTTTATGTGGAGTATATACAGTTTTAATTCCTATTTTTACAAACAAATCTATAAGTTTGTGGTAATATATATGCTGACAACAAGTATAATAATCGTTTCGAATAATATGTGGTTTTAAAATATTGTAAATAATATTTAAATCATATCCTTTATCAATAATTGTAGCCCATGGAAATCCCAAATATTTAGGGTCGTCTTTATTTTGTTCATAGAATGTTTTTTCAGTTATAACAGGGTATTGCCAGAATAATTTATATTTTTTAATTACATTTATCATATAATTATTATTGCAAATTATCATTTAAATTAAAAATTATTTTATATATATATATGATAAATTTAATTTCGTCGTTTTATTTACCACTGGACGAAAATCGTAGATATGAAATTATTAAAACATTGAATAAAAATATTAATAGTAAACATATATCAAAAATCCATTTATTCTTAGATAACGAAGAATGTAAAGAATATTTAAACGCAAATGTTGATGATAATGAAAAAAAAATTAATATAATAGAATTTTATAAACAACCTTTGTATTCTGATTTTTTTACATTTGCAAACACATTAAAAGATGATATATGCATGATTGCTAATTCAGATATTTGGTTACATAAAATAATAAATACAAAAATATTAGATATTTTAAAACAAAATTCAATATTTGCATTAACAAGACATGAGCACGACACGTCTTGTCCGTTAATAACAAATTATCAAGGAAGCCACGATGCTTTTATATTTAAATCACCATTAAATGAAAAATTAATAAAACATATTCAACACCCCCAAAATGTTTGGGGGAGTGAAAATGTTTTGTTGTACGAGTTGAATAAACTAAACTATAATATATTTAATCCGTGTAAAGGAATTATAATTGTACATGAACACAAAAATGAAAATCGCGATCCTACTAGAATCAGAATAAATCGTGGTGATTATGATGGAGATGGTGTTTATAAAATCAGAAGTATTTGTGTTATCCCATCAGGACCAGGATTTAATACACAAAAAAAATAGAGTCAAAATTAATATTATTGATAGAAATAGAAAAATATCCATTTGTTTTAATATTCGTAATTGGAAGTGGTAATTTACTATATGTATGTGAACCTCTTTCTGAAAAATTAACCACCATGTTAATATTTTTAATATATGGATGTAAATTTAAAAATAAATTACTCCAATATGAGTTTTTCTGATACACAGTCTATACCTTTCATACCCATATAGTTTGGTAAAAAAATTTATATTATGTTCCAATGCATAAGAAATTGTTGTAAATATCTGAAATATTTGATCACCTAATCCTCCTAGCAAATTACGTGTAATTAAAGACTTTTCCATTATATCTTTAACACATTTAAAACGCCACATCCCCCATATCAAACACACTGTCGTCCTTCTTATCCGATGATAAACTATAATCCGATACCCTCTTTTCAAAGAAATTCGTTTTACCATCCAAACTAATCATCTCCATAAAATCAAACGGACACGTTACAAAGTATTCTTTATTACACCCAAATTGTACCAATAATCTATCCGCCACAAACTCAATATATTGACTCATTAATACACAATTCATTCCAATTAATCTACACGGCAACGCCTCACAAATGAATTCCTTTTCTATCTCAACCGCATCTTTCACTATTTCCCGAATCTTCTGCTTATTTAATTTCTTGTTTAATTTATTAAATAACATTACCGCCAAATCCGTATGCATCCCCTCATCTCTACTAATCAATTCATTACTGAATGTTAACCCTGGCATAATACCTCTCTCTTTTAACCAATAAATAGAACAGAACGCCCCTGAGAAAAATATACCCTCTACACATGCAAATGCCACCAGTCTCGCCGCAAAACTCGATCGTTTATCATTAATCCACTTTATCGCCCAATCTGCCTTTTTCTTGATACACGGAAAATTATCTATCGCCTTGAATAATTTATTTTTCTCAACCTCCTCCTTAATATAGGTGTCTATTAATAAAGAATAAACCTCACTATGCACTCCCTCCATCATTAACTGAAACCCATATGCTGTTCTTGCCTCTGGAAGCTGAATTTCCGATAAAAAACGCATTCCAAGGTTTTCTATTACAATTCCATCACTAGCGGCAAAAAACGCAATTATCATTTTTATAAAATGTTTTTCCTTATCATTTAGCTTTTCCCAATGAGCCATATCTTTTGAAAAATCGATTTCTTCGGCTCTCCACATACAATCAAACATTTTTTTATAAAGTCCCCACACATCGTGGTCTTTAATGGGAAAAAGTACGTAACGATCGGGGTTTTCTTCGAGAAGGGGTTCAACTGCGGTTTTAGACATCCTAAATAATATCAACAAACATTTAAATTATTTTAAAAAATACTATTATCTACATTAAAATAATTATAAACGCATTTCCGTTTCTTCATTAATGTAATTAAATCTATATATATTTAAAATTTATTTATATTATTTATATTATTTATATTATTTATATGTCGCATTCTGAAAAAGCCGTTAATCAATTTTATAATTTAAAAAAAATAAAAAATGAAATCGATGATGTGGATAATAGATTATTATATTTAAAAAACGAAACCAAAAAAATGGTTGAAAACTATAAAAATACACATGGTTGTAAAAATTATAAAATATTGTTTAATGAAATTTCCGAAAAATTTAACAATGACGAAAGTGAAAAGAATAAGCTCCGTAAAGATAAACAAACGGCTATTCAAAATATAAAAGATTATTTAGAACACAATAAATTGGCCCAGAATAAATTGGCCCAGAATAAATTGGCCCAGAATAAATTGGCCCAGAATAAATTGGCCCAGAATAAATTGGCCCAGAATAAATTGGCCAAGATAAACTTCGCATTAGATAGCATTGGTAAGCATTATTAATTTTGGATTGTACCCGTGCGTATTTTATAAATTTAATAATTT
>Ga0114997_10002827_pt1 | contig 13866 bp, 9 predicted proteins | sample ArcticOcean_MG_C_2_FD_87045 | JGI IMG/M metagenome (GOLD analysis project Ga0114997, IMG submission 87045) | Marine microbial communities from western Arctic Ocean - ArcticOcean_MG_CB4_136 | ecosystem: Environmental > Aquatic > Marine > Oceanic | place: Arctic Ocean: Canada Basin | collected... | reverse complement strand
ATTGACTACCGAAAGTCCAGCCATTGGAGCAGCTGAGGGAGATTTTGAATTTGTCAATCATGATGTTGACGGTCAGGATCGAAGTGACGGAGCAAAAGACATTGGTGCGGATGAGTATTCCGACAATGCTATCCTGAATAGACCACTGCTTCGTGAAGATGTGGGTCCAGAATGGATTTGGAACGAGAACCTAGCGTTGGCTGTATTCGTGACACTGGGAGGTACCGGCTCTGGAACCGTTATTATGGATCCTCCAGGTGGGATATATGCACCTGGCACAGAGCTAGACCTTATTGCTGTGCCAGACGAGGGTCATCATTTTGAAAGCTGGTTCGGTGATGTTAGCGGTTCAGATGACACGATCTCTATCATAGTAACTCAGAATATGGAGATTGGAGCTAGTTTCAGCGCTCCAGTTATGTATACAATCAGCATATGGAATTCTTCGGGCACGATTTCTGGTAGCGTCGATCTCAACCCAGCCTCATTGTCATATCCACCTGGCACGATCGTTACCGTGACTGCCCTTCCAGCAGCAGGATATGAATTTAGCCACTGGGGTGGAGACCTTAATGGTTCAAACAGTAATCCAGACACATTGCTCATGGATGACAATAAAGCAATTATGGTGAACTTTCATGTCACCACATCTATATCTGATGAGAATGCAACTCTGCCTGAGTCGTATGCTCTTGGACAAAATTACCCAAATCCCTTTAATCCAAGCACTGTTATCAAATATGATTTGGCAAAGAGCGGAGTAACCAGAATCAACATTTATGACTCAAGTGGCAGATTGATTTCCCAGCTCCTTAATCAGGTGATGGATGCAGGACACCATGAACTTGAGTTTGGTGGAAGTGATCTTCCCTCAGGTGTCTATATCTATACCCTTGAATCAGACAATTTTCTGAAAACAAGAAAGATGATTTTACTCAGATGAAAATGTTTTATAAGTGTCGCAAACTCTCTTTGCAATTATTCGTTGCTTCTATTCTGGTTTTCACGCTCCAGGTGCAAGCTGAGGATTATCCGGTTACTGATAGGGATGAAATTATCACTGCCATGAATCAGGCTCAGCCCGGGGATACTCTCACCATGGCAAATGGGGTTTGGCGGGATCAGAATATTCAATTTAGTGGCAATGGTGTACCAGGTGACTCAATATTGCTGCGTGCGGAAACACCTGGATACGTTATCCTAAATGGCAGTTCACGCCTCAGTATCGACGGACAATACTTAAAGGTGGATGGCTTGCGATTAGTTGGTGGCTACAATACAGGTAGTGCCATCGTGTTTGAGAGCGGTAGTCAACATTGTCGGGTCACAAATACCGAAGTCTCAGAATTCAATCCACCTAATTCAAGCACAAGATATCATTGGATTATTTTGAAGGGATCACATAACAGGGTTGATCATTGTTTTATATCTGGTAAGCGCCATAGTGGTGTTTCAGTGCTTGTTTCTTTATCGACCTCACCTTACGGTTTTCATCGTATTGATCACAATCATTTTGCTGATATACCACTGGGAGATGGTAACGGATATGAAACCATTAAGATTTCCAGTGGAGCTTATTCCAATCTATCAGGAAACACAATTGTTGAGAACAATTATTTCTATCGGTGTAGCGGTGAAATGGAAATTATTTCCAATAAGTGTCATAACAATATTTACCGATATAATACTTTCGTTGAATGCGTAGGAACGCTGACCATGCGTCAGGGGATGAATTGTACCATCCAGGGGAATTACTTTTTTGGTAACAATGTAGATGGGACTGGCGGTGTGAGAATTACTCACCGTGGACATAAATTATTTAACAACTACTTCCAGGATCTTGCTGGTACGGGGCAGAGGAGTGCGATATCTCTCTACACTGGGATGGCGCACGAAGATTATATCATCGGTGAAGGTGGGCATGTGCGTGCGGATAGTATCACCATTGCACATAATTCCATCGTAAACTGTGCGTCAGGAATAAACTCTGGTGCCTGGGATGATGATGACCCAATCCTGCTTCCACCAATCGACAATGTGATTGCCAATAATATTGTTACTATGGATGACGATGCCCCCTGTTATGATGCAGATTCTAACTACCCGGGAGTTAATGAAACCTGGGAAAGCAACATGTTCAGTGGGTCAAACCTAGGAGATACACCTGATATTGGTTATGTCGAAGATGACCCAGCATTAATATTCACCAATGACTGGTATCAGATATCAGCCTCGAGTCCTGCAGTAGACGCTGCATCAGGCGATTATCCGTTTGTTGTGGATGATATTGATGGTCTTGAGCGTGATGGGAGCAAGGATATTGGAGCTGATGAATTAGGCAGCGGAAACCGCCAACCATTGACTTCAGATGATGTGGGACCGGCCTGGATTGGCAACGAAAACCTACCACTGGTCGTGTCCGTGACAACAGCAGGTACAGGATCTGGAACCGTTCTGATGGATCCACCCAGTGGAGTCTATGAGCCAGGCACAGAACTGGAGCTTATTGCCGTACCCGACGAGGGTCATCATTTCGAAAGCTGGTTCGGTGATGTTAGCGGTTCAGATGACACGATCTCCATCATAGTAATTCAGAATATGGAGATTGGAGCCAATTTCAGCGCTCCAGTTATGTATACAATCAGCATATGGAATTCCTCGGGTAATATCGCAGGTAGCGTCGATCTCAACCCAGCCTCATCGTCATATCCTCCTGGCACGATCGTTACCGTGACTGCCCTTCCAGCAGCAGGATATGAATTTAGCCACTGGGGTGGAGATCTTAATGGTTCAAACAGCAATCCAGACACATTGCTCATGGATGACAATAAAGCAATCATGGTGAACTTTCATCAAACCACATCTATATCTGATGAGAATGCAACTCTGCCTGAGTCGTATGCTCTTGAACAAAATTACCCAAATCCCTTTAATCCAAGCACTGTGATCAAATATGATTTGATAAAGAGCGGAGTAACCAGAATCAACATTTATGACTCAAGTGGCAGATTGATGGCCCAGCTACTTAATCAGGTGATGGATGCAGGGCACTATAAACTTGAGTTTGATGGAAGTGATCTTCCCTCAGGTGTTTATATCTATACGCTTGAATCAGGAAACTTTTTGGAATCAAGGAAAATGATCCTTTTACGCTAATCACTATGGAAAGAATATGAACAGACCTACACGTAAGAATATGGACCGTCGGGATTTCTTGAAAAAAACTGCAATAGGTACAGCGGTACTTGGTTTAGCACTGAATATCTCAGGCTGCATGAGTAAAAAAGAGTCCACAGCTAAAAAGAAAAATATCCTCTTCATTTCAGTTGACGATTTAAACACTGATTTGAACTGCTATGGTGCTGAACATATCCATTCACCCAACATAGACAAACTGGCTTCTGAGGGACTTCTCTTTAATCGGAGTTATTGCCAAATGTCAGTTTGTAGTCCCTCGAGAACTTCATTACTAACAGGTACTCGTCCTGAAAATAATGGCGTGATGGACTTAAAAACTCATTTCCGGGATACTCTGGGAGATGACATCACCACTTTACCTCAGCAGTTCAAGAATCATGGATATTATACGCGCTCCTTCAGCAAAATATTTCATCCGACATTGGATGATCCACGATCCTGGTCGGAGGAATCCTGGTGGTCACAATATCCAGATAAATTCAATTATCGTGTTCCAGAGATTGATAATGTACTGAATGCAGAGTTCAAACAATTCATTGCTGACAATGCTGAGGAACTACAAGACCTGCCTAAGGAGGAACAGTTCAACCGTTTCCGAAGAAAATTTAGAGGCCCATCTTGGGGTGCACCCGAGGTTGATGATAACCAACTTGCTGACGGGGAATGTGCAGAGGAAGTTATTAAAGCCTTACGCAGCGTTGGTGACAAACCATTCTTCTTTGCTGCAGGTCTAAGAAAACCTCACCTACCCTGGGTGGCACCTAAAAAGTATTATGATCTTTACCCACTTGATGAAATAGAGTTAGCTGATAATAACTATTTCCCTGAGGATGCACCCGCAGTTGCTGGGTTCAATTGGGGTGAGTTGAGAAAGTATCGAGATATTCCACAGGAAGGCCCAGTAAGCGACAAACAAGCCGCAGAGCTTACCCGTGCCTATTATGCCTGTGTCTCTTTTATTGATGCCCAGGTGGGTAAGATGATGGCAGAGCTTGAAGCTCAAGGTTTGCGGGAGAACACGATTGTGATTTTATGGGGAGATCATGGTTTTCATCTGCTTGATCACGGGATCTGGTGCAAGCACACAAATTTTGAAGTAGCTGCCAGAGCGCCCATGATCATCTCGGCCCCCGGAATGACCGAAGTCGGGAAAACCAGTGAAGCATTGACAGAATTCGTGGATATTTTTCCTACTCTGTGTGAGCTTGCGAACTTACCGATACCGAAACACGTTGAAGGAACCAGCTATAAGCCCCTATTAAATAACGCCGACCTTAGTTGGAAGAAGGCAGCCTTTACTGTCTATCCCAGAAAAGTGGCTAACGTTGGTGTTGTTATGGGTACATCAATGCGGACGGATCGCTATCGATATGCAGAATGGAGAAATGATGGGGCAGGTTTCCTTGAACTTGAGCTATATGATCATAAATATGATCCAGATGAAAACGTAAATATCGCTAATTTACCTGAGAATTCAGTGATAGTGAACAAGCTTTCAAACCAGTTGGCAGCAGGTTGGAAGGGTGCAATACCAGAATAGACCACAAACTTGATTGATTAATAAATAAATAGGATAATACATGGATCGGAGAGAATTTTTAAAATCAGTTGTATTAGGGAATGTCGCGTTAGTGTTACTAACTGCAACGGCATTAGGCACTGAGAAAGAATGGTGGGAGCTATTCAAAAAAGACAGCCAGGATAAACGACCAAATATTTTCATATACGTAGCTGATGACCAATATATAGGTAGCGTTGGGTGTTATGGCGCTTCGCCTAGTTATACTCCTAATATTGATAAATTGGCTGAAGAGGGTATGCTCTTCACAAGTGCCTATACGCCTTCATCTATATGCTCCCCCAATCGTGGTGTCATACTCTCAGGTCAATATCCCCTTAAAAATGGGGTCCATGCTAATCATTCCGGCTTTTTCGATGGTGTCAAATCCCTGCCGAACTACATGAAGGAACTGGGTTACCGTGCTGTCATCTCTGGAAAGGATGGCATTCAGAAACCCAGTGACTTGTATGAATGGGAATTCCGAATCAAAAAAACGAAGAAGCATGTACCTGGCGCAGATGAACCCCGTCACGATCGACACCGGGTGAGCGATCTTGCTGCGATTGAGGCTATGGTATCAGCAGATGATGACCGGCCATTTTGCCACTTTCATGCAGCAAGCCTGCCGCATAATCCGGAGCTGAACAAGTCTTTGAATGGCCTGGAGGGCTATGATGCCAACAATTATTATATGGATTACGAATTAGGACAAATGCTGGACATTCTTGAAAAGCATGGAAAAACAGAGAACACGGTCGTCATATATGTCAATGACAACGAAGCCAAGCTTCCCAGAACCAAAAATACATTGTACGAAACTGGAACTAATGTGCCAATGGTTGTCCGCTGGCCTGGTGTCATTGGGGCTGGCGTAACCACTGATGCGAAAGTCAGTTTTATCGATTTTATCCCGACATTTATGGAGATAGCTGGAGGTCAGGCACCAGAAATTGTAGATGGTAAAAGCATGTTACCTGTCTGGAAAGGTGAAACCGATGCCCACCATGAAGAACTCTATTTCTCATACACTGGAGTCATCGTCAGCAAACGCAGGCAAGAGACACCGTATCCAATAAGAGCTATTCGTACCGAGAGGTATCGCTACATTCGAAATCTCAATCACACCATTCCTCATCCAAAAAGGAAGATATTGAATCCCTACGAGGAGCTTTATGATCTTCAGGCTGATCCAGAGGAGCTCAATAACCTAGCCCAGAACTCTGATTATGATTCCATCAGAGGCGAACTTTCTGGAAAAATCGATGCCTGGATGACTCGTATTGGTGATAAAGGCATTGAGAGTGAATTCGAAACTTTGAAAAAATATCCACCCTATACCAAGAAAAAGGGGAGTAAAAAATGAAATCGGTTAGTAGACGAGAATTTATAAAGGCCACGGCAGGAAGTGCAGCTCTTGTGGCCGGATTAGCTCTCTCTAGCTGTGTACCTCCAGTAGGCAATCTGGTTCCAGAGAAGCGACCCAACATAATCCTCATTATGGCTGATGATATGGGCTTTTCAGACATAGGTTGTTATGGTTCGGAAATTCAGACACCTGTGCTGGACAAGCTGGCTTCTGACGGTGTAAAATTCACACAATTCTATAATGCAGCGAGATGTTGTCCCTCAAGGGCATCACTCTTAACCGGTCTCTATCCGCACCAGACAGGTGTAGGCCACATGACCCGCGATTATGAGAAACCAGCATATACCGGCGATTTGAATAACAGCTGCGTAACAATCGCTGAAGCACTAGGAAGTTCAGGCTATCAGACGATGATGTCCGGGAAATGGCATGTTACCAAGCAGACCGGGCATTGGGACGGATCTGAATATACATCCAAAGCCCAGTGGCCCCTACAGCGTGGGTTTCAGAAATTCTACGGTTTCATTCATGGTTCATCGTCCTATTTCGATCCTGTGTTAACTAGGGATAATGAACCCTTTGATTCAATACCAGATGATATCTATCTAACCAATGCAATCAGTGAGAATGCCGTGAGTTACATCTCTGAAGCTGCTAGAGCTGATGAACCCTATTTCATGTATGTGTCCTATAATGCTCCCCATTGGCCGCTTCATGCCTTGACTGAGGATATTGAAAAATACAGAGGAAGGTACAGTGGAGGCTGGGATGAGCTGCGTAACGAGCGTTACAAAAAGCAGGTCGAACTGGGTCTTGTTGATGAAAAGTGGGGGCTTTCCCCTCGCGATCCAGAGGTAGAAAACTGGGATGATGTTGACAATAAAGAGTGGCAAGAACGTCGCATGGAAGTTTATGCGGCGATGATTGATCGCATGGATCAGGGCATTGGAAAGATTATAGATCAAGTGAAAGCCTCTGGTGAGGAGGATAACACTTTAATAATGTTCCTCGCTGATAATGGCGGTTCACCTGAGACAATTAAAAATCCTCGTAAATTTTACGTACCTCGGGAAACTTCAGACGGAAGATTTGTTAACCGTGGTACGAATCCTGAGATTATGCCAGGAGCTGATGACACTTTTCAAAGCTATGGTATTGGTTGGGCAAATGCCAGTAACTCTCCCTTTCGACTCTTCAAACGCTGGGTGCACGAGGGTGGTATAGCGTCCCCATTTATCATGAAATGGCCTAAGACAGTGAAAAACTATGGCGGAATGGTCAATGGGACAGGTCATGTAATGGACATCATGGCAACTTGTTTAGATGCATCTGGAGCTACATATCCGCAACAATTCAATGGTAATGAAATTTCTGCTTTAGAAGGTAAAAGTTTACTGCCTATGGTAAAAGGTGAAGACGGTGAAGTTCATGATTTTATATGCTGGGAGCATGAGGGAAACCGGGCTATCAAGCAGGGAAAATGGAAATTGACCTCCTATTACACCGAGCCGCGACAAAGTAAAGTCAGCAAAGGTGGACGAACTGGAAAATGGGAACTTTATGATCTGGAAGCGGATAGGACAGAATTGCATGATCTAGCTGAGAGGTACCCTGAAAAGGTCACGGAGTTGGTTGATAAATTTGATAAATGGAGTACAAGGATGGAAGTGATTTCCTGGGAAGAGATACAGGAGATTAATTCGATCTTACTTAGTAAGGAAAATAAATGAGAACCTATAGAGTAATAATTGTAAGCCTGATTTCATTTCTGTTTTTGATTCAGTGCGCTAATAATTCACACGATCAGATTCCACCGCGAGTACTTTTCAACGATCCAGTGGCCTTGCTTGAGACTCAAAAAAGAGCGATTGCTGGTGATGTTAAACTGACTCCAGCTTTAGATAAGCTAAGAGTTGAAGCAGAAGCAGCGATGTTAATCGATAAAATATATTCAGTAATGGATAAGCCATTCATTCCGCCAAGTGGTGACAAGCACGACTATATGAGCGTTGGTCCTTATTGGTGGCCCGATACGACAAAAGCTGATGGACTTCCATATATACGACGCGATGGTCAAGTGAATCCTGAACGCACATTGTATGATCGCGTTCCTCTATGGAGGTTAGATGCAGATGTGACTGTTTTGGCTATTGCATATTTCTTCTTCAATGAGGAAAAATATGCAAAGAGAGCTAGCAAATTGGTGCGCGCCTGGTTTTTGGATAAAGAGACTAAAATGAATCCACATTTAAACTATGGGCAGGCCATCCCTGGTATTACCGATGGTCGAGGTATAGGAATAATTGATACCAGATCATTTTTCAAAATTGTTGAGGCTATTGAATTATTAGCTGATTCAAAATCCTGGAGAAATGAGGATGAAATAGGGTTGAAAAACTGGTTTAATTTATATGTGAAATGGCTCATGGAGAGTGAAAATGGTATTGATGAGGAAGATGGTCTGAATAATCATGGTACTTGGTACGATGTTATCCTCGCCAGTTTGGCAATGTACACTGATCAAGATGAAATTGCCAAAAAAGTCATAACTGCTTTCGCTGAACATAGAATAAAACCACAGATTAAACCTGATGGTAGTCAACCTTTGGAATTGTCACGAACACGATCCTATCACTATTCCACCATGAACCTAAAGGGTATGTTTTACATAGCTATGTTGGGTGAGAAACTTGGAGTGAGGGTTCTAAGTAATGAAACAGAACACGGACAATTGGTAAAACAGGCTCTTGACTATTTAATCCCTCATATGTCTGGCAAGGAGGATTGGCCTTATGAACAAATAAAAGGTTGGGAGGCAGATGATTCTGAGGCATTGGCAATGATAATCCAACTTTCCGCGAAGTATTTTGATGAACCTGAATATTTAACATTACTGGATTCAATCCCAGAGATTGAATTTTCAGACCATCGATTAAATTTATTATTTCCAATATAGAAGTAAGACTGATTTTATGAAAACATATACACGCAAAGAATTTCTCAAGACCATGGGCGGAGCAGTAACTGCTGTAGGTATTGCATCGGGCTTACCTGTGGTTGGAACAGCCTTTTCCAAGAATAAAAGATCAGGCAGAGGGTTACCCAAAAAACCAAATATATTATTGATCACAACTGACACACAGCGTTGTGACACTATAAAAGCCATGGGCTATGACCATTCTGTTTCACCTAATCTGGATAAGCTGATTCAAGAAGGTGTGATGTTCCGAAACGGTCATACATCCAGTCCGGTTTGTTCTCCAGCTAGGACAAGTTTATTAACGGGTGTGCACACACCAATACATGGTTGTATTGAGAACGGTATTGATCGTCGGACAGATTTAATTACTCTCCCTGATTTGTTAAAAGAACAGGGTTATACAAATATAATGGTTGGTAAGACACATTTTGGTCCTATACCAGATAGTTTCCAGGTACAGAAGGTGCTCACTGCGGGTAAAAAGGGTGATGCTAATGATATTTATGGTAAGTATATCAAAAAACTCGGGTTTTCAAGAAAGTCTGTCATCCCAAACCCCATACCTCCTGATCAATTTATGGATTCCTTCCTGGCTGAAACAGCCATTGATGAAATGAAGAAAGTGGTTTCGTCTGGCAAAGATCCATTCTTTGCCCATTGTTCTATGCCGAGCCCTCATCCGCCTCTTGATCCACCAGGTGAATATGCAACGATGTTTGATGATGTGGAATTTCCACCTTTAAACTATACCAATGGTGATTTTAAGAAACTGCCTCAGTATCTAATAGACCATTTGGATTTGAAAGATCCAGGTGAACTGGATATGGAAGCAATGGATGCAAAGAGACGGGCATATTATGGACTGGCAGCTTATTGTGATGCCCAGGTAGGAAAACTAATCAATTTTCTGGATGAATCTGGCATACGAGAGAATACACTGGTTATTTTTACCTCTGATCATGGGACTACATTTTATGATCATGGACTGTCAAACAAACATCACTATTATGATGAGTCGTGGCGTGTGCCGTTTATTCTAAGCATGCCCGGTACTTTACCGCAGGGTGAAGAACGGGATTTTGCTATCTGGAATGATATCACCACATCCATATTAGCTGCCTCAGGTACATCCTGTGATACCATGCAAGGTTATGATATTTACACCCCGATAGCAGCTGGAGCGGAATCTCCCCGAAATCATGCTGTATCAGCTGAGTATCATCAAATTGCCCTGGCGACCAGCAGTTGGAAAATAGTGTATTATTATGAGCAGGATACAGGTCAGTTATTTGACCGCAAAAATGATCCAGCTGAGCAGATCAACCTGTACGACAATCCAGAATATTCAGAGATCAAGAGTGAATTGCAAGCAGCTTTACTAGGCTGGCGTGGTGATTTGTCTGATTTAGAAGTTATGCGTAAACGCACGTCTGGTGGCGGTCGCGTAGCTGGAATTGCTTCGAAGCATACTCATTCCATGTCTGCGCTGGATTCTGAAATCCGACTGAGTAAGAAAGTCGAACAGATCGAAAACCGGCAGTAAAATGGATAAAACAGGCATATTAGGTTCACCTCTTGGTTTTGAAAGCCTCCAGGAGTTGCAGATACTGGATCAAGTTCCCAGAGGAATTAAAGGTTTTAATCCAAAGGGGAACTGGAGTCATATCTATCGAATCTGGTCGAGTTATGGATATTGGGAAAAGAATAATTTTGATAACGGTTGGTTGAAAATTCAGCGGGAGGTGAATCTCAGTGATGCTACTCAGGATTTTCGCATCACTCAATTGATAAATAATTTTACCGGTAGAAAATCTGATTTGGGCGTCTTCAATCTCGTTACAGCAAAATTAAAATGTCATCTGAATGAATTAGCCACACCTATCCAATGGAAGCTGGAGAGTCAATTCTACTATGAGGATAAATCACTCAACCTACCGGAGATTGGTCTCATTAAAACAGGTAGAATTAATAACAGCATATTGTCAGTCTCCACAAATGGTAAGGTGAGAGAGCAGAGTATCGATCGAAATGTGACGAGTAACTGGAGTCTTTATGAAGCGATACAGCGATTGCCTCTTAAAGATTCAGCGAAGTTGGATTTTACATATATGGAAGACCTGGTCGTGATAAAAAATGATCATCACTTGAGTTATCAGGGGCTTCGATCGTCAGGAATAAACGAAAAAGAAGATCAACTGCATTATTTCCAACAACTCGGTAGAGGTGTATTCCCTTTTGAATATTATCTCGATGGAAACCGCGAGTGTCTCATGATTGTGACCGGCCCCAGAGCATATATACTGGATGACAGTGCTTCTGATATCTTTAACAAAAGACATCCCTGGTTGAAAGATGAGATCTCAAATCGAATTGATGCTAGTGAGGTGGACTGATGGAAAAGATGACGAGGAAAAAGTTTCTTAAACTCAGTCTTGGTGCTGCGGCAGCAGTCGCATCAGCACCCTATTTGGGTGGTTGTGCACCAGCTTTTATCAAGAAGAAAAAGCCAAATATCCTTCTAATCATGACAGATCAACAGGCGATTGATACCATATCCCATACGGGTTGCACTGAATTGGAAACTCCATGGCTGGATAAATACTGTCGTGAAGGTGTTCATTTTCAGGAATCCTACACTACGAATCCAGTATGTTCTCCTGCCCGGAGTTCTCTATTAACTGGCAGAATGCCAAGTGAGACAGGAGTCCATCGGAATACCCTCTCAATTAATGACGCAGTACCGAATGTAGGTCAGTGGTTCAGAGAGAACTCTGAATACAGATCACTCTATGCTGGGAAATGGCACTTACCTCAAAGTTGGCAACCATCAGTTCCTGGGTTTGATCTTTTGACACCTGCGATAAAAGGGCAGGGAAACTTGGGTGATGCGGTAGTGGCCAGTGCATGTGAAGGATATTTCCACAATAGGAGTAAATTCGATAATCCATTCCTCATGGTGGCAAGTCTATTCCAGCCCCACGATATATGTCAGTGGTTTAGGATGAACCTTGAGGATATAAGTGAATTGCGATATCCAGAACTTGCCGGGAAGCTACCGGAATTACCATCAAACTTTCAATTAAGCTACCCGGAATCAGAGGTTGTTGGGGAATTGCGAAGTGTTTTGGAATCAAGCAGGGGTAACTGGTCTGAGTTGCAATGGCGGTATTATTTGTATGTTTATTATCGTCAAGTGGAAATGGTGGATGCTGAAATAGGGCGGATCTTGCAAGGGCTGGAAGATTCCGGCGAACGTGAAAATACTTTAGTGATGATCACATCAGATCATGGCGAAGGGATGGCAGAACATCAAATGATTCGGAAGAATTATTTATATGAGGCTTCCGCGAAAGTCCCATTGATTGTGTCAATGCCTGACCAGATTAGGTCTGATATTAATGATACATCAAGTTTGGTAAGCGGGATTGATCTGGTACCCACCATGTGTGACTATGCCGGTATCACATCTCCGGGGAATGCTCACAGCAGAAGTTTGCGACCATTGCTGGAAAATCGAGAGAGCACATGGCGCTCAAGTTTAATAAGCGAAGTCAGTCATGATAGTCATGGTGTCGAGAATCAATTGGCAAGGATGGTTCGGACTGAGAACTATAAATATATAGTGAATGCCAGAGATGGTGTAGAGCAACTGTTTAATCTGTCAATTGATGCAGGTGAAACAGACAATTTGGCATTAAAAGCGGGATATAGATCTCAATTGGCGGAACACAAGAAGTTGCTCAATGAATGGGAATCAAAATTAGAAATAGCGTCTGATTTACCTGAGAATAAAACTTGGAAAAATGTATAGAATTAAACGGAGGAAAAATTGAAAACTGCAAAAGGAATGGTCATTCTAGTAGTTGTATATACAATCGCTACTTTGGGGTTGACAAATTGTTCAAATGAACAACTCATAGATGATTCGTGGACCCCGAAAATATTAAGTGATGAGACGCTGTATCTACCTGACTGGTTGACTGCAGGCTATGCCTGGGGTGAAAGAGACATTCCAGTACTTGGTTTTATGTTTTTAAAATCATGTGTAAGTTAAATTAAGAAAAATAGACCTAATTAATAAATATATAAAATTATGAAAAATAGTTTTAAACAATTAAAGCAAAATGTAAAGTTAAGTAATGAAGTCGATAAACAGGTCGAGGAATCAATTCGTAATAAAATTCTCTTTCCTGGAGATGAACTGCCCCCCGAGAATCAATTAACTGATATGTTTGGTGTAAGTCGCACTGTAATACGCGAAGCGCTACATATGTTGAGTTCCAGAGGATTAGTGACTACTAAACGAGGTAAAAAAACTGTCATTAATGAATACCACGAAGTACTTAAACTAAGCCCTATACAGTTTTACCTTGAATGTAAGTTGGATGATAATTTAATTCAACATTGGATCAACATAAGGGCGACTTTAGAACCAACTCTTGCGCGTACTGCCGCATTGAACAGAACGGATGAAGACCTTATTAAGCTAAAGGATATTGTTGAAAAATTGGAATTGCAATCGGGTGTAGATAAAAAAAATGTAGAATCGCTAGCAAATCTTGATAAAAATTTTCACTCTACTATCGCTGAAGCTACAAAAAACCCAATTGTTTCAATAATTATGAGGCCGATTTATGAGATGATGCCAAAAATAAAAACAATGGTTATTAGTAATAAAAGTCCAAAACTCTTCAAATTCGGTAATGAAGAACACAAGAAAATTTATAAGTGTATAGCGAATAAGGATGGTGATGGTGCGTT
>Ga0114997_10002825_pt1 | contig 13873 bp, 12 predicted proteins | sample ArcticOcean_MG_C_2_FD_87045 | JGI IMG/M metagenome (GOLD analysis project Ga0114997, IMG submission 87045) | Marine microbial communities from western Arctic Ocean - ArcticOcean_MG_CB4_136 | ecosystem: Environmental > Aquatic > Marine > Oceanic | place: Arctic Ocean: Canada Basin | collected... | reverse complement strand
GATAAACTTCTGAAACCTTTTCAGGAGTGATGTAAAGCTCAAATCCATCTTCCCCAGTATAACCTGTTCGAGAAATGATACTCTCTACATTATTCACCCTACCCTTTTTAAAATTATAATAGGACAAGTCATTTAGAGAAACATCACATAAAGATTGCAGCACATTTACAGCATTAGGTCCTTGCAATGCTAGTTGTGATGTCTCTGAACTTGTATTTCTTACATTAACATCGAAAGAAGTAGAGTTTTTCACAATCCATTGATAGTCTTTATCCGAGTTAGACGCGTTCACGCAGAGGAAATAATGATTCTCAGAAAAACGATGAACCAATAAATCATCTACAACCCCACCATTTTCATAACACATGAGGCTATAAAGAATTGACCCATCGGACATTTTATCCAAATCATTAGATAGTAAGTATTGCAAAAAATTCTTCGCACCGCCTCCCTCAACTTCAACTTCTCCCATGTGACTAACATCGAACAATCCTACTTTTTCCCTTACGCAGTTATGCTCACTTAAAACGCCAGCAAACTGGATGGGCATATTCCATCCAGCAAAAGGAACTAACTTAGCGCCTAATTCTTTATGTATTTCGATTAGCGGAGTTACTTTTAAATTTGTAGAAATATTTTGAGACATAAACCTAAAGTCTGTTATTTTAATATATGATTAAAATTCTTTTCAATATTTTTATTAAGGAGATGTATTTGCTATATCACTCTTTTGCAAAATAGCGCAAGGAGTAAAAAAAGTTAATACCGCGCTATTAGAATTTTTAAAGCCGATAAAAGGTACTATAGATCATTAGCTCAAAACGTTAAAATAAATAATATTTAATCGCCAAAAAAAAACCAATAACTCTACTAAAAATTGTCAGACCTAATGGTTAATACCTTAAAAAATATATATAATGGCATCTGTGTAAGAAATCAGAGGTCGTATGAAAAAAATGAATGATTTAACCCATTACCCAAATCAGAAATATGATGTGATCCTTCTAGCAGGAGAGGGGGAGTCTAGTTACAAGGTATTTCATCAACATAAAGCCTTTCTAGAAATCAAGGGTAAATGTATCATTAATTACGTTATTGAAGCATTACAACAAGTTGAGTCAATTAAAGATATCTATATTGTGGGTTCCAAAATAAAATTAGAGCAAACTCTCAACGAGTCAGGTGTTGACTTCCAATATCCAAAAACCATCCACCTGGTAGAACAACAGGCCAATCTTTACGAAAATATTTTCCACACTTTTTTAAAAACAATCCCCGGTGGAGAAAGCGCATTAATAGCCGACCTGGAGACTTCTCGGTACAAAGATAAGGCTGTTTTAATAGTTCCTTGCGATTCCCCTCTTCTCACCGCACATGAACTAGAGTATTTCATCTCGCATAGTGACATCAAAAATTTTGACCATATATTAGGATTGATCCCTGAAAAAGCACTTAAAACATTTTACCCAACAGAAAGTTTACCTGGGATTAAGATGGCTTATCTTCACCTCAAAGAAAATAACTATAGAATCAATAATCTACATCTGGTAAAACCCCTCAGAATAGCGAATAGAGAATACGTACAAAAAATGTACCAGTATCGTTACCAGAGGGACTTTAAAAAAATTATACTGTTTGGTCGCAACTTATTAGGGAAAATTAAGCTCAGATACTACCGCTGTTATATTGGGCTTCAATTATGTCAACTTTTTTCATCAATTGGATGGAGTTTCCCTGTAAAATTCTTCAAAAAATGGACAGCGAAACAAGATATGGAAAGTTGCATTTCTAGTCTTCTTAATACAAGATTCAAAGGCTTGGAGGTTCCCTATCCAGGAGCAGCTTTGGACATAGACCGAGACTCTGACTACGAAGCCATTAAAAGTCGATACGACGAATGGTATAACTTTCTCAATTCACCAGAAAAATTTCCTACCTACACTAAGGAACATCAAGTAACGGGATAATTCTATACCTCTCAAAAAGTAAAAAATTTTATCAAATGAATCAAAATCAAATTCGTAATTTTTCTATAATAGCCCATATAGATCATGGCAAATCTACCCTTGCTGATAAACTCATCCTGTTCACTGGTGGGCTAGAAAAAAGAGAAATGAAAGAACAAGTTCTCGATAATATGGACATTGAGCGCGAGCGAGGAATCACTATTAAGGCGCAAACAGTTTGTCTCCAATATAAGCATCCTAACGGAGAAGACTATACCTTTAACATGATTGATACTCCTGGACATGTCGACTTTGCCTATGAAGTATCTCGTAGTCTGGCAGCCTGTGAAGGAGTTTTACTGATCGTTGATGCGACTCAAGGTATCCAAGCTCAAACCATCGCCAATGTGAATCTTGCAACGCAAAACAATCTCACTATCATTCCAGTTATCAACAAAATAGACTTACCCAGTGCCGACCCTGACTCAGTAAAAGAACAATTAGAAGATGTGTTGCAAATTGAATCAGACCAAGCCGTTTTGACTAGCGCAAAAGAAGGAATCGGCATAGAAGATATAATGAAAGCCGTAGTAAAATTTATTCCTGCACCCACTGGTGACCGCGAAAAACCACTCAAAGCTCTTTTATTTGATGCTTGGTTTGATTCTTATCGAGGAATAATTCTACTGGTGCGCGTGGTGGAAGGCCGATTAGACGTTGGGATGCGTATTCGTTTAATGGCCGCAGGGAGGGAGTTTAATGTAGAGGAAACAGGAACGTTTACCCCCGCCCAAAAACCAGGAAAATCATTACAAGCAGGAGAAGTGGGATACCTGATCGCAGGAATCAAAGAAATGAATCAAACCAAAGTTGGTGACACCATAACAGAGGCAAATCGACCTACAAAGAAAGCTCTTGTAGGTTACAAAGAAGCTAAGCCCATGGTTTTTAGTGGATTGTACCCCATATCTGGTGACCAATATGAATTATTGCGCGACGCATTGGACAAACTAACACTCAATGATGCTTCATTCACCTACGAACCAGAATCATCACAAGCACTGGGGTTTGGATTTCGTTGCGGTTTTCTAGGCCTTTTACATATGGAAATCATTCGTGAGCGGCTCGAAAGAGAATATAGTATTGACCTACTCACCACTGCACCCAGTGTAGCATTTAAAGTTTACTCCACTGATGGGTCAGACATCATGCTCGATAATCCTGCAAAGTTAAAAGAAATGCGTAGCGTAGATCATATGAAAGAACCATACGTCCTTGGCACAATCATTTGCCCAGATCAACACATTGGAGTAATAATGTCTCTTGCGCGCGACCGACGAGGAATTCAAATTAAAATGGAATACTTGAATCCTAAAACCGTATTACTACAATACGAGTTACCTTTTAGCGAAATCGTTTTAGACTTTTACGATCAACTAAAGTCGGCTACTCAAGGGTATGCCTCTTTTGACTACGAGTTTCTGAATTTTCGCATTTCTAAACTGGTCAAGCTAGATATTCTATTAAATGGTGAAGTAGTTGATGCATTATCCTTAATAATCCATACAGACAAGGCATATTCCCAAGGAAAAGAACTGGCAAAAAGACTTAAAGAAAAAATTCCCCAACAAATGTTTGAAGTAGCCATTCAAGCAGCAATCGGAAGCAAGGTTATCGCTCGGGAGACAATCAAAGCACTAAGAAAAAATGTGCTGGCAAAGTGCTATGGTGGAGATATTTCTCGCAAACGTAAATTACTTGAAAAACAGAAAGCCGGTAAAAAGAAAATGAAACTAATTGGAAGAGTAGAAATCCCACAAGAAGCTTTTTTAGCCGTATTGAGAACCGATGGAAAATAATCCCCCTAAAGACAAACCTATTCAAGGTATTAAGAAAAGTAGTAAGAGCATTTTTCGGGAATACGCCGAGGCAATCTTTATTGCCCTCTTGCTAGCTCTATTTATCCGCACCTTTATAATTCAGGCATTTAAAATTCCATCAGGATCTATGAAAAACACACTCCTCATTGGTGACCATATTCTTGTCTCTAAATTTGCCTACGGAATTCATATCCCAAATACTATTCCATTTCTTAACATAAAGCTTTTTGACGATATTATATTTTTTCAAAAAGTTCCCAAACACGAAGACATTATCGTTTTTAAATATCCTAAAAACGAAAATAGAGATTTTATTAAACGAGTGATTGGTGTACCTGGTGATCTATTAGAAGTTCGACAACAAAAGGTTTATATTAATGAAAAACTTATTTTAGAAGAGCACGCTAGACATACGGACGCGCCTCAACAAACTCGGCTTGTACCGCGAGATGATTTTGGACCTATTCTGGTTCCACCTGGACACTTATTCATGATGGGAGATAACAGAGAAAATAGTCAGGACAGCCGCTTTTGGGGGTTTCTTGAAATAAATAAAGTTAAAGGTAAGGCTCTTGTAATCTACTGGTCATGGAATTCGGAAGATAATTGGGTTAGGTCTGATAGGTTTGGGCAAATACTTCGCTAATTAATTACACTTTTTATGAATTCTTTAAATGAGTTATCTCAGTCCGAAAAATTAAAGTCGCTCTTAAAAAAAACCAATGGGATAATTTTTGACTTTGATGGCCTTCTTGCCGATTCAGAACCTTACCACTATCTCGCCTACAATCAGATATTCGAAAAATATGGACACAGTTTGAATAAAAGTGAGTACTGGGTGGAATGGACATCAAAAGGTCAAGGTATCGCCGGTGAAATTAAAAGGCATAACCTTGACTTGCCTATCGATCCAATTAAATTACGCGAACAAAAATTTGAAGTATATTCACAGTATTGTCAAAATGGAGACATTAAATTATTTCCAGAGGCGATTAAAGTAGCTAGAAAACTCAAGGCTAATTTACCCGTAGCAATCGCATCCGGTTCATGGAAACATGACATCCGTGCTATTCTCAAAAACTCTGGTGCTGAAGACTTATTCGATAATATTCTAGGCAAAGAATCTGCAACAAAAGAAAAACCTCACCCAGATATTTTCATAAATGCTGCTAAGTCACTGCACTGTAATGCGTCACAATGTATGGTCATTGAAGACGCTTTAAAAGGGCTAATCGCTGCTAAAGCTGCCAATATGTCGTGTATTATTATCCTGAACCAACTAAACCAAAACATAGACTTTAGTGAGGCTGATTTGATTTTTCCTAGCTTATTCGATTTTTCAGTGGCTCTAGATAGTTGATTCTTTTCCCGATAAACCACCCTAATGTGAATCTAAAACAACCCTCCTCAAATGAAAAAATGAATTTAAATCTCATGTCAAATTAAAAATTAATTACTATTTCCATAGCTCCCACGTTGTAATAGGCATTCTTTTCAAATTCTCATCACTCAGCTTCGATTGAGACCACTTATTCGACGCACCAACAACAAAAAAAACCACCACCTGTTGTTGCGTAGCCAATAAACGCAATCATTGCTATCAAAGGAAATAACCGAGTTGAATTTTTTATAATGCTCCACCAAAATAAAATTAAAAAACCTAATAAATTTTAACTATTCTTAAAATTCTTACACAAATCATTATAAACCGCTTTCAAAAGCGTAATTTATTTTTTATAAAAAATAATCTAGCTCTCAATTAATTTCAATGCCAATTCTTAATATTTTTGGCATAATCTCTAATAAAGTCCAATTCAGCGAGACTACCTACGCGCCCAATTTTAGGGTAAATTTTCTTAGAACGTCTTTCACAATTATCATTCTTAAATTAAGATGCAGGTTTTTTTAGATAACTCGCCAACGACTAAATTAGAAAAAAATATAACAACCAACTGGTGCAAGCTCATATTTTTTTAAATCCTCTAATCATTGGAGATACTTCATTGACTTCTAAAAAATTGGAAACGGCCAGCTGTCTGCCTCGTATAAGAGTGGTTTCTGATAGTCAAATAGCTCTCGGGCCAGGAAAAGTTGACCTTTTAGAGGAAATTGAACGTTCTGGCTCTATTTCCAAAGCAGCTCGTGAGCTAGGCTTGAGTTATCGCCGAGCATGGACTCTCGTTGATACCATGAATAAAAGTTTTAAGTCTTACCTAGTTGAGGGTTCCGCTGGAGGGGGTAAAGGAGGAGGCTCTCACCTTACTCCACTTGGAAAAAAAACAACAAAAACATATCGCGCAATGGAAAAAAAAGCAGAGAACGCTATCCAACCAGATTGGAAGTTAATTAAACGCTCCCTTAAATAGCCTGGTTAACTCAACATAACCGATTCTAATCTATTTTTTTACGCTGGCTTTTCTGCAATAATTTCAAGTCCTTTAAACTTTAAAGAGATAATATCTCCAGGGTTTTGGCTAAATGCATCTGTATCATCACAGTATTCTTGGCAATCAAAATGAATGACTCGGAACTCCGCATCTTCAACATCATATTTTAATGTATCAGCAAAGCTATTTTCTATCTCTACTAATGTTTCTCGATAACCTAATGTTAGTTTATCTCTAATTTCAGGCAGTCCTGACTGTTGAATCATGTAATGTTCTAAGTCAGTATCCAAAATCTCTAAAAGCCCACCTACCTCCAGAACATCCATAGCCCATTTCAAAAAATTAACCCGATCTGCTCTTTGCAAATGGTGTAAAAATTTATTTACCATGATAAAACCAAACTTCATTCCTAGTGGTGGCTTTGATGGAAAATCTGACTCAATAATTACTATATTATTTTTTCCTATAAGCGTTAGATAGTGAGATAGCCCTGCCACAATAAAAGGTTCATTATCAGACAATACCAACTGTGGATGATTATCTGGCCAAGAGTAAATCCTGCTGAAACCCGTTAATCCAGTAGCAACATCCAATACTGGCTGCTGGCGGTTCAAGATATTGGGCTGAACAGGGTCTTCCCATGGAAAGTTTTTTGTCTGATATAAATAATAACTATAGCTTTCACTAAGCAATTGAATAATTTTAAAATCTTGCCTCAAAACCTGACTTTCAATAACCGTTCTTGCTAGTTGATAGAACAGTTCAGTCATTTTTTGATTTATATTTTTTAATGAATTACTATTTTCATTATTGTATTTTTTTAGGTTAGTATTAATGTGGTCAAAATTTAAATGCACCGCTATGCGCTCATGTTGAGCATATATCAAATCAGCCAGATCAATCATTACTTCTGGGTAAATTGATCGAAGCAATATATTGAAATATTTTTGATTTTTATTGCCCTCTATCGAGTCTGGGAAACCCAAACGATCACTTAAATACCAAAATAAGGACTTTACGCGCTTGGTTAGTTCTGGGGAATTTGAATTTTCAAGCCCCAAAAAAGCCCGCCCATAATCGGTTAACAAAGGAATACGACACGAATCATTAATAAATACTGGGTCAATTCTATCGGTCATAAACAGTGCACTTTAATTTTGAGCATGTTAGTACGAAGTCTATTAATTTTATAACTACCACCAATCCCAGGTCGCTCTTCCTAATAAATAAAACGTTAGAATCACACAAGGCAACAAATAGGGAACCGCCGGAAACACATCTCCACCTATCAAAGTATATATTGAAAATATCGCTCTTCCTCCGTACATTAACGCCAGCACTTTAACTAGAGATTTCCCCCCATTAAGAATAAATGGTGTGACAATTAGTACGATAGCAATAAAAACAAAGAAACCAACATACACTATCTTGCTCATTGCTGAATCAATCGGTGGTAGTTTCCACCAAGCGACGATAATGTAAACTATATTGAGAACCAAAAAACCAAATCCGGCTAACCTATATTTTTTTAAATCCGGCTTATCAATATTTATTTCCCTAGAATAATTTTCAACCATATGCACTAGCTCCACACTACTAAATGATTACCTCTTAACTAAAAATATCAGGTTAACTGATTTTATTTGGTTTTTTCTTAGTAACTGATGGATTTCCTAAGTTCTAACTTGGAGTAAAATAAAAGCTACTATCTAACAAACTCTATGTACTATAATATTTTTTTGAGTGACCAAAAAAAAACTCCTAATTAGCTCGCCCATCCCAGGCTTTTAAGATCAAACGAACAACTTTATGAAGGCTGGGATTTATCCCTTGACAAAAGAACCTAACCGATGGAATAATCGTCCATTAATTCCCATGCCCAAAGAATACCGACAAGGGAGCACCTTAATTTATCAATACTTTAAAGGTCTATTTATCTTAAATAGAAGTCAGGTACAACTATGAAAATGACGTTTCAACCCAAAAATGTCAAGAGGAAGAGAACGCACGGGTTCCGTAAACGAAGCTCAACTCCAGGGGGCCGGAAAATATTGGCTAACAGAAGGCGCAAAGGGCGTAAGCGATTGTCTGTCTAATTATATGAGTAAATTCTCATTTGGCAAGAGAGAACGCCTCGCTAAAAGGCCTCAATTTGAAAAAGTTATGGACCAAGGCCAAAAACGGAAAATAGAAAATGTTTGTACTCTTTTTTTTCTCCCTAACGACCTCAATAAAAAACGATTGGGGATTATCGCTTCGAAGAAAATTGGAAATGCGGTGGTTCGCAATCTAGTGAAAAGGAAAATTCGAGAAGTTTTTCGCCACATTAAAGATCGTATTGAACCTACTATGGATATTGTTATTATATCCGGGAGGGATTTGATTTCCCTGCCAGTTTCAGTTCTCGAGAAAAAAATTTTTCAATCCCTTCCTGTTAAAAGGTAAGCCATTAAAAATACTACACCCTTTGGCCTATAATACTAACTATTAAAAATATTATGCTTTTTAGAAATATGTTTAACGAGCTTTTTATCAAGCTCATTCGGTTGTACCAAAGACTAGTTTCTCCATTTTTGCCTGCCGGTTGTAGGTTTTACCCAAGCTGTTCTGAATATTCTGCGCAGGCACTTGAGCGATACAATGTTATCAAAGCCATAGGGCTCTCACTAATTCGGATATTTAAATGCCATCCTTATCATGATGGTGGTTCAGATCCTTTAAAATAACGAGGTTTTTCCGTTGGAAAATAGATTACTGGTCGCTTTTATTTTATCGCTCGGAGTTTTCGTTGGTTGGGGGTATATCATGTCAGTGATAGAAGGACCCCCTGCTTCTCAAACTCAGTCTGAAAAAGAACTTGCGGAAATACCTCCACCCACCAGCCCTGGAATATCAAAACAATTTCAACCTAACTCCCAGTCGAAGAACCTTGTTACCTCTCCAGCTCTGACCTCACCTAAGACAAATAATAGTGCATCAGATTTTCCAGGAAAAGAAACCACTATAAGGATTACAACTGGAATTGCTACCTACTTGATCACTAATAAAGGGGCGATGCTAAAAAATATATTACTCTCTAAACATAAAACAGAAAAAGGTGAACCTATCGACCTTGTGGATCAAAAAGATGGCGCCATACTTCCATTGGCACTCGAATCTAACAACAATGAGGTCACAAATATTTTGCAAAATGCATATTATCAACCTTCTACCGAATTTCTTGAACTTTCCGAATCGAGACCTACAGGAACATTAAAGATGCAACTGACACATGCTTCTGGTTTAAGTGTATTGAGGGAATTCACTTTCCGTTACAACGATTTTATGGTCGATATAAATACACAAATAAAGGCTCCGGCTTTAGCATCTCAAAACTTAAGCTACAACGTATTATACGGGCCAGGTATGGGAGGGAAAGTAACATCACAGACAGACTACATTGTTTTTAGTGGTGCCACTACTTTTGTAAATAATGAAAGAAAAGAAACATCCCCAGAAGATATTGTCAATGAAGTCATTTACAGTGGCGATTTAGCATGGACTGCATTCCAAAATAAATACTTTGGCGTAGCTCTTATTCCAGGAGAAGGCATTAAATCAGCTTTAGTAAAAAAATATGGCGATAATGTTTATGTTGGGTTGAAAATGGAAAGTATCCAGTCAACAGCTTACTCTTCCCATACTCTGTATGCAGGAACTAAAGAGCTGCAGGTTTTAGAAAAATCGGGCCACAAACTATTTCGACTCATGGATTATGGATGGTTTGGAAATAAGTTTGCTTTTCTAGTAAAACCCCTACTCAAAGTGCTCCAATATTTCTATAACATGTTTAATAACTATGGTTGGGCCATAATTTTTGTAACTATCATAATCAAGGTCATCTTCTCTCCTCTCACTCATAAAAGTTTTAAGTCAATGAAGGGGATGCAAAAAGTACAGCCCTACGTTAAAGTCATCCAAGAAAGACACAAAGGTGATCGGCAAAAAATGAATGAGGAAATGATTGAACTTTATAAAAAACATAAAGTTAACCCTCTTGGTGGATGCCTACCAATGGTCCTGCAAATTCCTGTATTTATAGCACTCTACCATGCGCTTTTCTTTTCCATAGAGCTACGAGGAGCACCGTTTATTGGCTGGATCAAGGATCTTTCTGTAGCCGACCCCTATTATATTTGGCCGGTAGTTATGGGAGTGACTATGTTTATACAACAAAAACTTAACCCGTCAATTGGAGATCCGACCCAACAAAAAATTATGATGTTTTTGCCTATTGTGTTTACTTTCCTCTTTATGTCTTTCCCTTCGGGTTTGGTTCTCTATTGGACAATAAATAATGTGTTGACCATATCTCAACAGGCTTATGTCTATAAGTTCAGCAAAGGTTAGTTTTTCTCAATAGGTGAATCCTCTGTTTTCCCCTGTTATTTTGCTCTAATATAAAGCGATCTTTTTATGTAATAACTATGGCTAATAAGTTTTATCATGAGTGACACTATTGCTGCCATTGCTACACCTATAGGAGAAGGCGGTATTAGCATAATTCGCTGTAGTGGATCTGGTGCGCTTACAGTTGCCCAGAAAATTTTTTATACTTCCACTGGTAACTCAGTTAATGAACTCTCCTCTCACAGAGTTCATTATGGCTCTATATATGACCCAAAAAAAAATAAGTATATTGACGAAGTTATTCTCACTTGGTTTAAAGGTCCCAAAAGCTATACAGGTGAGGATGTCATAGAGATTAGTGCTCATGGCGGTGGGTTTGTCTCGTCTCGAATACTTGGGCTCGTCCTTGAGTATGGTGCCCGTCCGGCTGAACCAGGTGAATTTACGCGTCGTGCATTTATGAATGGACGCATTGATTTATCTCAGGCTGAAGCGGTAGCTGATGTTATATCAGCCTCTTCTGACAAAGCCCTCCAGACTGCAATCATGCAACTTAAGGGGCATCTTTCTAAACAAGTAAATACACTCTACGAGAGATTACTGTCCCTCCTGAGTCAGGTCGAAGCTGCTATCGATTTTCCTGAAGAAGGATTGGATTTTCAAAAACGCGAAATTTCAATCACTGAACTGCAACATGTCTATCGAGAAATAAATACTCTAGTCAGTAGCTATCGGCAAGGTAGAATATTTCGAGAAGGGGCCTCTGTTGCATTTATAGGAAAGCCTAACGTTGGGAAATCAAGTTTACTCAATGCCCTTCTTCAAGAAGATAGAGCGATAGTAACGCCACACCCGGGAACTACTCGCGATACGATTGAAGAAAAAATGCGTATAAGAGACATACACATCAATATTATTGACTCAGCTGGACTACGTAATCACCCTGAATCTGTCGAGGAAGAAGGCATAAAAAGAACTCTAGTTGCTATTGAAAACGCAGACCTCAATCTTGTTATTTTTGATCGTTCCCAACCTCTCGATAACAACGATGACTTAGTTTGCAAAGAAGTACGTGACAAACCTATACTTGTTATTATTAATAAGTGTGACCTGCTTGAAAACTGGTCGATGGATACTTTGAAAGAGAAAATTAAAACAGATTCTCCTATGTTTATTTCGGTCAAAGAACAAAGTGGACTCGACACCATTATAGATGCCATTTATAATCATATTGTCGACACTAAAACATCGAGTGAAACAACTTTTATATCACGTGAACGGCACCGCGCACACTTAGTTGAAGCATTGGTATCACTCGAGAAAACTATTGAATCATTTGAGCAACAACTATCCGAAGAATTTATTGCTATTGACCTTGGCATAGCGATGAATCACCTTGCTGCCATACTGGGAAAGTCGATTGAAGATGAATTACTCGATCAAATATTTAATGCTTTTTGTATTGGAAAGTAGACACCCTTAAGTCATGAAAGTCACAAATGAGTACTAACAAAGTTTTGCACATACAACCTGTCGTACTTCATCAAAGACTTCAAAAAGGTGACGATATTTGCCTAATAGATGTACGTGATGGATGGGAAAACTCACTGTCTTCTATTGAAGGATCCGAACATATCCCGCTAAACGAACTTGTCGATCGTATTCAAGAGATCATGTTTGAGGAAGAAATTGTTGTTTATTGCCATCATGGAGAAAGGGCATTCTTAGGAGCCCAAGCTTTAATAGAGTCTGGATTTAAAAAAGTTTACCACCTAACCGGAGGTATTGATGCTTGGTCACAAGTGGTCGATTCTCGAGTACCAAGGTATAGAGGTTAAAATACTTTTCAAGGCTATCAACATGCGATATAAAACCTATTAATTCTATATTATGAATAATTTATAGTCAGATAGTTATATAATTATTTTTATAGTATATTACGTTTTATTAAGTCCTTTTATCACAACATCCCTCATCAGATCGACCGGAGCATTTTGTTTGGTCCACAACTCTAACTGTCCAACGGCTTGATTAACAAATAATTCAACCCCTGAAATAGTCACACACCCAACTGCCTTAGCTTCGCGAAGCAAACGTGTCTCAGAGGGATTATAAACGCAATCAAACACAATCATTTCTTCTCTTAGATGCCGGGATGAAATTGGTGTTTCTTCCAGATTTGGAGTCATCCCAACTGGTGAGCAGTTTATAAGAACATCTATCACTTCTTCCCCTGCATTTTGAATATTTATAACTTTTGCGCCTAGTTCCTTAGCTAGCTGAACTCCTTTTTCTTTATTTCGATTATAAGTAACGGTAATTTTTGCACCTTTCTCAGAAACTCCATATCCGATCGCTTTGGCGGTACCGCCAGCGCCAATAATGAGAACATTTTTTCCATTAAGATCAACATGTTTTTCTAAAACTTTTAAAGCTCCCAAGCAATCCGTATTATAACCTTTCCATCCTTTCCCATCGCGGACCACGGTATTGACCGCTCCTATTTTTTTCGCCGTCTCATCAACCTTATCCATTAATGCCACAACATCTTCCTTAAATGGCATCGTCACACTCAACCCTTCAAAGTAAGTGCTAAAACTTTTAAAAAAATTTTCTACATTATCTACAAGAAAGGGCACATAAATATCATTCGACCCTATTTCTTTAAATGCTCTATTATGAATTAAGTACCCCATACTTTTATAAACAGGATTTCCTATAACACCATAGATTTTAAAAGAGGTTCGTTTATCACATATTCGATAAATATTCTTAAGGTTTGCTGCAGTAATTTGTCCCGGCGCAGTTTCCTTTCCTGTTTCTAAAGAACCAAAAGTTAGAAACCCACCCAATAGTGGCGAAAGAATCCGGCTGATCTCTCCCCTCTCGCCCATGCATAATGCAATGAGTTTTTTACCATCTTTTTTCGACCGGTTAATCAGATTGAATAATGCGAGATTGTTGGTGATGTCACGTGCATAGGTAACAATCTTAAGAATATCCGCAGGCATCCCACACATTAATTCATACAGATGCTCTAGTGCCTCTGGTGTATCGGTAAAATTATGATAGGAAAGTATAACTTTTGATTTATGCTTGGTTTCCAGAAACGGTTGCAATAATTCCTTTGGCGTGGAAGTTTCGATATCAACATATTCCGCGCCGGCATCCATAGCCTGCTTTAGGATATCAATTCTTTGCTCTTCACTACCCGAAAACTGCCCTCCATCGCGCTTGGTTCGATTAGTAGCAATACATGGCTTATTAGCAG
>Ga0114997_10002824_pt1 | contig 13878 bp, 17 predicted proteins | sample ArcticOcean_MG_C_2_FD_87045 | JGI IMG/M metagenome (GOLD analysis project Ga0114997, IMG submission 87045) | Marine microbial communities from western Arctic Ocean - ArcticOcean_MG_CB4_136 | ecosystem: Environmental > Aquatic > Marine > Oceanic | place: Arctic Ocean: Canada Basin | collected... | reverse complement strand
AATTTATCAAAAATTAGCAAATCACTTAATCAAGAACAAAATAAATATAAAATATTTTTAAGTGGTGGAGATACTGTTTTTTCAAGTAAGTTAAGTTTTACAATTACCTCTATTGGCTTTGCCAAGGATATAATTTATAGAAATAAAGCCAAAATTAATGATGATATTTATGTTTCAGGAAATTTAGGAGATAGTTTTTTAGGATTATTAGTTTTAAAAAATAAAATTAAACTTAATTATTCATTAAAAAAATATTTTATTAAAAAATATTTTATGCCTGATATACAATTAGAATTAGTAAATCAGATTAAAAAATTTGCAAATACTTCAATTGATATTTCTGATGGACTTTTAACAGATCTTGATAAAATGATTAATAATCAAAAACTTTCCTACAAACTTTATTTAAAAAATATTCCAATTTCTTACAATCTAAAAAAAATACTTAATCTTAAACGCCTATCTAAGATTAATCATATTTCTAATGGTGATGACTACCAGGTGTTGTTTACGGCACCTAAGAATATGAGTGGAATCATTAGAAAAACATCCATTAAAAATAGAATTAAGCTTACTAAAATTGGAATAATTCAAAGTATTAGGAAAAAATCCTCAATTGTTGATGATAATAACAGGGAAATCAGCATTAAAAACAAAGGTTATTTACATCAATTTTAGCAAGTTAAATATTGCCTTTTATAGCTTTTTTTGTATTGTCCGGACTTTAAACAATAAAATTTTAACAACTAAACAACCAAAAAGGTATTATGAATACATCAGTAGAAACAATTTTACTTTACACAATAGCGGCAGGTTTTCTTTCAATCGTTTATGGTTTTTTTACTGGTAAAAATATTCTTAGTCAGAGTGCTGGTAATGCAAAAATGCAAGAAATTGCATCTGCAATCCAAATTGGAGCTAAAGCTTACCTAGCAAGACAATACAAAACAATAGCTGTGGTTGGTGTCGTTGTTCTGGTAATAATTTGCTTAGTGTTTAGCCCTTTAGTTGGTTTGGGCTATTTTATAGGTGCAACATTATCAGGTATAGCAGGTTATGTTGGTATGCTCGTTTCAGTTCAGGCAAATGTTAGAACAGCTGAAGCTTCTAGAAAAAGTTTAGCGAATGGTCTTTCTGTTGCGTTTAAATCTGGTGCTGTTACTGGAATGCTAGTTGCTGGTTTAGCTTTATTGGCAATTGCAGTTTATTATTATATTTTATTAAAATTTGGAATTGCAGATAGAGAAATTGTTAACGCATTAGTTGCTCTTGGCTTTGGGGCATCTCTTATATCTATCTTTGCAAGACTAGGTGGTGGAATTTTTACTAAAGGTGCTGATGTTGGTGCTGACTTAGTTGGTAAAGTTGAAGCAGGAATTCCTGAGGACGATCCTAGAAACCCAGCTGTAATCGCTGATAACGTTGGAGATAACGTTGGTGATTGTGCAGGCATGGCAGCAGATTTATTTGAAACTTACGCTGTAACCATTGTTGCAACAATGGTTTTATCTTCAATATTTTTTGTGGGCGATATGAACATGATGATCTACCCTTTATCAATTGGTGGAGCTTGTATTTTAACATCAATCTTAGGAACTTTTTTTGTTAAACTGGGAAAAAGTAAAAATGTTATGAATGCTTTGTATAAAGGATTTGTTGTTTCTGCTGTTTCATCATTAGCAATTTTGTATCCGGTGACTGATTATGTGATTGGTTTTGCAAGTGAGTATACCGTTAATGGTAAAAACTTTACTGGCATGAGTTTATATTATTGTGGAATAATTGGTTTAGTTATTACTGGTTTATTAATTTGGATTACTGAATATTACACTGGAACTGAGTATAGACCTGTAAGAAGTATCGCAAAATCTTCAACTACCGGTCATGGAACAAATGTTATTCAAGGACTAGCTGTTTCTATGGAAGCTACTGCTATCCCAGCATTAATTATTGTTGCTGGGATTTTAGCTACAAACTCAATTGCTGGCCTTTATGGTATTGCAATTTCTGTTACTACTATGTTAGCTATAGCTGGAATGGTTGTCGCTCTTGACGCGTACGGTCCGGTGACTGATAATGCTGGGGGTATTGCTGAAATGGCGAAGTTACCTAATAGCGTAAGAAAAACCACAGATGCATTAGATGCTGTAGGTAATACAACTAAAGCTGTAACCAAAGGTTACGCAATTGGTTCTGCTGGTTTGGGAGCATTAGTTTTATTTGCTGCCTATGTTGAAGACATTAAACATTTTTCTGGTACAGCAGGGTCTAAATTAGAAGGTATAGTTGTCACTTTTGATTTAACTAATCCCTATGTCGTTGTTGGTTTATTAATTGGTGGAATGCTACCATATTTATTTGGATCAATGGGAATGCAAGCAGTTGGTAGAGCAGGTGGTGCTGTTGTTGTTGAAGTTAGAAGACAATTTAAGAAGTTTCCAGGTATAATGAAAGGAAAACAAAAACCAGATTATGCTAAACTTGTAGATTTACTTACACAAGCCGCAATCAAGGAAATGATAATACCATCCTTATTGCCGGTTTTGTCTCCAATTGTTTTATATTTTGTTATTCTCCCAATAGGTGGACAGGCCGAAGCATTAGCTTCAGTTGGTGCAATGTTACTAGGTGTCATTATTACAGGATTATTTGTTGCAGTATCAATGACTGCTGGTGGTGGAGCATGGGATAATGCCAAGAAATACATAGAAGACGGTCATCACGGTGGAAAAGGCTCTGAAGCACATAAAGCTGCTGTAACAGGAGACACTGTTGGCGACCCTTATAAAGATACAGCAGGTCCTGCAGTAAATCCGATGATAAAAATTACGAATATTGTAGCTTTATTATTGCTGGCAGTGATTGCTGGTTAAGTAAATTTTTAAAAATTAATTATTTTTAATTCTCTTCTTACCCAGAGGATCATTAATTTTTTTTCTTAAGCCTGATAAGAAGCTATAAACAAAATCTTTTTTACTAGAATAATCATTACTAGTTGTTGACTTTACAAATTGAATTTTTTGTATGTCATCTGTATTGTAAAACTTTTTATCAACCAATAAGCCTCTACTATTTACCTCTAATATTAAAACATTATTTATCAATAGATCTTTTTTTCCAAGTTTTCTTAATTTAGAACTAGATGATTTTCTTTCTATGAAAATTAGAACATTATTATCAAAAGTACTTTTGGTTAAAGGTGGGCCTAAAAGTTGACTTATATCATTTAAATTAGTTTTATTAGTAATAAGTTTCTTATTTTTATCTTCTAAAAAAGGAACACCATGATGACTTATAACTTTATTTAGTGTACAATTAGCACTTAATATAAGAATAAGTATTAAAATAAATTTTTTCATGAATAATAACTACATCGATATTTACAATAAATTTGTATTTTTAACTAGGAATAAAGATTTTTATAAGGATTTCAAGGAACAAGACACTTTTTCCGATAGGCTCACGATATTATTATTGCATTTTGCTTTTTTTTTAAAAACCTACAAAACACCTGAAAATAAAACAAAATTACAGGAAATTTATGATTTTATCTTTAGACACTTAGAATTAAGTATAAGAGAAATTGGCTATGGTGATCAAACAATAAACAAAAAAATGAAAGATTATATTAATTTGTTCTATGCCATGATTGATAAGATTCATGATTGGGAAAAAAAATCTTTTGAAATTAAATGTTCAATAATGGCTACTTTTTTAGATAATCAAACCAGTCAACGGTTTTTAGTCGATTATTTTGATAATTATAGAGAGAATCTAATAAATAATACTTTTAATTTTAATTTAAAAGGTGTAATTAGACAATAATTATGGCTGTACCTAAACGAAAACAATCACCGTCAAGAACTGGAATGAGAAGATCTCAGAATATGAAGTTCAAGTCTAAGAATATTGTAGAAGATAAAAAATCAGGTGAATATAGATTGCCTCATCATTTAGATCTTAAAACTGGCATGTACAGAGGTAGACAAATCCTCGATCCTAAGGATTAATAAAATAATTTTATAATGATCAATGTTGTTAAAATTGCAGTAGATGCAATGGGTGGTGATGGATCTCCAAAAAAAATAATTGATGGTATAATTCATCATTATAAAAAAAACAATAATTCATACTATAAAATTTTTGGTGATGAAAAACAAATTCAAAATCATATCAATGATTATTTACCAAAAGATTGTTTTAAAATAATACACACTACTGATATTGTTAAAGGAACAGACAGTCCACTAGAGGGAGCAAAGAGAGGAAAGAAAACTAGTATGTGGCTTGCAATTGAAAGTGTGAAGTCAAAAAAATCAGATATAGTCATATCAGCAGGAAATACAGGTGCGTTACTTGTTATTTCAAAACTAAATTTAAAAATGATAGAAAATATTGATAAACCAGCTCTATCAGCATTATGGCCAAATAAAACGGGCATGAGTGTTGTGCTAGACCTAGGTGCCAATATTGAATGTAGTAGAAAAAATTTAATTGATTTTTCAATTATGGGCTCTTCTTTATTTAAATCTTTATACCCAAATGACACTGCAAAAGTAGCTTTATTGAATATTGGTACTGAAGAACTTAAAGGTAATGAGGTAATTAAAGAAACGTACAAACATTTAACTCAAAAAAATAATCTAGATTTTGAGTTCAAAGGATATATTGAAGGAAATCAATTAATGAATGGAAATGTTAATGTTATAGTAGCCGATGGATTTACTGGCAATGTTGCTCTTAAAACAGCTGAGGGTACAGCTAACTTTATCACATCAGAGCTCAAAAAAGCCATGAATGGAAATATAGTAGGAAAAATTTCGTCTTTTTTAAATTTTTCAAATTTAAATAAATTTAAAAAAAGACTAGATCCTCGCCTTTATAACGGTGCTATCTTTATTGGGTTGGACTCACCTGTAATTAAAAGTCATGGTGGTACTGATTATATTGGGTTTTCAAATTCTCTAAGTGTTTGTACAAAAATTGTTACAGGTAATTTAATAGAAAAAATTAGAAATAATATTAATTTATGTTTAGAGTAAATTTAACAAAAAAAAATTTAATAAATTCTGTATACATGCAAATAGGTTTTTCTAAAAATATTTCAGAAAATTTAATTGATGATTTATTATCAATAATTATAGATAATTTAAAAAATGAGAAAAAGCTAAAACTTTCAAATTTTGGGACATTTTCAATACGTAGTAAAAAAAGTAGAGTTGGTAGAAACCCGAAAACTAAAGAACAAAAAATAATATCGAATAGAGATGTTGTTCTTTTTAAAGCATCTAAAGAATTTAAAGACTTGGTAAATTTTAAGAATGATTGATAAGAATGATAATGCCTATAAATCTATAGGAGAGGTTGCTAAGATTCTTGGTCTTGTTAATCAAAAGAAAGACACACTAAATACGCATACTATTCGTTTTTGGGAAAAAGAATTTAAGCAAATAAAACCTAAAATCCTAAATGGAAATAGAAGATATTATAATAATGACACAATTGAAGTTTTAAAAAAAATCAAATACCTCCTTAAAGATGAGGGGATGACAATTAAAGGTGCTAAAAAAGTTCTAAATTCTAATAAACCTTTAAAACTTGACGAATTAGCAAATAATTCTATAAATGCTAGTAATAATATTAAAAAAAAACTTATTAAGATTTCAAATTTAATTAAAAATTTAAAAACTAAAATATAATGGCAAAAAAAACACATGTAAAAGTTAGATTGGTTCCTGAAGCTAAACCTGACAGCCCTTTTTTTTATTATGTTAAAAAACCAGCTGGTGGTGAAAAAGCCAAAATTAAATTATCTGCAATGAAATATAATCCTGACACAAGGAAACATGAAATGTTTGTAGAAAAAAAATTACCTCCACACAGTAAATAATCTTATTTTCTTTTAAAATTTCTTTTTTCGTAATCTATAAAAGACCAAATCATATTTTTCCAAATCCTAGTTGTGATTTTTGGGTCTATTTTCAATTTAATTGATTTCATTTTAATTTTCTTGAGTATAAAATTTATTCTTTTTTGATCTATTATTTCTTTTTTATGAACTTTAACTTTCAATACATCATTAACCAAATTTGATCTTTTTTTAATCAATTTAAGCAGCTCACTATCAAGCATATCTAGCTTAACTCTTAAAAGGTTTAACTTATTTTTATTTATGGGCGACATTTATACATTATGTTATTAAGATGATTATTATAAGTATAATGTATGTTTGTAAATAGTGACAACTATATAAAATATTTAAAGTTATGGTTAATAACTTTGTTTATATTAATTATTTTAATGATAGCTGTAGGTGGTCTTACCAGATTAACCGATTCTGGTTTATCTATAACTGCATGGGAGCTTTTTACTGGCATTTTACCACCACTCAATGGCATTGAATGGAATAATTATTTCTTCGAATATAAAAAAATCCCTGAATTTAAAAATATAAACTCTGAAATGACATTAAGTGAATTCAAAATAATATTTTATTGGGAATATGCACATAGATTATTGGCAAGATTTGTTGGTTTGTTTTCATTAATACCATTAATTTTTTTTAGTTTTAAATTTAAGAAAAATATTTTTTACTCAAATAAATATTATATAATTTTTCTATTAGTATGCTTACAAGGTTTTATAGGTTGGTATATGGTTTCTAGTGGATTAATTCAAAATAATGATGTTAGTCATTTTAGATTATCAATTCATTTAACTTTAGCATTGTTCATATTAAGTTTAATTTTTTGGTTCTTGTTAGATTTATTCAATATTAAGAAGTTTAAAATCAAAATTTCTAATTTTTTATTAGCACTTATTTTAATACTTATTGTAGTGCAGATTGTGTTAGGTGCTTTTTTATCAGGTCTAGACGGTGGTTTAATCTATAATTCTTGGCCAGATATGAACGGTGCTTTTTTACCGACCGATGTAATTATTAATGATTATTTAGATTTTCAACTATTTTATAATTCATCGATAATTCAATTTTTTCATAGAATAACAGCCTATGCACTTCTATTCTTTATAATAATTTTGAATTATACAATTCTCAAAAATAAATTAGGTTTTTATAATATAATAATTTTTGATTTTGCTATTCTTTTGCAAATTTTTCTAGGAATTATTACATTGTTGTCTGGTGCAGAGATTAAATATGCTTCGCTACACCAGATAGGCTCAATATTTGTATTAAGTTCTTATCTTTTAATTTTATATAAGAATTTTAACCAACAGCTTTAGCTTTATTAATACTTTCAACATTATCTGAAGATCCTTTAAGTGCCTGTTTTAAGTCATCTATAATGTCGTCAATATGCTCAATACCAATGGCTAATCTCACATAACCCGGTGTCACACCAGAGGCCAAAAGTTCTTTTTCATTTAATTGACTGTGTGTTGTTGTCGCTGGATGAATTGCTAAACTCTTTGCATCACCAATATTTGCTACATGATAAAACATTTTCAAGGCTTCAATAAATTTCTTGCCAGCTTCAATACCACCTTTTAATTCTATTCCAACTAAAGCACCATTTCCACCATTCAGATATTTTTTAGCTCTATTGGCTATTTCTCCTTTATATTCATTTGGATAAATCACTCTTGAAATTTCACTATGCTTAGTTAAATAATCAACAACTTTTTGAGCATTTGAGCAATGCTGTTTCATTCTCAAAGCTACTGTTTCAAGTCCTTGAATAATCCCAAATGCATTATCAGGTGATAATGTTGCGCCAAGATCCCTTAAAAGAGTAACTCTAGCTCTTATTGCGAATGATACATTCGCACCAGTTAATTCAGGTACAGCTTTGCCCCAAACTACCCCACCATAACTTGCATCAGGTTCATTGAATAGAGGTTGTCTTTTTGGATCTGCAGTCCAATCAAAATTACCACCATCGACCAAAGCACCCCCTACAACGGTTCCATGTCCACCTATGTATTTTGTAAGAGAATAAACCACGACAGCAGCCCCATGTTCAATGGGCTTACAAATGACAGGTGAGGCAGTGTTATCCATTACTAAAGGTATATTATATTTTTTCCCAATATCTGATACTTCTTGAATTGGAAAAACTCTTAAGTATGGATTTGGTAATGTTTCTCCATAAAAAGCTCTTGTCTTATCATCCACAACTTTTTCAAAGTTTTTTGGGTCTGTTGGATCGGCATATCTAACTTCAATACCAAGTTTGCTTAAAGTATGTGTAAATAAAGATATTGTTCCTCCATAAAGGTCTGTTGAGCTAACAATATTATCACCTGCTTTAGCAACATTTAAAATTGCAAATGTTGAAGCTGTTTGCCCAGAGGCTACTGTTAAACAAGCTAAACCACCCTCTAATGCTGCAACTCTTTTTTCTAATGCATCATTTGTAGGATTCATTATTCTTGTGTAGATATTTCCAAATTCTTTTAAACTAAATAGATTTGCAGCATGTTCTGTGCTATCAAATTGGTATGAAGTTGTTCTATAAATTGGAACTGCTACAGCTTTAGTTGTGGGATCATTTCTATAATCACCGCCATGGATTGCGATAGTTTCTGGGTTTTGTCTTTTAGTACTCATTTTGAGCTCCTTTTTAGTACTTTAGCAAAATGCAAGGCGTACAATATAGTTCAAATGCCAGTCGATTATGTGAATAAATCCATTTTAGCATTGACTAGTCTGCAATAGGAACAAATCGACTAAATTAATTTACCATTTGAACAAGTTAATACAAGATAAATATAAAATTGACATTATATCTAATAATAGTATTAATCCTGGCATAATGACAAAATTTCTAAAAAGTAGTGAACTAACTAGTAACTGGTTTGAAATAGATGCAAAAAATGCTGTAGTTGGAAGACTAGCATCTATTATAGCCATGATAGTTAGAGGCAAAAATAAAAATACTTATACACCCCACATGGATGATGGTGATTTTGTTGTAGTTAAAAATGTAGAACAAGCAAAATTTACTGGTAAAAAATTTAAAGATAAAAAATATTATAGACATACTGGTCACCCTGGTGGAATTAAAGAAATAACTCCTGAAAAATTATTAGAAAAAAATAAACCAGGTGAATCTTTAAAATTAGCTGTCAAAAGAATGTTACCAGGTGGTGTGCTTGGTAGAAAACAATTAACTAAGGTAAAAATTTATGCTGGTGAAGATCATCCTCATGCTGCACAAAATCCTAAACTCTTAGATTTAGGTAAATTAAACAGTAAGAATTTAATAAGAAATTAATATGGAAGCAACAACACAAACAACTATAAAACAACCTAAAATAAAATTAGATTTTAAAGATAGTAAGTATGCAACAGGGAGAAGAAAAAAATCTATTGCTAAAATTTGGTTAAAAAAAGGATCTGGTAAAATTTATGTTAATGGCAGAACAATGGATGAATATTTTACTAGTGGTAGTCATAAAATGCAGATTACAAGACCATTCGAAATTTTAAATCAGGCAACTGATTATGATGTTAGATGTAGTGTTGCGGGTGGCGGTCACACTGGTCAGGCTGGTGCAATGGTACATGGTATTGCTAAGGCGTTAATTTTATTTGATGCTGAATTTAGAGCTACTTTAAAAACTGAAAAGCTTAATACTAGAGATTCTAGATCAGTTGAGAGAAAAAAACCTGGACGTAGAAAAGCTAGAAGAAGCTTTCAATTCTCGAAAAGATAATTCTTTTTTAATTTTAAACTGTTATAATAAAATAATGGCTAAGCTTAATGTATTAGTTGCTGGTTCTACTGGCTATATTGGTGTTCAATTAATAAAATTGTTAGTTAAACACAATGATGTTAAAATCAAATACCTTTGTGGCAACACATCTGTTGGAAAAGATATCTCTTATTACGATAAACTTTTAAATAAAAAAAAATTACCCAAAATTGTAAAGTTTGATAAATCTTTTTTAAAAGATATAGACCTAATATTTACAGCATTACCAAATGGTTGTGCTCAGGAGATCTCAAATCACCTATTAAAAAATAATGTATTGATTGATTTAGCTGCTGATTTTAGACTTAATAAAGCATCTGACTATCTGAAGTGGTATAAGCAAAAACACAAGTCTATTAAAAATATTAAAAAGTCTATTTATGCCTTACCTGAAATTACTGGAAAAAAAGTTAAGAAATATAATATTATTGGTTGTCCTGGGTGCTATCCAACCTCAATATTATTACCCCTAATTCCTTTAATTAAAAAAAATTTAATTAAAACTGAAAATGTAATTATTGACTCTAAATCTGGTTATTCTGGTGCAGGTATAGGAGTTCATAAAAAATATAAAAATAAAAACCTTTATGAATCTCTAAGCGCATATGGCTTAGGTTTTCATAGACATAATTCAGAAATTCAGCAAGAAGTGGACAATCATTCAAAAAATAAATTTTCTTTTACATTTACTCCACACTTGACCCCTATGTTTAGAGGAATCTTAAGTACAATTTATCTTGATTTGAACAGGGGTGTGAGTATTAAGAAATTGGAAAAAACACTAAATAATGAATATTCTAAAAGTAGATTCGTTAAAATTCTTAGACCAAATTCACTAATAAGCACAAATGATGTAATTAATACTAATAATTGCTATCTATCAATTTGTAAAACTAAGTATAAAGATAGAGTTATTATTTTATCAGCCATTGATAATTTAATAAAAGGTGGAGCAGGCCAAGCAATACAAAATATGAATTTAAAATTTAATTTCCCTGAAACAAAGGGCCTGTAATGAAAAAATTACTTATTTTATTTTTTCTAGTATCTTGCACATCACCTAATTTGAATATTAACAGCAATAATAAAAAATTGAATTTTGATGAAGATTTAAGTTTTGAAGAATTTAACCAACGGTTAATCCAATATACTAAAACAAGTCCATACCCAAAAATAGATCAATAAATTATGAAGAATGATATTAATATTGCTGTAGTAGGTTTAGGTCAGATTGGTATTTATCTATTAAATGAACTTAATACTAAAAAAAGGGAAATCGAACTTAAAACTGGAAAAAAAATTAATGTTGTCGCAGTCTCTGCTAAAAGTATTAATAAAAAAAGAAGATTTAAAGTTAAAAAAAAAATTTTCTATAAAAACCCATTAGAAATCTTTAATAAAACTAAAGTAGATATTTTATTTGAAGCTATTGGTTTGTCTGACGGTATATCAAAAAAAGTTGTGGAAACTGCTTTAAAAAATAAAATACATGTTATTACACCAAATAAAGCACTAATTTCAAAGCACGGTGATTATTTAGCAAAACTTGCAGAAGATAATAAGGTTAACTTGGAATTTGAAGCATCTGTTGCTGGTGGTATTCCCATATTAAGAACAATCAAGGAAAGCTTAGCCACTAATAAAATTTCAAAAGTTTATGGAATTTTGAATGGTACATCAAATTATATACTTTCAGAAATGAGAGATTCTAAAGATAGTTTTTTTAATGTTTTAAAAAAAGCTCAAAAATTGGGATATGCTGAACCCGGTAACCCTAAATTAGATTTAAATGGCTTTGATGCTTTTGCTAAAGTAAGAATTTTATCCGCTCTTGCTTTTAATACCAAGATTTCAAAACATAAATGTTTGATGGAAGGAATTGAAAAGATTGAATTAAAAGATATTGAAATTGCCAATCAATTAAATTTACGTATTAAATTGTTAGGTATTTCTGAACTCATTAATAATCAACTTTTTGAAACTGTGCACCCATGTTTAGTTAGTAAAAATTCATATATAGGTAATGTCAGTGGAGTTATGAACGCTGTTATTCTAGAGGGAAAACCAGTTGGCGAAAGTATTTTACAGGGTGAAGGTGCTGGACCTGGCCCAACATCTTCATCACTACTATCTGATTTACTTTCGATATTGAGTGGTAATGTTAAAAAACCTTTTGGTATCGCAAACAATAAACGTAAACCAATTAAATGCTATAATGTAGATAATTATACTAATTCTTTATACTTAAGGTTTGAAGTTAAAGATAAGCCAGGTGTTTTATCTACTATTACCAATAGATTAGCTAAGTACAAAATTTCTGTAAAAAGATTAATCCAAACTCCTGATAAAAAAAACAATAAAGCTACTATTGTTATTATTACTCATAAAATTAACGAACTTAATTCTAAAAACTGTCTTTCAATTTTTAAAAAAGATAAAAATATTCTTAAATATCCTACGTTGATTAGAATTCATAGTTAATGGAGACATATCTAAAATTATTTGAAGTTTTATTTCCTGTTTTTTTTGTTGTTGGTATTGGTTATTATTTAGGAAAAAAAAATCCAAAAATTGACACTACTTTTATAACTAACTTTGCTGCTAATATTGGATCACCTGCAATGATCATTTATTCATTAACGTGCACAGGAACTTCTTTTGAAATATTTAAAAATTATTTTTGGTATTACCTAATTGCAATTTTAGCCTTTTCTTTTATTGGAGTATTTTTTTTATTTTTATTAAAAACTAAAGATATCATAAGAGAGCTTCCACCTTTTATTATGCCTAATACTGGAAATATGGGTTTACCTATATGCTTGTTTGCTTATGGCTCTCAAGGTTTAGGTGTGGCTGCTGCAATTTCAGCTTTAATAATTTTATGCCATTTTACATTAGGAATTTTTCTTGCAGATAGAAAGTTTAACATTAATGTTATTCTTAAAAACCCACCTTTTTATGCAATAATTATCTCTGTTATTTTTCTTTATTTTAAAATAAAGACGCCAACCTTTGTAGAAAATACGACTTTCCTTTTAATGTATGCTACAATTTTTTTAATTCTAATGTCTCTAGGGATTGCTTTAACTCGCTTTAAAGTTTTCTCTTTTAAAAAAGCATTAATTTCCTCGATTGGTAGAGTAGTCTTTGGTCCAATTGTTGGTTTCTTATTAATTAAATATTTTGATCTCTCAGGTTTTGCTGCTGGCGTATTGCTAATTCAATGCTCAATGCCTAGTGCAGTTTTAAATTACCTCGTTGCTTCCATTTACTCCCCTAAAAAAATTACTGATAGTGTGGCTAGTATGATTGTTGTATCTACAGTAATGTCTTTTATCACTATTCCTATAGTCGTATTCTTTGCTTTAAAGTACTTTAATTAAACGGTATCTATTGGCTTATGAAAGCCATTATTTTCAGTTTATTAGGTTGGATGATGCTTCCAATAATGGATGGATTTGCTAAATATTTAAGTGCAGATTTACCAATTCTTCAAATTACATGGGCTAGATATTTTTTCACAGTTGCGTTTACTCTTCCTGTGATGTTTCTTTTCTATAACAAACAACTTGTTTGGTCTGACAAACCAATGTTGCAGATACTTAGAGGTTTAATTTTACTTTGTGCAAACATTTGTTTCTTTTATGCAATATCAATAATCCCATTAGCTAAAGCACTAACACTAGCTTTTGTGGCACCATTAATAGTGACTGCATTTTCTCCCATGTTATTGGGTGAGAAGGTGGGTGTTAGAAGATGGACAGCAGTTATAATTGGTTTTGTAGGTTCTCTAGTTGTCATTAGACCTGGTTTTCTTGAAATCAATCTTGCAAGTTTAGCTGCTTTAGGAACTGGAGTTATGTATGGTTTTTATTTAATAATTACCCGTAAGTTAAGCACTTCAGATAACCCATTATTAACTTTGTTATTAACTGGGTTGGTTGGGTTGGTTGCTGTTACTGGTGTCATGCCTTTTATATGGGTTAATCCAAACCTTTCTCAGTGGTCTATGATGGCTGGAATAGGGGTCTTTGCTTGCATTGGTCATTTATTCCTTATATTGTCTTTAAAATATGCTGATGCATCAAAATTAGCTCCTTTAGGCTATACAGAGATCATTCCAAACGTAATTATTGGTTATTACTTCTTTGGTAACTT
>Ga0114997_10002823_pt1 | contig 13882 bp, 6 predicted proteins | sample ArcticOcean_MG_C_2_FD_87045 | JGI IMG/M metagenome (GOLD analysis project Ga0114997, IMG submission 87045) | Marine microbial communities from western Arctic Ocean - ArcticOcean_MG_CB4_136 | ecosystem: Environmental > Aquatic > Marine > Oceanic | place: Arctic Ocean: Canada Basin | collected... | reverse complement strand
GGCTTCACGAATCAAACGCAAACCGTCCGCACATTCTGGAGCTCCGTGTTGCGTGCCAGTTTCAAACGCCTCCTTGGCGCCTAACCTATTCCCGAGCGTTAAAAGCGCGTAGCCTAAACTCGCGTGGGCGGACAAGACACCTCTTCTCGCCGCAATCGCGTACCATCTGGCGGCTTCGCGCCAGTTGCGCTCGACGCCGCCTTGGCCTTCCTCGTAACACATGGCGACGTTGTTTGCGCCTGGCCCGGACCCGTTCGCGGCGGCGTGTTGAAACAGTGCGAACGCTTTTTTTCTATCTTCGGCGAGTTGGTTTTGAAAATCATCCCCTCCGTTGCTCGAAATCTCGGAAACGGACGAATCGGTCAAATGCACCGATTGGTTTCGTTTCTTGAGTTCATCTCTCGGGAAACGACCAAGGTAATATATACATCCCAAATCGCACGCGGCTTCGTCGCAGCCGAGTTTCTCGGCTTTTTCGTACCATTCAACCGCTTTACAAATATCTTTCCTCGTCCCAAAACCACTTTCGAAGCATCTACCCAGCGTTTGCATCGCTTCTGGATATCCTTTCATCGCCGCTTCTTCATACGCCTCCTTCGCTCTCCTGGCGATACGTTCGGCTTTCCTCGCGTCGCCTCGCAAACTCCCGATACTTGAATCTTCACCATTTTCGCTATTCACGCCAGCAGCAGCGGCGGCGGAGGCGTCGTTGGCGATGTCGTCGTCGTCGTCGTTGTCGTCTCGCTCGAATTCATCTTCTTCGCTGAAATCGACATCACTTTCGTCGCTGTTTTCAGATTTATTATCCTCGGAATCCCACTCGGAGTAACTGCGACTGTCGTTTTCTTTCTTCTTATGATACTCCTCATCGTCACCGTCGCCGTCGAGGCGCTTTTTCGTACGTTTAATACTTTCAGCGTCTGAGACTTTTCGAAATACCTCGCTCGCTTTCGCTTCGAGCTCTTTCCCGCGGATAAACGCCAATCTCGAATCTGATCCAGGTCCATGCATCAACGAGTCCGCGCGATCGACCAGTAAAATCTCCTTTCTTCGTCTCCTGTGAATACTATCATCCCCACCGGAGGAGTAGTTGTTCAAATTACTGCTCGACAAGTTTGGACTGAGCGCGTCCGGGCTGTTGTTGTTGTTATTCGCGTTGGCCGCCTCGGCGCCGCTTTTAATCAACATATTATTAAGTAAAGCGCTATGCGCGACGTTCTTTCCAACCGCGCTTCCATTAATCACGCTATTACTCGCGGTAATGTTGTTGTAACTCGGCGACGGAGGACTTCTTGCCGCGGCGGTATCGTCCCTCGACACCTCTCTGCTCGCCTTCTCCCCCGCGTTGTTATTCTCGTTTTCGTTCTTCTCCGAAGTGTGCGTGTTCGTCCCTTCCGCGCTGTGACCTCTCGGCGTACTCGTCCCTCTCGTCTCTTCGCTCCCCAAAAACCCCGGCGTTATCGTTCTCCCTTCTATCAAACTAGCCAATCTATCGTCGTCGGGATGTTTCGAGCTCACCGCGGCGACCACCGTCGCGTCCGTCGTCGCGTGCGCGATCAAAGGCCTCCTATTCGAAGAACTCTTCCCATCCTGACTCACCCGCATCATTCTCACGATCACCCGAATGTGACTGCCAATATCTTGTTCGTTCGTCACGTAGCTCGGTCCAACCGCGCCAACTATGCTCTCAATCGCGCCTCGGGGAGCGACTCTTTGCCACTGGTACTGACACGATCCAGCGCCCCCAGAGACCGAGAGACACTCCCCAGAGACGGTTTCTCCGCTCAGACGTAAGCTTAAAGAGGATTGATTCGAAGACGATAAAGACGACGGATTCTTAGTGGTGTTGTTATTCGTGGTATCCTTTACGTCGTAGTGCTCCCCGTGGTGGTGTTGTTGATGATTTTGCTCCTCCTCCGTTCCCAACACGAACGGTGGTTGAAACAAGACGTCCGGAGGGACGTGTCCGTCTCTCCCGAAACTCGGCTGTTCGAGCAAATATCGCATCAAAACGCGCTCTTTTTCCGAGATCATGGTAGTAGTAGTAGTAGTATTCGTAGTATTCGTGGTAGTATTTGTATTTGTAGTCGCCATCGCCGGCGGTGGTAAAGGAGAAGATTTCGCCATTTTTGTGCAGATGGATCGTCTTGAAACAACGAAGATACGAAAGATATTTCGCGAAAGTAACAAGGTGAGAGTATGTATGTGTAAAGTAATAGTCTATCGATCAGTTATAACAATAATATTTAGTTCATGCTTCTGACCAAAGCGTTGATGTTCTCCTCTCTGTTACCAGCCATGCCACCTTCGATGTAGTGATTTCTCTTTCTGGTCATCCCGCCCAACGGCGCGGACAACTTCAGCGGCCACAAAAAGTTCGCGCACTCCTTGAAGTTCGGGCCGACGGTGTAAATCTCGTGGATCAAATCTTCCACGCAAATGATACCTTTATCACCCAACACCTTCTCCACCACGCTGTTATCGGTCAACGGAATTCGTTGCTTGTTCACCTTACCGTGACCTCTCTTGTAAATCAAATCCTTCACCGTCTTCAAGTTCGGGTACCCCCACATGATGTACGGTTCAACCTTTCTCAGAGCGTTCACCGTCGCTTTGTTCACCTTCATGAAGACGCCGTTGTGAATTTGTCTCAAACGCAACAACTGTAAAATGTGCCTCGTCTTCGGGTGCATGTCGTTCAAACCTCTCAATCGCATGACAAAGATCAACTTTTGCTCCGGTTCGACGTAAAAGCCGCCTTTCGCTCTGGCTTCTCTTTTCAGACGAATCAAATCTTTCTCTTGGGACTCGTACTCCTTGACGTACTTTTCGGCGCGTTTGAACACCTCTTCCCTTTTCTTCTCTTGGGCTTTCTTCGACTCGGCGTCCGCTTTGGCTTTTTGAGCGGCCCATTGCTCGTCGCGTTTGCGGCGTTTGAGGACGGATTCTGGAGCGGCAACCTGTATATATTGTTTGTTTTATAAAGAAAGAAGAGCGATAATAGATACGTAAGTAAACGCGTAAACCTGACGAGTGCTTTTTTCTCGTGTAATGAACCTAATGCGAAACGCAAAAAAAATCGATGATTTTGCGCCGCTCAAAACACGACGGAATGTCTTCGCGAACCCGGTTTGGGCGATGTAACGGTTCCATTTCGCATGCGAGAACTTTCCGCACGCGAATCTCGGAAAAACCTTCGCGAGGACGAGAAGGGACGCGCGTGAAGCGGCGAAAATCCTCCTCTCATTTCGCGCCAAAATCTCTCTCTTTTCCACAGTTTAGGCGGAAAAAGAAAAAATCGCAGCCGCACGAGCGAGAAAAACGAACGCGTTCGAACGTCCTCCCCGTTCTGTGATGCACGTTTTATGCTTATCTTCATCGTTCGCGAGAAGAGACAAAAACTATTCACAGAGAGAGAGAGAGTTTAGCGCGTAAAAGAAGCAACAACATACCATTTGTGTTCTAACAAGAAAAATGTGGTTTCTACTGTGACGCTAAAATGAGTGAGTGGAACAACAAAGGCAGAGGAGCCAAGGAAGACAGATACACCCTACACCCTAAACGTCTTTTTACAAAGAATTAAAATTGAATCGTCGCTCAAGTTTAAGCGACATTTTGAGTATACACACAGAAGAAGTATCATCGAAAGTTACCAACAGAACCTCTCTTTTACGAAGAGTCGTTTGAGTCGTTTTCTTTTCTCTCTTTTTCTTTGGGAGATCTCACGAACAGCGTTGTGGTTTGGAAAGAAAACTCATCTGAAGCTTTTGGAATAATTCACATAATTGTGACGGCTCGGATTGAATCCGGATTATTAGTAAACACACAAAGAGAATACAAAATGGCGTCCGTTCCAACCCAAGTGCGACGATTAGAAGTCTCGGCGTACCAGTCGATCATGAAAGCGTTAGCCGTGACTGGTTTGACGTGGGAAAGAGAAGATTTAATCGCCAAGTTACGCATCGAGTTGAACGTCTCGAACGAAGATCACATGAAGGTGAGAGAAAACGTCGGAGGGGACGAGAACGTGAAACGGTTGAGAGATGCGTTCGTTCAGTATAAGCTGACGCCGCCGGAACCGCCGGCACCGAAGCGACAAAAGACGCAAAAGAAGCAGCAGCAATATTATCAGCAGCAGTATCCGGGCGGCAGTGACGACGATGAAGACGGGTACGCGCCGCCGCAACAACAGTACAGACAAGCGAGACCACCGAAAGAACCGAAACCGCCGTCGGCGAGAATGCAGAAACAACTGGAGAAAGCGGCGGTTTTGGCAAAAAATTTGGACGCTTTGGGAGTGAACGAGTATATTTGCCGAAGAGTGAAACGGTTTTGGCCGGCGGAAGGCGGGTGGTTCGATTGTATCGTGACGGATTACAAAGAAGAAACGAAAGAACACTGCTTGACGTACGATATTAACACGGAAAACGAATCCTTCGAGTGGGTGAAGATTGAAGAGCTAGACGATCGCGAGTTTCAAGTGGTGGACGCGCCTCCGGTGGATATTACGACCGGAGCGTTCAAGTTGAGAAGTAGACCGGAACCGCCAAAGTTACCGAAGCAAGTACAACAAGCGTTGCAACAAGGCGCACCGGCGGCGACTTTGGCAAAGCAAGCCGAGAAGGCGAGCGGGGTGGAGACGGTGAATGCGATTAAGGATAACTTGGATATTGAAGAGGCGGCGTTGGCGGCGAAATTGGCGGCGTTGGACGAGGATTCGGACGACGATTCAGACGACGAAGGTGAGAAGAAAAAGAAGGAAGAAGAAGAGGCGAAAGATGGAGAAGCTGGTGGTGATGATGCTAGTATTGATGCTATTGTGGGAGAAGAAGAGGCGGCGGGTGAAGGAGAGAAGAATGTGGTTGATGCGGATGCGGATGCGGGTGCTGCAGCCGCGCCGGAAGTGGCTGCGCCGGAAGTGGTTGATGCGGAAGTGGTTGAGCCAACCGCGGAGGACGCAGAAAAAGAAGAAATTTGAAATGAAAAACAAGTCTCTAAAATTATATATTAAAACGAACGCTCTCTCTCTCTCTCTCTTTCTCTGCTTTATGTACGATCGTTGCTTTGTTGTCTCTTTGAATAATGATAAGTCTCTCTCTTTCTTTTTTCTCTCTTTATACTTCTCGCTTATCGTGAACTGAGGGCGACCTCATAATAACGTCCTTCAATTTTTCGAGACGCGGCGCCTTTGTGGGAGAGTGCATTCCGCGAGGAAGCGAGCTCGTTGGCGGAGCTTTGATAACCCGCTTACTCTTCGGTTTCGTCGATGAACCACTCTTTTTTAGGAAATACTGAGCCGTCGGTGGCGATTGAGACTGCCCTCGATGTTCGTCGCGACACGCCTCTTGCACATCCACCATTTTCATCGGCGATTGTAGACTTTCGTCACTGCCTGTGGGTAAACACATCGTTCCTTGTGGTGACGGAGTGTTACTACCGCCTTCAAACGCTTGATTTAAAATACCTGAAGCTGTTGTCACGATGACCGTATTGCTTTGCTCCAACGTAGGTGCCGGTAATGCTAGTCGCGGAGGCGCATGTGGCGGTGGCTGCGGAAGCTGGAGCAGTGATATCTCCTGTGACTGCGCTGGTTGCTCGAAAGCGACCGCGTTGATCTTTTTGACGCCCAAACTTTGCGTTTTAGACGGTGTCGTTTGTTCGTGTGACGCTTTTGCCGTCGTCGTCGGCGACGCTTTGTGTTGCCGTTGCTTCGTCTTCTCCACGCGTTTCTCGGACACATCCTTACTAATATCCAAGGTCAGTATAGCCTGGACTTTTTTAGCTCGCTCCTGCTCTGCTTTCAACTGATCTTCGAGTATTTTTTGACGCGTTCGCAAAAGCTGTATCAACGTGTACTGATTTGCGAGCTTTACTGTTGCGGAGCGCAAGGCTTGTAAAATTTCTTTGGTATCTACGCCCGCCGCGGGTACGCCTTCTGGTAAGGGTTCAATAGTTTGGTTCAATCGATGACCATTCTTCTCTTGCGCCTTCTTTCGAAGTTTCTCTATTTGTGCGTGTTGCTCAGTGATTTTCTCCTGCGCCGCGTTCAATTGCTTGATGAGCATCGTTTGTTCAGATGCGTATTTTTCCCTGTTGGCGATGTTATCGCTTCTTACAGCGCCGTGTTTGCTCTTCGTAACTTCCGAGACGTCTTCTTGCGTATCTTTCAACGTGTCTACGAGAGCTGCGATGTGATTCTGTTGCCTGACGACGACCATGGATTGATTATGCATCTTTTGCTTCATCTCGAGAGTCTCTTTGAGTCTTGCTTCCATCCATCTTCTCTTCGCCGTATCGTCGTACTGTGTGAGAACTTTCTCGATATCAAACTCTTCGTCGGCGTCGCCACTGCCGTCGTTGGTTTTTTCGGCAATACGATTCTCGTTGTTGCGCGCTTTTTTGCGCTCGATGAACTCGTAAACGCGATTTCTCAACACCGTTGGCTCGAACTTGGCACCCGCGCTGTAAGATGAAGCCGGAAACTTCTGGCTCCATTCGCGCTCGAATATTTGCGCTAACTTTTCCGCGCAAACGTATACGAAAGTACCCGGTTGGTTGTACCTAAACACATTCGCAAACACTAAACGCACATCGTTGGCGAATATTTCTGGGTCACTCTCGCTCGTGTAATACGTCGGTTCGATGGGAACGCCTTTCTCATCCTCCGGTTCTAAACGTTTGAATATCGTCCCAAAATCCATGGGATCGGATATCACGTCGAAATAGTCCGGAATGTTCAACGCGACCGGATCGACTTCTTCTAAGAACGGAAATGAGTATTTTCGATCGTTCATCAACTTTTGTAAGATTATCTTGTACTTATAAAGTGGCGCGTTCACCCTGGTTTCGTTCTCGGTGAGCGTGACACCACTCACGTCCTCGCTTTGCTCCTTCGCTTTGCGTTTGTTCCCTTTCCTATCGCTTAGCTTTCCTTTCCGTCTTACATAAGCATTACCGACGACGTCGTCGCGTCCGTGCTTACCAGCAGAACGAAGCTGTTGAATGCCGAAATAGTAATCGTTCATGCATTTTGCGACGTGCGATTTCATGCGATGATATGCCAACGCGTTTTCTTTAAAGGCTTGCTTGTTGTGCGTCGGTTCCACGCAGTCCGCCTCGACGACACCAAGCATATCTTTCATCATGCAGTTCGCTTGCAACTGACTCGAAAAGCGTTGGTACATGCGAATCAAGCGATTTTTGTTGTACATGTGGAAGCCGCACAACTTGGAGTTTCCTTCGACGTATCCGCAATGGACAGTAACTCCGTCTGCGAAACCTTTCGGTTTGTATTCCGGAAAGACGTAATATTCTTTCGTCAATCGAGAGATTGGACAGCGAGGAACAATCTTCTCGCCGCGCAAGTAGAACGCGCATCGAGGCCGCAAGTAAAGAATCTCCATATATGCCTTCATGGAGTAATCTTCGGGAATGTCTGTCGTTGCGAGTTGACCGCCTCGATTTTGTTGAAAGACCGGGCCTCGATGCTTGCGCGTATTTTCTGCCGTGTGGTCAGAGATGCGGATATCATTCCAAGTACAAAAGTCGAGCTCGTAGAGATGCGACTCTTCGTTTTCGCGCTTTCGTAAGTTGAACAAGATAATTCGAGTCCCGTGAGAACCTTGAATCTTATCAAACTCTTTCATGAGCGTTGTCGCATTAAACGGTGAATACTTCTCGAAGATGACCGTGTTGCTGGTCCACTCGCTCTGATCACTTGGCTCGAACGGGACGTACTTTACTCCGTCGCCTTCTAACAACGTGAAAGAGAACATCGGGATCAAAATATCGTCCGCGGCGACGGAGTCCAAAAACGTTTGGGATAACAACGCCGCGTGCGCGTACCCGTCTCTTTTCGTCAAAATCAACGCATCGTCGGCTAATCTCATCGATCCTGATTTGAAACCGATTCCAAACCTTCCAACGTTCCCAGATACGTGCTCTTTATCGGAAAAACCAAACGATAACATGTTATTCAATCCAGATCGAGTCATTCCTCTCCCGTCGTCTTGTACCGTCATCACGTACTTCCCATCATAAACATACGCGTCTACTTCTACTTTCCCGGCGCCGCACTCGCGATCTTGCGCGTTATCCAACAACTCCGCCAACGCGCCCAACGCCCAAACGTGCGACGTCGCGTTTGATTTCAACATCCTCGGATGCGATTTCGAGTGCTCCATCACTCGCGCGAGCTCTTTCGAAACGTTTGAAACCACCGGGGATATCGTCGGCTTGTTCTCCTCTGAGGTGTTTACACTCCTCGGTTGCGTGTTATTCTTGTTGTTATCTTTCTGTTGTTGTTCTCGGTGTAACTGCAACTTCAAACGTTGCTTCGCCGTCATCTTCACCTGCTCTGGCACTCTCTCGTCGTCTTTATCGTGCGCGGCGGTTTCCTTCGACACCATCTCGCTCGTTCACGTCGTTTCCCCGCGAGTATTTTTTTATTCAAAACTTCTTTCTTTGCGCGCAAAAACAAGAAGCGCTGTTGGGAAAAAAAGAAGGGAAGAGAAGTGAAGAAGAAGGTTTCTTCTCTCTCTGTCAATCTCAATCTCTTTCTCTTTCTGTTCTGTTCGAGATCGTCGCTCTCGAGTGCTTTCTCTCGATCTTCTCTCGCTCTTTATGACTTAAGTTTAAAAAACCTTCTCTCGACAACACTCACTCTCTCTCTCTGTTTTTGTGCTTCTTTTTGTGGCACGTTATTTGAATTTGAAAAATACGCGAAGGAAAAAAAGGAACAAAAATGATACATAAATAGGTGAACGGTCTTCATCTCTCTCTCTCTCTTTCATTATTAAAAACTACCACCAGCACACGTCTTTGCTCCTAGTATTATCGAGCGACGACTTTTCTAAACTTGAACGCGATAATATGGAGCGTTTGCATGCACAGGACGAAAATGGCGACGTAAATCAACATGTACCATTTTTGGGAGAGTTGGACGTCGTATTTTTCTTCCACGTACGCCAACGTGTCGACGGTTTCGAAATACGTCCCTCGGAAGGCTTGAATGGTTGGACAGTCGCCGTCTGGGTACGCGCCGGTACAACCTCGGTGCTCGAATTGCGGGGCGGTGACACCTTGGATGGCGTACGCGACCGGGTCGATAAAGTACGCCCACTTCCAATAGACGGGAATTTGCGGGTACGGGAGGTACAGACCGCCGAAGAGGAAGCAGATGGGGATGAAGGCAGACGCGCCAGCTTGCGCGGTTTGGATGGTCGCGCATAGACACGCAATGAGCTGACCTAAAGACATGAACGCCATTGAGACGGTGAAGACCATGAGAACGTGGAAGATGTAATGCTCGAAGGTTGGGACTAAGCCGACCATGAAGTAGAGCGGGGTGACGGTGACAAAGGTGACCAGTAAGACCCACGGGACTTCGCAAATCGCGTGCGATAGAGAGTATGGGATGGCGTCGTACATGAACGAGGTGCGTTCGCGATACACCGCGGCTCTTTCTCTCACGCGCACGGGCATGACGGAGTTCATGAAGATGATACCGGCGAAAATGGACGTCGTGAAAATGACCCCGACCATCGCTTGGACGCCGGTTTCGTTCGAGGCGTCTAAATCGAAGTAGACAAACCCGAAGAGGAGGTAGAGAACAAAGAGAATGCCAATGCGCCCAAGATTGTACTCGACGTCGCGGTTGTGCGCGAGGGATGCGCGTTGGATGAGGCATCTGAGTTGCGTCAAGAACGATCGAGCGTAAGGTGAGGCAAAGGCGAACATTTTCGACTTTTCGCCTTTGGCGCACAATTCCTTGACCAAGCGCGTACCGGCGGCACCTTCCTGGGAGGCTTTGAACCGTTCGACTAAAAGGAGGCCGTTCAAGGCGCCCCCGGAACCGCTGCGTTTCATCGTCATTGCCGGTTGCAAACTGCCCGCCGCGGTTGATTTTGCTTTCTTCAACGCGCTTTTTTCGACCGCGTTTGAGGAGTCGGTGCCGCCCAACACGTCCAACATCCACGACGCCGGGTTCATGCCGTCCGGCAACGCGTGCGCGTTTGGAATCTTTTGCAAATAGTCAACGAATGTTTTGCCATTCACGCCGCACGGGCCGAAATAGACCTGATAGCCGCCTCTTTGTAACAACAACATGTCGTCGAACAAGTTGAAAATTTCCTTGGACGGTTGGTGGACCGTGGTGATGACCGTCCGCCCAAGATTGGCGACTTTTTTCACCTCGCGCATGACAATCAACGCCGCTCTCGAGTCCAAACCAGACGTCGGTTCATCCAAGAAAAACACCGGAGCGTTCGAGACCAACTCAACGCCAACGGTTAAGACTTTGCGTTGACCGGGCGATAAGCCACTCGGCGAACCCGCCACGCCGATTAAACGATTCTCGATGCCTCTCAGCTCCAAGATATCCAAAGCTTCGTCAACAAACGCTTTTCGAGCGTCTTTGGAAACGTCCGATGGCAAACGGAGCGTCGCGGAGAATTCCAAAGCTTCTTTAACGGTCGTAAACGCGTTATGCAAATCTTGTTGTTCGCAGTACGCGGTTAATCGCGCAAATGTTTCCTTCTTGACCACGTGACCGTTCAATTTAATCGTACCTCTAATTTCCCCGCCAGACTTGCGCCCGGCGATGACGTCTAACAACGTCGTTTTTCCAGCGCCAGATGCACCCATGAGCGCTAACATTCTCGACGGTTGCGCCGCTGAGGTGACTGAATTCAAAATTTTCTTCGATCCGGACAACGGCTTACCGTCTTCCCCAGGAACCTTTACCGTGTACTCCAAATCTTCCCACGTGATGCTCATTGGAGTAAACCCCAACGCTCTTTGCGACGCCTCCGCGTCAACCTTCGAGATTGAAATGCTCACTTCTTCGGCATTTTCCCCGTCTTTTTTCTTTTCACTCGTCGACGTTCTCGACGACCCGATGTTGCGCTGAATACGAATCTTCGACAACGCCCGGTACCCTATCGCGGTCATCAGGCAAAAGAACCCGATAGACCATATCGGCCCGGCCCAGAAATATTTTTTATCCGAGCTGATATCGATGGTACTCAAAGTAATCTTCCCGGCGTCTTCGCACGGGAACGCGTTTTCCTCGCAAAACTCCGCCATCGTTTTCGGGTCTCCGCTGTACCCTTGAACGTACACAGCGGCCGCGGTGGGATCCAATGGCACTTTATACTTGTACTGATCGCTGAGGAATTCGTTTTGACACAACGATCTCAACGAGTACGCGAACAAAGAAATCCAATAAAGGAAGTGCAACACGCCCATCTTCTCCGGGGAGATTAAAAAGCCCGCAAAGATGACCATAATCGCGATAACGGGGCCAGGAAAAGTTTGCGCCGCTTCCATGTTTGGCGCAAGAAGAGCGACGACTCTGAAGAAACTCGCCATCGCAACGTTCGTGCACGTTAAATTGATGAAGAACACCAACCAGTTTTCAAATTCCATGGACAAACCAACCATCGGGTATAAAATGCAACTAAATATAGCCGTCTCTAACACCGCGATCGGTAACTGCGTGGCAATAGAAGACACAATGTACGCAAACGTTGGGAACAACTTGTAATCGAGTTGCTTATACGCCACGTATTTCTGTTCGACGCTAAACGTTAACTCGGAAAAATTGCCAAAGGAAATGTGCAAGACGCAAAACAGGAGCATGCCTAAACGCTCGAAACTTCTATCCAAGGGCAAATCAAACCAAACAGAACCGAGAACGACGGACGTGATCAACACGCCAAACATTCGTGCCGATAAAAAGACTTTATTTCTAAGCGTGATTTGAAATTGTCTCTTGATGACGGATTTATACATACTCGGCCATGCTTTCGGGTAGGCGGTGGAATATTGCGCCTTGGCGAAGGACGTTCGCAAATCAATCATGTTCTGCCCGTCCAATTTGTCCACGCAATCGGTCTCTCCGATGCTCTTTTTATATAACCCGTTCGAGTTTTCGGCCCATCCTTTCCTTAACCCGTCGCCAGAGGCAAACTGGTTGGACGCGCCCGTTTTGGAATGCGCCAACGGATCCACCAAAACGCTCAACAACCAATCCGCCACGTCGCCTTTCTTTGCGTTCTCGCTGTCAAACCCGAGACCACCAAAATGATCGACCACTTTATCCACGTCACCGTGATACACCGGAGTTCCGTCTCGCAAACACAAGACGTCGTCGAAAAGTTCGTATACCTCCGGCGTCGGCTGCAAGAGCGAAACGATAACCGTCCCGTTGGTGATTCTCGTCCACTCTCTCAAAGCGGCGATGATGTTATGCGTCACCGCGGCGTCCAATCCCGTCGATATCTCATCCATACAAAACACTCGCGCGTTCGTTACCATAGCTTCGCCAATCGTGACGCGTTTTTTCTCCCCTCCAGAAACGCCTCTCACTAAATCGTTCCCGATGATTGTATCCAAACAGTTCTCCAACGACAACAATCGATGCACGCTATCAATCTTCCTCGAGTCCACGTCTTCCTCTCTCTCATTCGTCGGCGTTGGCGTCGCGTTTTCGTGCGAAAACTTCGTCGTCTCTCTCACCGTCAAAAACGGTAAATGTTCGTCCTGTTGTGTCACGTACATTGCCATCCGATTGGCGTCGATGTCCTTCTCCTTCTTCAACTCCTCCGCCGTCATCTTCGAATACGTGACGCCTTTCCCGCCGCTCAAAACCGCGCTCGGTAAAATTTGCCCGACCGCTTTCAACAAACTCGTCTTCCCGTGTCCAGGAGGCGCCAATACCAACGTCAACGACCCCGCTTTAAAGCAACAGTCCACGTCTTTCAGAACCCGAAACGGTTCCATCTTCGTCGCGTCGTTTTCTTTCCCGCTGATTTTCTCTCTCACTTTGTTCGGAATTTTCATCGCCACGTCCGAGAGCACCCCGGGGACGGTTTTTATCGACCGGTCGATTTTATTCGCCGGTAAGTGTAACGTGTAATCAAAATCGCACTTAATTTCCACCGAGGGGAGTTTCCCGCCGTACGCTTCGAGTTCATCCCGGCATAAGTTTGCGTATTGTTCCAAACGATTCGTTGGTTCTTCGACATTCTCCTTCTGGTCGACGGCGCTCATTTTTCCTCCGTATCTTCACCTTTCGCTTCACCTTTTCTTCGTCCCGCCTCGGACGCGTTCAAACACTCGCACAAAAAAAAAAGATATATATGTTTCACAAACGTATTCCTCTCTCTCTGATGGTGTATATCTCCCTCTCTTTGCGCGTTTAAAGTGTGTCAAAGTATGACGTGAATGGATATTATTTTATAGGAGGACACAACTTTTTTTCCCGACTTTTTTTTGGTGGACCTTTCGCCTTAAAAAAAATGGTTTTTTACACCCCTAAAAATGAGGTGTCTGCCCTCTATTTACTCTGTCTCGTTGCGAGACGCGAAGACGCGACGGTAACGCGCGCGCGAGTACGTTCGTTTGATTCGTTGAGTATGTGATATAAATGTATATGTTTACAGAGGACTATGAAAGAGAGCTAATGTTGAGTACGCATGTGGTATTGTAAACCGTTAGCTTGACGATACCTCTTCTCGCAAACATGGCACTCGTACGGCCTCTCGTTCGTGTGAGCACGCTTGTGGGCTTTCAAAGTACCAGATTGACGAAAACGCTTCTCGCACACATCACATTCATACGGCCTCTCGTTCGTGTGAATACGCATGTGGTTTTTCAAATTCTCAGATCGAGTAAAACGCTTCTCGCACACATCGCATTCATACGGTTTCTCTTTCGTATGTGTACGCATGTGTCTGGCCAAACCGGATGGATATCCAAACATCTTCTCGCAAACATCGCACTCGTGCCCTCTCTTTCTCTTCACTCCTTTAGCAATAAAAGCAGTTTCTTCTTTCCGCTGATTTTGCTCCACGACATCGTCACACGGCACGCACAGAAT